>TARA_B110000003_G_scaffold62782_1_pt1 | contig 44381 bp, 46 predicted proteins | sample TARA_B110000003 | Tara Oceans TARA_B110000003 (sample SAMEA4396424) | marine metagenome | biome: Westerlies Biome; feature: [SRF] surface water layer (ENVO:00010504); material: water (ENVO:00002006), including particulate matter (ENVO:01000060) such as... | depth 5 m
AAAATATATATTTTAAAAATGATATATCATTTTTACCTTGAATAAAAAAATTAAAAAAGTTTTCATCGATCGGTAAATTATATTCTTTCATGATATCTTTCCACACATCAATATATATATTATCTGTATTTACTAATGTCCCATCCAAATCAAAAATAAATGGATGTTCATATTCTATAACATTTTTCGGGGTTCCTAATGAAAAATAATGTTTATTTAATAACGAAATATTTTTAAAATCAATACCATCTTTCAACATACTCTTAATTACACCACTCGTATAAAATTCATTTTTTTGTTTTATATTTTGATTTATAATTTTGGTGGTATAGTCGTAAAGATTATAATATGAATCAAATCCATACGCACCTGTACAAGCATCATCAGAAATCTTTACCTTTTCTTTTATATCTATAAGTTTATCACCTCGTTCTTTTATATAAGAAAATACAGGGTTTTGTTTATAGTCTTTGAATGTAAATACGCAATTTTTTCCATTCCAAGTATTTATAATATCACATAAATAAAAATTATCACAATCCAAGCATAAAATGGGTTGATCAAACATTTTTTTTTGTTGAATCATATTAATCGGATATTTAATTTGATCCGATATAAGTTGATTTAATGCTATATTGATAGTTTCGGCAGCTCCTTGTGTTTTCTTTTCAAGACATAAAAATTTAAACTTTATTTTTGGGTATAATTGAGTTAATTTATTTTCAATATCAAATGATTTGTATTCTTTATTATAAGGAATATATACTAATTTACCATCAACTTTAATATTATCTAATAAATGTGAAATTATTGGTTTCCCTGAAACTTTAATAAATGCTTTTGGGTTTTTATAACCATCATCTTTAAATCGCTGACCTATTCCGCCCAATGGTATTAATATTATCATGTATATTATTTATATAAAAAGACATCTTTATATAAATAATATACATGATAATAAACAGAGAAAAGTGTATATATTGTGAATCAAAATTAAAAAATATTTTACAATTGAAAGAATTTCCTATAAAATTTACTTGTTTAGACAAGGTAGAAAAGTATGAAAAAAAAACATTATCATTTGCTTTTTGTGAAAGTTGTAAAGTAATACAATTGGATAAATTAATCAAATTAAATATTTTATATGATACGCCACATAATATGAAAATAATCGGTAGTTTATGGAAAAATTTATATGCGTTTATTAAAAATATAATAAGTTTGGATGCTGAAAACGCAAACGTGTTAGAAATTGGTTGTCCCAGTGGAAAAATTTTAAGAACTCAAGATAAATATAAACGTTGGTATATTGTTGACCCAAATGTAATAAACATTGAAAAAGAAAATGTAATCACGATAAACGATTTTTTTGATAGAAATATAAAAATTCAAGATAAAATAGATTTAATAGTTCATTCGCATTTATTTGAACATATTTATGACCCTTTGGATTTTTTAAAAACTTGCTATAATATTTTAAATGAAAATGGAAAAATGATTTTCGCCATTCCCAATATGCAGAATCACTTAATAAATAATATATCGCCATTTGGTGGAATTCATTTTGAACATACTATATTTTATACAAAAAAAATCGTTGTAAAATATTTGGAAAAAAGTAATTTTGAAGTTTTGAAAATATATGAGTATAAAAAACATAGTATTATTTTCGAAACAATTAAAAAAAATGGGTCTATTAAAAAATATAAGATACAAGATAATATTAATTATTTGGAGAAGTTCAAATCAAATATACAGTATAAAACAAATTTTGTAAATGACTGTTTGGATAAATTGAAAGATGAAAATAAAAATATTTATATATTCGGCGCATCCATATATGCAAGTGTTTTATTGTATCTTGGATTAAATAAATTAAATATAGTGGGTATATTAGATAATTCTACGGAAAAACAAAACAAATATCTTTATGGATTTGATATAAAAATATATAATCCCGATATATTAATTAATAATAACTCGGTTGTAATTTTAAAAAACGGCGTTTATAGTAAAGAAATAAAAGAGCAAATTATGTTGTTAAATGAAAATACAATTATTATAGATTAAACAAAGAGTATTTAAAAATTAATGTTTATTATATTTTAAATGAGCGATGATAATTATATTATAAAGCCTGAACAAAGTGTATATGATTCATTTAATACCTTTATATTCTCAAAAGACTGTTTGGTATTTAATAAATTAATAAAAAAAACAGAAATTTATTCCATGGTAAAACCTTTAGTTGGAGATATAGTAGAGTTTGGCGTTTTTAAAGGTTCCGGATTAGCATTATGGATGAAATTAAAGAATTTATATGAACCACATAGTTTAATGCGAATTATAGGTTTTGATTATTTTGATACACAAAATTTATTAAATGACCTTAATGGGGACAATAAAGAAATAATGAGTTATGTTGTTGATAGAGTAGACAAAAACGAATTAAAATTTGAAAGTGTAGATAAAAGACTTTCCAATATCAATGATAAAAATTATATATTAATTAAAGGAGAAGCTGTTGAACAATGTTCTAATTATTATAATAAAAATCAAGGAGCGCGAATAAAATTATTATATATGGATTTAGATTTGGGAGAACCAACGTATGAAATTTTAAAAATATTATGGGATAAAATTGTTAAAAATGGAATTATTGTATTTGATGAATATGGATACCATAGATTTGATGAAAGTAATGGAGTAGATAAATTTTTACTTGAGGTAAAAGATCAATATGAAGTATTTAATACTTTTGTTAACGCTCCATCTATGTATATTAAAAAAATATATTAATATTATTGATAACCTAATTTGATTATTAAATAATATTAATTAAAAATTTTTGAAAATGATTTATATCGTTAAGTCTCGCTATTAAGTCCGTGTTTCCTTTCCAACTTAAACAAGATACATTTTTATATATATATATTTTATGATTTAAATGACCGTAATGTTCTTTATTCCAAATTTCCCACCAATTCCAATTAGAGCCTTTATTTGTTAATTTACCCCACCCACCATTAGCAATTATAATTATTTTTGAATTCGGTGGAAAAAACATCATATTCGCCATGCCCCCACCTTCATGTAATATAAATACATTTGCTTTATTAAATAAATGAAATTTTTCTAACGTGCTATAATAACTGGCATTAACAAATTCAAAATCCAGTCCTTCTAAGCAATTATTTATTTCTTGTTCGTTTGTTATTCTTCTCCCTTTTGGACCACCAGTTTTAATTTGTGTTAAACCATACATTTTATCAAAACGTGTTATAAAACATTTATTAGATGATAATTTTTTGATTTCGCATTTTTTTTTCAAACAATTATTTCTTAAATCTAAAAAAATTGAATTAATATTTGGTGTTAAAGATGGAAAAAAATCGCAAAAATTCGCACATAAAGGTGCTCCTACATATAAATATTCAAAAGACAATGGTTTATCTTCTATAACAATTTCTACATCATAATCTACTGTTAATAATTTTATAATATCTAAAATATATGATAAATCAAAACCAATTTCAAGATTCTCAATCGGTTGATTATTATTATTATCCTTTTTCCAATTTAAGATATTATTTATAATATTATTTTTTATTTCAATTCCTAATACGGTTTTATTATTAATTTCCTGATGTATATCTTTCCAATTCATATTTTTTTCTTTTTTAACTTCATTGATAAATTTTGATTGAATTGTTGACCCAATACAATATAATGGATGTTCCCATCCTCCATTTATCCCATTCACAACTAATGATATTTTTTGATTTCTAATGTGTTTATAACTAAGTATTTTTTTTAAATACCAAAATAATGGTATACAACTAACAACAAACATAGGGTAGCTCGTATTTCTTATTGTTCTAAATAAAAATCCAATTTTCTTTCTATTTTTTATTGTATTTGAATAAAGTTCATCTGATATATTATCAATCAATGGAAATCTATCAAATTTATTATGAAAATAAAACATATCCGGGCGTGTGGCTATACCATCACATATAATAGTTCCATTTTTATCTCTTAACAGATTTCCCGATAATACGCAATTTTCGTATCTATGTAAAATAGCTGTATATTGAAGATTCTTAGAATCATTGAATTTAGTATAAATTCTATTATTATTATTTTTTAGTTCGCATATTTCGTCCAATGACACCTTATCCCCTTCTCCAAATTTAAATATAGACATTTAATAATATTAGTAGTTATTATTTAAATAATAATTACCCATATAATTTAAATGTCTGATATAGAAAAAAATATTAATGTGTTGCTTATTTCTACACAAAATCAATCTACATATTATGTTCACGCTTATGAAACTTGGAAAAAATCTCTTGAAAAATATTGTAATATATGTTATTACGGCGAAGGTTATCCTAATTTTATTGGTTGGAATAAAACATATGAGGAAATGTATAAAAGTATAAATTTTAAACCTGATATTGAGATATGGTGTGGTGGACCAGGAAATAAAAAACCCCAATATATCAATGACTCAAAAATTTTAAAAAATGCAAGTCAATATAGTCATATACCAAAATTAATTTTACTTTGTGATTTTTGGGAAATAATTAGAGATTCAGATATAAAAACATATAAAAATCGTGAAAATGTTTTAAAATCATATGGTGTTGTAGGATATATTACTTTTTATTCCCAAACAAAATCTTGGTTAAAAACTGTTTTAAATAGTAATTTTAACCCAGATAAAAATAAAAACGAACATATTGTTACATTTCCTTACGTTTATGATAATTTATTTACTAAATTTAGAGAAATTCCATATAAATATGATATTAATCTACAATGGTGTTACTCCGGATATCCTTTTAGAACTCTTGTTCATCAAACATTAATAGATAATACTAAGTATAAAATATTTAATGCTGAATTTTTGCGTTATAGAGATTGTGATGGAAACAATGATATCTTAAATAAATTTTTTAATAATAATAATCCCGTTGCTAATTTTTCAAATTTATTGAATTGTTCAAGAATAACAATGGCTGATGGATATACTAAATATATTTGTAAAATCAAACCACAATATAAATTAGATGGAACTGATTTATTTAATGCACGATATCCACAAGTTTTAGCTTCCAAAAGTGTTCTATTTTCACCAATAATCGAATCAAATCATATAGATGAATTAAAAGACGGTATTCATTATGTTTGTGTAAATGAACATAATTTTGTAGAAAAAATAGATTTTTATCTAAAAAATACCCATTTATTGGATGAAATAGTATTAAATGCTAATAAATGGGTTTCCAAAAATTGTTCTTCTTCTGTAGTTGGGGAAAGATTATATAAAGAATTAAAAAATATAGTATTATAATTTAAATATTATTAAGTATTTAATTTATAATGAATTTTAATGGACAAATCTTACAGGATAAATTTGTATTGAATATGTTAAATTTTAAAAAAAATGGAACTTTTGTTGAAATAGGGTCGAATCACCCAAAAATTAATAATAATACTTTTTTACTTGAAAAAAAATATAATTGGAATGGTATATTAATAGAGTATTCTAAAAATTTTGAAAAATTATACAAAGAGTTTGATAGAACTAATTATGTAATCGAAGATGCTGTAAATATTGACTATAAAAAACTATTCAAAAAGTATGAAATGCCCTGTAATATAGATTATCTTCAAATAGATCTTGAAGTTAATAATGGCTCAACAATTAACGTTTTATCAAATTTTGATAATAATATATTTGACAGTTATAAATTCGCAACTATTACTTTCGAACATGATATGTATCGTGAAAACAACGAATATAATAATACCAGAGATTTATCAAGAAAAATATTTGAAAAACATGGATATATGAGAATTTTCGGCGATGTTAATCAAGAATATAATATAATATTTGAAGACTGGTATATTCATCCTGATTTAATTGATAAAGAAATATATACAAAAGTTCTTGAATTAAACAAACATAATTATAGATATAGAAATAACAGAATATTGTTAAATAATAATCCGTGGACTTGGTCAGATTCTAATTATACATATTCTACAAACACAATAAATTACAAAGATATTATATATAATTAATATATAAATATAAATATCAATAAAATTTATATATATGAAAATTGAAGTAAGTAACGGTGAAATTTTAGACAAATTAAGTATATTAGAAATTAAATTAAAAAATATAAAAGATGCGGATAAATTAATACATATTACCAACGAATATAATTTTTTAAAAGATATTTCAACAAAAATACCGTATGATGTAAAAAGATATGAAAAATTATTAAATATAAATACCACATTATGGGGTATAGAAGATGAAATAAGGGAAAAGGAAAGAAATAAAGAATTTGATGAGAAATTTATTGAATTGGCAAGATTGGTATATATCACTAATGATAAAAGAGCAAGTATTAAATTAGAAATAAATAATAACACTAATTCCAATTTTGTAGAAGTAAAATCATATAAAGAGTATTAAAATTAATAAAAAATATTTATTAATTTTCAATATAGCAATTCATCAATATTGGTTTTTTTAAAAAAAGGTATTAAAGATTGTTGAGAACAATTAAAAATTTCAACGTCTTTTGGACAATTCAATGAAAGATATTTCCATGAATTCATTTGATATAATTCAGCCTTAGGAACATTAAATATATCGCCTTTTTGTTGATAATCGTCAAACCAATAGTTAGGATTTTTTTCCGGAGTTTCTTTAATCACTAATCTACCATTTATCATTTCCGCCCCATTAACTTTTTCAACATAATTACAATCACAACCTAATAATACTATTTTTTTATAACCCATTACAATACCACATTGTGCCGCATTCGCACCAGAAGATCCCATATCATTAAAATTTTCAAATGACTTACTTAATGGTCTATTTTTCTCTATGGGGTATTGTATAAAGTTCAGTTTCATAAATTTATCATTATCGTATATATTATTATATAATCTTTGGTAATGTGGTGGTGACCCAAGTAAAAATAATTTTTGTATTTTGGTATTTATTAATTTTTCAAAATTATCTTTATGACTTTTATTTACTATATAATCAAAACAACCAAAATATGTAGGCCAGAAATCATATTTCCCATATACCCTATAAGCCGAATTTAATCCAAATGTATCGTTTCTTTTTAAAATGTTTAATTTATTTTTATCATTCATAATTTTACTAAGCGATGGACCATTCCCCATAACAAATAAAGTTTTTTCCATTATAATTACTTTAACTATACATGTATTTAAGTAATTATATTTCCACTGTTATTTTTTTCACATTATCCATAAGCTTTTCCTCTGAAACAATTTTGTAATTCAATGTTGATAATCCATTATTTTCTATATATCTCCCCTGTTCTTCTTTCGCAACCTTATCCCATACACCATAAGCCAATCCCCATTTCCCACAATCCTCTCTAACATGATTGTCCTCAAATATTTTTAAATATTCCCCCTTGTCTTTATCTTCATATTTTATCTTTCTTTCTATTTTACACTTATAATGTTCCGCACGGTTTGATAAATCTTTATCTTCGTGTCCCCACCCCCAATAATCATTTGGAAATCCATTCACCTTTTCAAAAGTAGAACCTTTAAATTTAACTATACCTCCCAATGTCCTCCCATCACTATATATTCCCATGAAGACATTATCTTCTATTTTTTCTTTGTACATATCTATTATTTCCTTTTTTATTGGATTCACATCTACATCTTGAGTAATATAGTCATTCCCCTTCTCTTCATAATATTTATATCCCACATTTATAACTTTACCTCTGTTAAACTTCTTCCCTTTTGTTTGTTCTACAACAATTATCTCCATGTCCGAATTATCTTTACTTATAACCGGCCAACTCTCTTTCAAAAAATATTCCAAATGACTTTCTCTATCTCTATACGGTATTATTAATACTGTTTTCATTATTAATAATACTGTAATTATATTTATATCTTTTACACATTAAATCCTAATTTTCTGATATGGAAAGGAAATTTCTCCGTTTCTAAATAATATAATAGAGGTGGCTTATATATCGATCCTTTGTAATTATTTTTTAATTCAGCCTTTAACCATAAAAATTCTTGAACCAAATCTTTATCACAATAAGGATATCTCGTTTCATAACCAAAATAACCCCCCACATATTCATCCCCCTTTAAATAATTCTCCATCGAACCTTCAAAAAAATTAGCCCACGGATATACATTTTCTAATTTCTCAGGAAATTCATTCACATTCCCCCACCCACAACTATAGTATTGATTTCTCGCCATTATTTCATCCGCTCCTATTCCTGAATACAATATTCTAACTTTATCATTCGCTTTTTTTGATACGTCTATTATTTTACTTTTTCCTAACATTGAACCCATATCAAATCCATTATCAACATGAGATAAATTTATATTATATCTCCAATCCCAATAAAATTTCTCACAATCCTCTTCCAATTTTTTTTTCCAATATTTCTTTTCATTATCATCTATATCCAATATTATATGATTCTCGCCCAATACCCTTTTCCTCCCTCCCAATACTCTATAGTCCTCATTCTTTCCCATTGATACATACAATGCTGCTTTTTTATATTTATGTAAACAACACGCTATCGCCCCCGAATCCAATCCACTACTCAATAATATTAATGGATAACTTCTTTCGGGATATCTTTTTAATACTGCTCTCTCAAAAGCTTTCACATAATCTTTATAATCTCCTTTCTTTTGCGTTAAATCAAATTCATGAACTTTCTTCTTCCTCAATAATTTCCTTTTTCCATTTTTCTTCTCTAAAGAAAATATTAACATCTCATTAGGATTCAACTTTTTATAATCCCCGTCTCTTATCTTTTTACAGCAACTCTCATAACTCGATATTATTATCCTTTTCCCTACCTCATAAAACAATGGTTTCGTTTTAAATATATCACTCGTTATTATTAATTTTTTCTCTTTGAAATCAAACAATATTATCACAAACTCACCATCTAAGTATTTCACAAAATCCTCCCCATATCTTTTATAACTTTCTATTATGCTATATACATCGCTTTTCGCACCTTTCAATAATTCTTTATAATTATATATTTCTCCATTAAATATACATATTATATCCTCATCTATTATTGGTTGTTTAGTTATATATCCCGTCAAATGCAATAAATGATGGATAAAATTAATATCTCTATGTCTTGTTTTATTTGTTAAATCCGGGCCACGATTCTTTACATATTTATTTGCTGTCTCTGGTATTTCTAATGTTGATATTATTATTCCACACATTTAATTATAATCCTTTTATATTTTTATATTATTTTTCATACATAAATGTTATATTCAAGTGATCATTTTTCAACATCCTATAACCACTCCTCATTAATCTCTCCAATATTTTCTTTGTACCATTCTCTGTATCTTTTCCTTTTAAAGCCAAATCAAACTCTATACATAAATATTTTGGATATATCTCATCATCTAACATATTATTCAATACTTCCACCTCAGCCCCTTCTATATCCATCTTCAATAAATCTATTCTTGTATTCTGCTTCTCTTTCATTAAATCTTTAACGCTCAATACTTCCACCTTATCATATTCTTTTCCAAACATATTGCCCATTAATGATTGCGATACATACTTCTCATTCTCCTGTTTATAAAATTTCATAATATCTCTACATTTCCATAATCCCTTTTTCACATAATACACTTTTTTTAAATTCGGCTTCAACTCATTTATTATACCCCAATAATCTTTCTGTATATCTTGACCACTAAAATCCCAATCATTACTTATATACCCTTCGTGAATACTTTCATAATGTTTTAATGCTCTTTCTGTTGGATCAATCAAATAAATATGTGATTTATATTTATTATTTAATAATAAATCAAAACTTATATCTTCGCCTACACCAGCGCTATATATTATACTATCTTCGTTTAAATCCATTTCTTCTGGTACATACCATCCGCCATATTTTGTTCCTAATTTTTCCATTATGATTAAATAAATAACTTTACTTTTATTATTTAATCATACAATATTTGTTTTATTGTAGTCACCCAACTACCTTCACTATGCACATTTTCTTTGTACCATTCTACACAAGCTTCAGACATCTTCTTCCATCTCTCTGGTCTTACACCTGCTAATTTCCTTCTCATATCCTCTCTATCATGAGCTCGCATATAATGAACCCCCTCTTTCGGTGGATTTATATATGATGATATACATACATCATTCGTTATTATCGGAACAGTACCCCAAGCCATACATTCCACCTCGCGATGACATTTCTTTCCATAACCTCTTATACATAACCCATATTTACTTCTTCTTAACATTCCCAAATATTCTTCCTGTGTAAACTTATGTTTTTTACCTTCTGTACAATGATATACATCTAATACACTCTCCCATTCATCATCTGTTTTTCTATATTTTTCTTGGACTTTATTTTCAAAATTACCCACAAATATACTTTCTATATCCCGTTTATCCCATTCCAATATACCTTCTTTCTCTAACATAGTTTCCACCACATAAGGCCTACGTGGCCAAAATGTCCAAGCCGATGTTTTCACACCCTTCTTTTTCAAATCCATTCCCTCTACATCATTATCCAAATTCCCCAACATCACTAATCCTGCTTTATGAAACTCATTATTAAACCAATTATTGGTTGGTCTATCATATAATATTACATTTGGAACCAACCAACAATGTCCCGAATCTTTATTTAATTGAACATCTACATCCTTATTATTCTTCTTTTGCAATAAAGACAATTCTCTAAAACTATCATTCTTATGTGCCCATAAACCCGGTTGCGGTTGAGATGGAACAGTCATTATCCATTTACTATTTATAGACCTATATATACAACTCAATTCTTTATAGTGTTTCGCCTGTTGTAATTTCAATAAAAATAAACTATTTATTTGTTGAAACGCTTTCACATTAAAATGTGTATGAATACATTTCAATGGTTTATTCTTATAATATAATCTACCATTCTTTGGTTTCATATATCCTGCTATCGTCTCCCCATCCTCTTGCCCTATCACAAATCTCCACGTTTGTAAATTATAATTATCTTTAAATGTAAAATTCGAATATTTATGAGCCAAATCTTCTATAGATGCCTGATCAAAATACCTCGACGTCTTTGTAAATTCTATCCAATCTTTCGGAACTTCTTTATTTTTTGTCCATAGCATCCCCCCATTGTAATATCCTACTTCTTTCACATTCTCATCTTTTATATATTGTGGTGATACACCCAACTCCATACTTTTATTCACATCATTTATTTTATCCAATATAACAATATCACTATCCAAAAATAACGTGTCCTCTTCTTTTTCCAACGCTCTCGACATCACTTCTGCCTTCTTCATTTGAAAATCACTCCACGTCTTTTCGTCTTCCATTTGTTTCCTCGTTTTATTACTGTATTCATCCAATTCTACCAACCAGTGTATATTCAATCGTTCATTCACATTCGGGGTCAAATTATCTATTGTTTCTTTTGATTCACTATCACACATTATATACACATTCGCTTTTTCATGATGTATAGATAACGTTAATACCCATAATACCAGTTCATCTTTACAACCATTCGTACATATAGTACAAAACGATGACGGCGTTTTTGAATTGTCCTCTTTGGCAAACTCCATTTGTATTTAAATAACCATTAATATTTAAATACAATTTTTCATTATATTTTATATGAAAATCGGTGTATTAATTCCAAGCACTTCCAGAAATAGAAATTGGAATTCTATAAAGGACTCTTACTTATATAACTGTCTTATAAAATCCCTTTTACTTACTTGCGATACTGGATACGATTACCACGTTTATGTTGTCGTTGATGATGATGACCCCATTTATTCAAATCCAACTGAAAAAAAAGAACTACAACGATTCACTAAGGTTTTTCACCATTTACATATTCATTTCTTATCAAGCACTGGTATCCCAAAGGGTTGGGTCACACATATGTGGAATAGGGCATTCCAAAAAGCTTATGATGATGGTTGCGATTATTTCTTTCAATGTGGTGATGATATCGTATTCCAGGAACATTGTTGGACTAAAAATTCTATCGCAAAACTTCAACATAGACACGATATTGGTTTAACCGGACCTCTTGATATTGACCGATGGCATACTGGACCTCATTCCAGACCCGGCGGACCCCGTTTCATCCAAACACAATCTTTCGTTAGTAGAAAACATATGGAAATTTTCGGATTTTATTTCCCTCCTCAAATCAAAAATTGGTATTGTGATGATTGGATGACTCACGTCTATTATCCTGATTTATTTTATCAAATCCCTAATTTCGTTAAAAATAGTGGTGGTCCTCCCAGATATGAAATCGTAGGTTCATTGAATCCAAATTGTCCTATTCGTAAAAAATGTTTTGAATTAGTTTCAAAACATCGTTCTATATTAAAAAAATTTTTAAAAACTGTTAAACATAATTAATATATTTCAGCGCATTTATTATCTTTTTTATAATAAGCTCGTCATAAATATATTCATTATGTAATCTATAAAATCGCCTTTAAATCAATTTATTTCATCTACGTCTCCTACGTGACTTCTTTCTTCTTCTACGCGATTTCTTTCTCTTTGATTTTCTTCTCTTCTTTCTACGACTCTTACGGCGTCTTCCACCAACACCAATATGATCAACCCCCGCCATTTTTAATGCTGCAGCGGCAGTATTTTCTTCAGCAAAGTCACTAAATCCTTTTGCCTTTTTATAATTTGCTTGACGTATGGCTTTTCCTTCAGCAACAAAAGCTTCTCTTTTCGCTTTCAATTCTTTATTCGCATTAACGTAAGTCTGACGTTCAAAATATATTTTGCCTTTATTTTCTGGATCACCATATTTATAATTAAACCAATGTGCTCTTCCACTTGCTCTTTTATCAACGCACATCTTACGTTCTTTTTTTTTCTTGGAGTTGAACATTGACATTGGAGGACAGGGACATTTATCTGATGGACAAGCAAATCCACCTCTACGACTTTTTCTACGACTTTTTCTACGTCTTTTTTTACTCTTTGATTTCTTTTTCTTTTTACGCGATTTCTTTCTTCGGCGTTTTCTACCTCCTGCTAAACCAAGCCAATGCATTACTCCCCCTTCTTTATTTCTTCCTTCTTCTTCATCGCCACCATGTTGTGTTTTGGGAGGTTTGGGAGGTGCGCCAAACTCAGGAACTGGTTTTCCGTCACCACCTTCACCACCACTTTCATATCCTATACCTGCTAAGTCCGCGGCACCCTTCAATGTATCCACCACTGGACTTCCTCGTCCTGATGTTTCTTCTGTTGCTGTTGCTTTCAAATTTTCCATTGCTGTATGCACTTTTTGTTCTTGACTCATCTATATATTATACCTTATATTTTTCTAAAATCACAGGTGGTATTAATTTACCCTTTATTTTCTCCAACTTTTTATTACATTTATTTATTGTTACTTCACTAATCTCACTACATTTATTCACCTTTTTTTTACTTATATTTAAATTACAATTTTGTGCTACAAAATATACAATTCCCGCGGCTACAGATATCGGTGTATTTTCTGGAATATAATTATTCTCTTCTATTTTATGAGCTACGAACATACACACCTTCGTCAATTCTTTGTTTATATTTAACTTACTACAAAATCGTTCAATAAAATTGTCTGGTTTTGTCTCGCAATAATGTGTTCTATTTGAATCCGTTTCAATGTTATTTAAAATCTGACCAGCATTTTTACAACCTTTTGTCGCACTTGTATTATCTAAATGAAATATTGTTGCTATCTCTTTTGCTGTTCTCGGATAATTATGAATTCTACAAGCAATATAAACAGACGCGGCAATTATACCATCTCTATTAAATCCTCTAAATGTTTTCATTACTGAGATTTTTTTGTGTTGTCTCATCGCTTCATCGACGATAATTTTTGCTATTCCCGATTGTCTTCCCATTGCTTTTATCCATTCAAATTCATCGTATTGCGTTTTCTCTTCGTAAGGCATTGATTGCCATTCTGTATATCTCCTTATTTTCCTCATTTCATATGTAGACCTATTATTACAAACCACTTTACATCCATAGGAGGACTTTTTTAACAAGGGATTTATAGGCATACCACATCTCGTAGGATCTCTCATTCCACTATCATCCGCACCATAATATCTCCATTCTGCTGACTCATCCAATGTATCTCTATACATTACACCACATTTTCGGTTTGAACAAGTCAAAAATCTATCTTCTGCTACTAATAATTTTGACTTACATAAAGTACACGTATCACGTTTTTCCAGTTTTTGTCTTTCATACATACATATTAAATTCTCTTTTTCATCTATGGTTTCACTATCAAAAGCATCCCATAGTTTTTTCTTATCTATTTTAGCTTTCCTTCTTTTCTTCTGGGTAGTTTTTACGCCAGTCATGACATGTTTGTACTTTCCCTGGTTTAAATACATATTATTCTTAATAAATTAATATGTATTTAATTCAATTTTATATTATATATATTTTATATAATGGGTAATAAAGCAACAAAACCGAAAGACGCTATTCCTTTTGATATTCGTGATGAGAAAAATAAGTTTAAATTACCAAATGTATTACATTTAACAGCAGCCAAATTAATTTCCAAGGCTAAATTCTCTGACCTTGAAAAATTACACGATAAAAAATACTGTGATGATATGATTGTATTAACCGAAAAGGTTTTAAGACATCATTTAAATTCACAAGAGGTTGTTTGGTTAGACCGTTCGTTAAGAGATAATAACGACCAACCTATTGAAAATATGAAAAACCAATCCCTCGTTCATTTAGACAAAAATGATGTAGGCAAACTTGATGTTGAAGGTGAAGAAAAAAAACATCATATGTGCACCGGTATCGCCAGATATTATGTCAAGATAGCACATTTATTCGCGGCTATTAATAAAACTGTTAATCCTATGATTTCTTGGAAAAACGCAAATGGAAAACAATTAACACCTATTATGAATAAATCTGAGGTACCTAAAGGCGTACGAACTACTTTATCAAAACTTAATTTCTGCACTCAAAGAATCGCCGCTATTAAACCTATTCATAATACTGAAAATAACATCCTTATTAAAGCTAAAAATTGTAATATGAATATCAAAACTCAACAAATTGGTGGTGGATCTGGAGACCCTGAAACACCCGAACCAACCGCCGCACAAGAACCCGGATTTTTTGAAAATATCTCTAATACCGCCAATTCTTATTTAGATTCTGCTATTAATAATAGTAAAGAATTAATCGCTAATACTACTGAAAAAACTAAAGATGCTATTTCTAATGTTACTGACCAAACTAAAAATTTAGCCAGCAATATAATGACTAAAGCTGAAAATGTTAAAGATACTGCTACCGATACCGTCAATCCTTATTTAATTACCGCCAAAGCTACCGATAGTGATGATGAATCTCCTCCTCCTACTGAAGAAACTCCTCCTGAAAAAGTTGAAGAAAGTCCTACTTTAGCTGATGACGAACCTCCTGTAGAAGATGATGGCGATAATAAAGAACAACCCGCTGTTACCAAAGAAGTTAAAGAAGAACTTCAAAAAATACAGAAAGAAGAACAAGATGAACTCAAAAAAGAAAACGTAGAAAATTTCCATAATAATAAAAACGCCGTTTCTAAAGCTTTAACTGATGAAATCGGAATCCCTGAATTAGAAGCTTTATATTTTGATGTTTATAATTTTAAAAAAGGCATCTTTGATAAAAAAAGCGACAAATCACAAAAACAATACGAAAAAGATGTTGAAAAATTTTATAAAACTTTCGCAGATACCGATAAAATGCCCCCTGAAATCAAAAAATTCTCTGATATTAAATTAAAAGATTTTCATAATCAACCTTTATGCAATGATAAAGATAGTCCTTGGTCTAAATCTTACCACGCTACTCCTAACCATAAAGATTTCGACTTATTCAAAAAATACGCCAAACATATCGCTGATATGACTACCAAAAATAAACAAAATGAACAAAAACTTGTCGCTATTTTGGACCAAATGTTCGCTTATTGGATTGACCCTCAAACTAAAGTTAAAGAACTCACCATTGACCCTGAACTCACATACGAAAAACTTGATAAACTTATCCCTGAAACCAGAGACATTATTATTCAATTATATGTCGATTGTGAAAAAGACTTCCAAGAAGGTCTTAATATGCTTGAAGCTATCATTAAAAAAAGAATGCTTATTAATACTGAAAATAGAGTTCAAAGATTTCAACAAAAACGTGATGCTATGCTCAATAACGACATGAAACAAAAAACTGACCCCACTCCATCGCCTGATGCAGTTGGCGCTACTGATGTTCCTATTGAAACCGAAGAAGAAGAAGCTTTAACTCAGAAAGAATCCACCGATGAAACACCAGAACCGGAAAAAAAGGAAGAAAAACCAAAACAATACGAGCCTACTCCTGTTAAAGCCGGCGATGTTACTATTAACGATAAGCCTGTCGTTGAAGAAAAACCAGACCCCTTCGCTGAAACTGAAGAAAAACCTGAAGAAGAAAAACCTGCCCCTTACACTGCTGAAGATGCAGCCAAGTACAACCAACAACAAAAGAAAATAGGTGAAGACAGAGAGAAAAAAGCCATGGAACTTGAACAAGAATTGAAAACTAAATTAGGTGATAATTACGGTTGGTATATGGATAAATTAATGGCGTCAGTAAACAAATAATTAATTAATTATTCTAATTAATTATTTTAATACTTCCTTCAATCTATATTCTCTAAGCTCTTTTTCTTACGTGCATCATGAATACTACAATCATTTGCTATATTCTTTAAAATCTTATTATTAATTTTTGTAGGATCACCTGAAATTTCACAAGCTTCCCTTATTTTTTGAACTTTATCATCTTTTATCAAACCTTCTTGTTCGGCATCTTGCGCCGCACCATAAACTTTATATTTTAATCTACCTATTTGTTGATCCAATGGATTAAATCCTTCTTCTTTTTGCATTTCAGTCCATTCATCATTATCTTTAACAAAAAATTTACCTCGTCGTGCATCAGCACAATGAACTGGTCTTTCTTCATCGGGTAATTTTTTCAGATTATCAATAAAAAGATTTGAAACTATATTATCTTTTACTAATTTTGATGATGGATATACACAATCTTCCAATTGGACTTGTATTTGGTCTACAAAATCCTTTATATTCAAAGCATTCTTACAATGGTCTCCCAAATATACATCTACCGTAATATGATTGTTTATAATAGTATTATTACAATTCGTATTATTTGTTGTTGATACTCCTTTTTCAACTAATATACCTACCAAATTGGTCAATTGCTTTACTTGTTTTTTTAAATCATTTATTTCCACATTTTCCGTGTCGGGGCTACTTTCGGGCTTCTTTGGGCTACTTTCGGGCTTCTCTGGGCTACTTTCTTTTAAAGTTATATTTTTAAAATGTTTTTTAGAAGCCATATGTCTTGTATAATTTGCTTTTTTGAAAGTTATATATTCGCAACAAACACATTGATATTTACTTTTCCTAAAAATGGTTCTTTGTGGTTCGTTTTTGGTTCGCTGTGGTTCGTTTTTGGTTCGTTTTTGAGACATTTTTATATATATTGAGATATTATTTTTAAGTTGATTTTTTTTCATGGTAACAAATAATTTTGAGAATTCTCAAAAATTTATCTACATTTATCAAGAGGGGTCAAGGGTTTTCGATAAAATCGGGTTTGGTTTCTGTACAATATATAAAAATCCGACAAAATAAAAATGTCGGAATTTGAGTTATGGATTACAAATAATTACAAAATTTTGACAAACCCTACCTAAAAAAAGGCACTATGAAAAAGTCCATTTAGAGCATTTATGGTAATAACCTATTTTACAACTTTTAAAAATTTAGCGGGGTTAAGGGATCCGTTTTTGAGGAAAATCCATTCCTTACGATATTCAGTAACAATATTTTTTATAGGTGAAAAACGTGGTAAGCATGCAGCGAGAATTTGGTAGTTTAGATTTTTATTATCATAATTGGTAATAAAAATAAAAGTAGTAAAAAAAAGTTGAATTATGCAGTGGAGTAAAATTAATCTTTTTTGGAGATGGAACTTTCAATTTTTTTCATAAGGTCGTTATTATAAATGATACTATTTTGCGGTTTATAGGAATTAATGTCTTTAAAATTGGCGTCTTTCTTTTTAATAGAGACCCCTTTACCTTTAGCTAAAAGACTATTTGGGTCAGTATCATTTTTAGCATCTTTTTTTCTTTGTTTAACATTACCGAAGCCATCGATGGTGATACCGGTTTCTTTTTTATAAATTTGGCGTTGTTGAGGGGGGATATAATGATTCCAAGAAATCATTAATAAATTGGGATGTGTATATTTAACAGCTAGACCATTATCATTAAGTTTTTCAATAATGTAAGCGATACAAGCGGCGGAATCATATTTAGGAACACCGAGTAAGAATTCAGGTACGACATAAGAACAAAAACACAAAGAATTGCGTTGTCGGCTAACATATTTAATTTTATCGTGAACTCTTTTTAAAATACGATTATAAATTTTAAGTTTATTATCTTGTCTCATTTTTTTTTCACGGTATAATTCGTCTAAATTTAATTTATCAGGGTTTATATCCATTTAAATAAAATAAGAAAAAAAAAGAAAATTAAAAACGAAATAATTATAAATGATAAAAAATATAGTAATAGGTTCAGGTGCACATGACATATTTAGTTTTATAGGAATGATAGACAAATTAATAGAAAAAGAATATATTAAAGTGGAGAACATAAAAGAAGTATATGGTGTAAGTGCGGGGGCGATGATAGGGTTAGTGATAGCGGCGAACTCGAATTGGGAAGAATTTAAAAATTATACCCTGATAAAACCCTGGGATAAATATTGGGAAGAAAAAACAACAAAAGGATTATTGAATATATATAATAACAAAGGATTATTGGATTATGAAGTGATGGTGGATGCGTTGTTACCAGTATTGAAATCAGTAGGGTTAAAAAGGGATATAACATTTAAAGAATTATATGAACATTCGGGAAAAAAATTCAACGTATATGCGTTTAATATAAATAAATGGACATCAGAATGTTTCAACCATGAAGGAACGCCGGATTTGGAAGTATTGAAGGGTGTATATATGTCTGCTTCATTTCCATTATTGTTTGCGCCGATGTATTACAATAATTCATATTATATTGACGGTGGTTTACATATAGATTGTCCGATAGATCAATGTTTAAAAAAATGTAAAGTAGATGAGACGATATGTATTAGAAAATTATCACCAGTAAGGCCATTGACTATAGAAATGGAAGAGGGTTCGTCAATAATAGCGTATATCTCTTTATTTATAAAAAAATTGGTGGCGAATGGTAGATTAATGGATGATCTCACGTTTGAAAATACAGTGTTGTTGAGTAAAAATGAATTGGTAATAACAGAGTTAGTAGCAATTCTATCGGATGAAAAAATGAGGCATTGTCTTTATAATAATGGGAAGATGATAGGTGAAAAATATATAGAAAATAAATTAAAACATAGTGGTGATGAATTCAGTTAATGTTTCTTCAGTAGGTTGTGCTTCGAATTCAACAACTTGGTCATCTTTAACCATATAAATACTTGGATATCCATCAATTTTATTTTTTTGAGCGTTGGCTAAATAATCAGTTTGGAACTGTTCTAAGTCCTTAGCTTGAGACTCGCCATTTATTTTAACATAATCAATAACATAATCAGTATCTTTAATTTTAGAATCAAATTTGGCTTTAATTTTATCCCAAATAGGCATAACTTTCTTGGAATAAGGACACCAGTCTGTATAAAATAAATAGAAAGTTGCGTGTTTTTCGCCGAGTTGTTTGATTTGTTCATCCACTCTGGCGACAGATTCATCAGTTTGAAATTCGTTATTAGCTATATAAGTTGGTTTTAGCGAAGGTTCAATATAATTTTTATAAATATAATAAGCTATTGCTAAAAAGATAGCAATTAATACAAAAATTAACCCAATTGATTTTAAAGACCAAGTGGAACCCACATTACTAACACCAGAACCAAGGCCTTTTAATCTTTCTTCTAAAAATCCCATATATATCTAAAATATATTTCTTCAATATATTTTAAACGAATCTAAAGAAAAGGGTATTATTTATATAATGTATTATAGAGATAATAAAGGGTTAATAAAATATTTAGATGTGAAAAAAAAGAACAATGATAAGGACATGTACAAAGAATTATGGTTAAATAAATATAATATTAAATTAAAAACGAAAAATTATGGTCATAATAATAAACTGATATCATATATTAAAAACGATAAAAATTGTGTATAAGTTTTTTTCTAAAATAAATATATATGAAAACACGAAAGAATGTAAAAAAAATTAAAAAGAAATACAACAAAACTATAAAAAAGAAAGGACCTTATTCAAAGGAAGATTTTCAAAGTGGAGATGGGATGTTAACAACTGTATGGGGTCCAAGTTTATGGCATACATTACATACGATTTCTTTTAATTATCCAGTGAAACCTACAAAAAAACATAAAAAAGATTATAAGAAGTTTATAATGAATATGAAAAATATATTACCGTGTGGTCATTGTAGGAAGAATTTCCCTAAAAATTTAAAGAAGGTTCCATTAACAAATAACGCATTAAAAAATCGGGATAATTTTTCAAGATGGATGTATGAATTACATGAAGAAGTGAATAGAATGTTACATAAAAAATCGGGTTTAACATATGAAGAAGTGAGAGATAGATATGAACATTTTAGGTCACGTTGTACAAAGAATCCACCAAAAACAAAAATTATGCTTATGAGAAAAAGAGGGAAAACGCGTAAAAAAAAGAAGGAAAAAGGATGCACCGAACCCTTGTTTGGTAAAAAAGCAAAATGCATTATAAAAATTGTTCCAAAAGATAAAAAAGTAAAAACATTTCAAATGGACAAAAAATGCATTAAGAGAAGGAATTTAGGATAGATATATTAATCTTTAGTTAATATATATATGGGAAAAAGAAAAACTAGAAAACGTTCAAGTCGCCGTAGTAAAAAAGGCGGATATCACGCCAAAGCGGGTACTGAAATATGTATATGGACAAATAAGGGTGCCAGAAGGTGCGGAATTGGGGTGGAAGAGAATGAAGATTTTGCCCAAAAAATTTATCCTATTGGGTTAAATCCTGGTGGATTATTCAGTGGATTACCGAAACATGATACAGCTGTGGATTATCCACTTTCAAAATTAACACATTATGTGCCTAATATGGGTTTGGAGATTGTGAGCAACAAAAATATAGAAGGCTTAATGGATAAAGAAATACCCCTTTATATAGTATTACACGAACGCAAATCAAGTAAAATTGGCGGTCCAAGATATGGATTATACAAGCATCCAAATTGTGAAATAAGCATAGGACAAGGTGAATATGCGTATACACTGCATAACCCGTTATGGAACGACAAATTACATTTTAATATTGGTCCAAAAAACGTGGTTAGTGGTATGTGGGGATCTAAAGTTGCTAATCTGGTAGGTACTTTAATGACTGAAAAAGAGGCCAACTACAATACAGATGATACAGAAGATTATGATGGATATAACGGTGGAAAACGCAGAAGTAGAAGACGAAGAAGTACAAAGAAAAGGCGTAAGAGTAGAAGAAGAAGAAAACGTACAAAGAAAAGACGTAGAAGAAGAAGATAATTATTATTTAAAATGATAAATAATAATTAATTTAACGACCGAATGAAGCGAAACTATTCAAAAAGGGTAATGGGAATGATGAACTGCCGGCGAAAGCACCTTCATTGGGGTAACCAGCACCTTTTCTACCAGAAGGTTTATTTTTAGTGGCTTTTTTTTTAGGTTCGTGTCTTTCAGCGGCTTCTTTTATTCCGGGGGCGTTTTGTGCTGGGTCTTGACTACGTTGTCCTTCAGGAGTTCTTTTTCTTTTTTCGTTAGCGATGGCCAAAGCATTGGGGGAATCTTCGATTTCATTATCTTTTAATTCATCTTCAACGCCTTCTTTTTCTTTATCTTCATTTTTTTGCTGTAAAAGTTTAATAGCGTCTTCAAGTGCGGGACAGTCAGGACATTTTGGACAAACGGGTGGTACGATTTTAGTTTTTAAAATATAATCTTCTTGTCTTCCTCTTGGGATCATATTGCGTGTAAGTTGATGTGTGAATCGGTTACGATGTCCTTCTAAACTACTGGAACCACATCTTTCGGAATTAATAGGATTATAATTTTGAGTATCAATATTTAAACAACCATAATTAGGTTTAAAATTGCTGCACTTAGATTTATTTTTATTCCATGGTTGGAGTTCGTCGGGTTTAGCACCATCTTGTTGTTCAGTTAATTCTTTAAGTTTGATTAAGAACCGTGTTTCTTTTCTACCTTTGACTTTTTCAAAATCACTGGCGGTTGCTAATTTTTTTCTCATAAAAATGATAGCTTGTTCAATTTCTTGCTTTGAAGGCTTTTGATTTCCAAAACTTTCTTTATTACCTTGATTTAACATGGAGGAAACCGCACCGGGATTAGCGGCGATATAATCTCTTAACTCGTCATCAGTTAGCGGGTCATTTTTTTTCTTGTCGGCATAAAGAGTGGCTGCTAGAAGTCGTTGGTCGTTGGTCATATCGGTGGTACCACCTACATTATTAGAATCATCTTGTGCGTGACTTAAAACTTTTTTAGTTTTGTCTGGCAATAATCCGGAATGAACGTGGTTATCTTTAGGACATGCGGTGATATCATTAGTTCTGGCATAATGTCCCAATTCAATATCTCTTGGCTGTTTTTTAGGTATTTCTCTACAAACGAAATCAGGATTTTTAGCCGGTTTATTAATATTTTGATATTGTTCATGGATTCCTAAACTACTAAGTAATCCCATGCTTCCAATTAATAATCCCATAAGAATAATTCCCAATAAATGCATTTTATTAAGTTTCATTATATATTAATTATCAAGAATAAAATTTCTTAATAAATTATATAATGCCCGCATTAACTCATGGTAGAGTAAAAAATGGTTTCAATGGTCCGATAAGAAAAAAAAACGCCAAAGCACATTGTCCAAAAGCACCGAATGCTATTAAGGTTGCTTGTAATAAAACAAATGTAGAAAGGAGAGGAGCTTTAATAGGAGGAATAGGAGGAATAAGTGGTAGTAATAGAGCAGCAATACGTAGACGCGTATGTAGTGGAAATAGTGAAGAGCAACATAATAATTGTAAATAAATTAAAGAGTAAATTTTATGTAATGTAATGAAGTCATATTATATAAAGGATATTTTGGAAGCGGGTATAGATGAAGCGGGTAGAGGACCGTTATTTGGAAGAGTTTATGCGGCGGCTGTAATATTGAATCCTGACTTGACATATAACGAAAAGTTGGTGAAAGATAGTAAAAGATTATCAAAAAAAAATTTATTATTGGCGGAGAAATATGTTAAAGATGTAGCATTGGATTGGGCGGTTGGTTATAGTACAGCCGAAAGAATAGACGAGATTAATATATTACAAGCCACACAAGAAGCAATGCATAAAGCACTGGATAAATTGAGTCTTGCGCCTGAATTTTTATTAGTAGATGGTAATTATTTTAAACCGTATAAAAATATACAATGTAATTGTATAATAAGTGGAGACGACACTTATTTTTCTATAGCAGCAGCATCAATTCTTGCTAAAACAGCAAGGGATAAATATATATATGATTTGTGCGAAGAGAATCCGGAGTTAGATGAGAAGTATGGTATTAAATCGAATAAAGGATATGGTGCGAAAAAACATAGAGAAGGGATAATGAAATATGGTATAGAGGATGAACATAGAAGGACATTTGGGATATGTAAAAATTATTAAAATTGATTCATTAATTATATAAATTATATAATTAATTAACATGAGATTTTGTATATTTGATACTGAAACCACGGGATTACCTAAAGGAGGAAAGGCTCCATTTTATAAAACAGATTGTTGGCCTCATGTCGTCCAGATAAGTTGGTTGATATATGATACGAAACAAGGTGGTATTATTGAAGACAAGGATCGAATAATCAAAATAGACCCGGATATAGAAATAACACCGAAATCTATAGAAAAACATGGAATAACAATGGAACGTTCTCAAGCATCGGAATATTTAATGAAAGATGTTTTGATGGAATTCGGCGTTTCTATGGAAAAATGCGATATTGTTGTTGCACATAATATTATATTCGATGATAATGTATTAAAATGCGAGTATCATAGGAATAACGTTTATAATTATATGAATAAATATAAAGGCGAAAAGTATTGTACAATGAAAAAAAGCGTAAAGGTTTGTAAAATAAAGAAGGTGTGGCCTAATGGGAATGTTAGTTATAAATGGCCGACATTAGATGAATTACATTATTTCTACTTCAGGAATAACCCAACGAATTTACATAATTCATTAGTAGATATATTTGTCTGTTTCCGTTGTTTTTATAAATTGAAATTTGATAGAGATGTATTGAGAGAAGACTCGGGATTAAGGGCATATTACAATTCATTATGTCAAAAACGTTATACAGCTTAAAAATAATAATCAGTAATTAAACCATCTATATTGGTTGGTATTGCTCTTCGTGTTATATGATTAATATTGGTCCAGGCGAATATGGGAATATTTTTCTTATTATAAAACTTTATTTCATTATCATGTAAGTCTTTCCAGCAAATACTTACGAAACTTATTTTAAGCATACTAATTATGAATTCTTTTTCTATATCTAATAATACGCCATCGTAAATTATTCCCAACTTTAATTTTTTATTATAATTGCGTAATGCTAATAAATGATTACGATTAAAACTGCTAAAATAAAACCTACTCAAATCTAAATCATTATCCTTAAAAAAATCGATAAGTTTAAAAACTGTATTATTATCGCCCTTAATATCTAATAAAACATTAATTTTTGAAAGAATTTCAGAACAAAATACATCAAAAGTAATAACGTGTTTGAATCTATTTTTTATTTCTAAATATGTTAAACTATTTACAGGGGTAGATCCTATGTATTGGTCGTGGAACATTATTAATTTATCATCTTTGGTTAATATTACATCAGCTTCTACCATATCAAATTTTTGTTCAATAGCATTTATATAAGCTAATAGAGAGTTTTCAGGAAATTTATAATAATTATCATTACCCCTATGGTCTGTTATTGTTGCTAGTGTGCTCCCCCTGTGAGCGATTTTCAGCATAATAATTAATATAAACTTATAATGTTTATATTAATTTTCATAAGATTCAAATACGGGTTCGTGTTCGAAATTACCAAACAATCTTTCTGCTAATTTTCCGGTAAGTCTTATATAATAAGAATAATGAATAGAAGGTACTAAATAGATCATATTTATATTATTTATAAATATAATTTGCTAAATTTAACGACGACGACGACGACGGCTCTTTTTGCGACTTTTTTTCTTTTTCTTTTTCATTTTAAGAGTTCTTCCTTTCTTTTTGTAATAACATACACGACGACGACTTTTCATTGCCTTTCCTTTAGTCGAGTAAGGTTTGGACTTAGAGCCCATTTTAGCTTTACCACCACCACATTGCTTCAACATTATATACTTTCGTGATATTTTATTTTTTTTATTATTTCTAAATATTTTGGATTTTTACGCGATTTAAGAACCACACATTAAACATTCTTCTTCATCTTCTTCAATAGGTTTCTTATCGGGTTCAATTGTGAATTGTTGTGGTGCTGCTTTAGCTTTCGTTCTCAAATAATAAATACCAGTTTTAAGTCCTTTCTTCCAACTATAGAAGTGCATACTGGTTAAACGTTGATAATCAGGATCTTTCATCCATAAATTTAAAGATTGACTCTGGCAGATGAACGCGCCTCTATCAGCGCTCATATCAATCAAATGTTTCATAGGGATTTCCCAAACGATTTTGTATTTATCTTTGAGATGTTTTGGAATAGCTTCAATATTTTGAACAGAACCATTGTTTTTGATAATACCATTTTTGACTTCATCAGTCCATAAGTCTAATTCTTCAAGTTCATTCATTAAATATTTATTGACCATAACAAATTCACCTGCTAAAGTTCTTCTTAAATATATATTGCTGGTAAAAGGTTCAAAACATTCATTAAATCCTAAAATTTGACTGGTTGAGGCGGTAGGCATGGGTGCTATTAAAAGGGAATTACGAAGTCCATTCAATTGAATTTTTTGTTTTAAAACACTCCAGGGATATCTGGTAGGATAAACGCCCCACATATCAAATTGTAAAATACCTTTACTTGCGGGCGATCCTTTAAAAGTATCATATGGTCCTTGTTGTTGGGCCAATTCCATACTTTTTTCTAAAGCGGCGTGATAAATGGTTTCAAAAATTTGAGCATTTACAACTTTAGCTTCATCAGAGTGGAAAGGAATATCCAATAGCGCGAATGTATCAGCTAACCCTTGAATTCCTATACCAACAGGTCTATGTTTAAAATTTGAAGTCCTGGTTTTTTTAGTAGGATAGAAATTTCTGTCGATAACTTTATTAAGATTTTCAGTAACAACTTTTGTAATTTGATGCAATAAATCATAATCAAAGCTGGGCATAAAAGCAGAAGATTTTTTAAGGTCTTTAAAACCACCAATCTTGTTATTATTAACATAAATTAATGGAACAGTATCAACAGCGTGTTTTTTTTTAAATTCTTCGAGTTCATCATCTTTGAGATGTGTTTCAGTATATTCAATATTTCTAATTTTGAACCAATTTTTAGCTCTTCTACACCATTTACAATTACTTTTAGTGTAAACTTTAATATCTGGTGTGGCCATTTCAAAATTACCATAAGTAACGAACCTACCTAATGCGATGGAAGCTAAATTGCAAACGGCGGTTTCTTTATCATCACTATATTCCATAATTTCACAACAGAGATTACTGCTTTTAATAGTACCAAGATTTTTCTGGTTTGATTTATGATTAGCATTATCTTTATAAAGCATATATGGGACACCTGTTTCCATTTGACTATCGAGTATTTTCAACCAAATTTTACGGGCTTTTACAACTTTAATACCCTTATTTTCTCTTTCATATTTTTCGTACAATTCTTTAAAATCTTCCCCGACAGCATCACTTAATCCGGGACATTTATCAGGGCACATCAATGTCCATTCTTTATCATCGCGAACTCTTTCCATAAATAAATCAGGAATCCAAAGTGCATAAAATAAATCTCTTGCTCGCAATTCTTCATCACCGTGATTTTTTTTCATATCTAAAAAACTTTCAATATCGCCGTGCCATGGTTCAAGATAAATAGCGAAAGAACCAGCTCTTTTACCACCACCTTGGTCCACGTATCTGGCGGTGTAATTAAATACTTGTAACATTGGGACGATTCCATTACTTGTTCCATTTGTGCCGCGAATATGACTTCCTTCGGCTCTAACATTATGAATATGCATACCTATACCGCCTGCCCATTTGCTAATTGAAGCACAATCGTGTAATGTATTATAAATACCGTTAATGGAATCTTTTTCCATAGACAATAGGTAACAAGAGGACATTTGTGGTCGGGGAGTGCCTGCATTAAATAATGTTGGAGTAGCGTGAGTAAAATATTTTTGAGACATTAAATTATAAGTCATTCGGGCTGCTTCGTAATCTGTTCCGTGAATACCAAGAGCAACTCTCATCCACATATGTTGAGGGCGTTCGACGATGACCCCATTAATTTTCATTAAATAAGCTCTCTCTAAAGTTTTGAATCCGAAATAATCAAGTAAATAATCTCTATCAAAATCAAACCAAGATTGAATACGTTTTTCGTTATTTAATACGATTTCGGATAATTGTTTACTTACTAAAGGATGATGATTACCGTGTATATCAACATAATCATATAATCTTGAAATGATAATAGCGAAATCTTCTTCAGTATTTTTTTGATGATTCGAAACGAGAACGCGTCCAGCCAATACACCATAATCAGCGTTTGTTGTGGCCAATGAAGCACATTGTTGCGCTGTTAATTCGTCAATTTCACTTGTAGGGATTTTATCATATAATTGGTCAATGATTTTTCTACATAAAGTGGTATAATTAATAGATAAATTACCTGCTTCGTCACCTAACGTTTTGATGCGTTTTAAAATTTTGTCGAAAGAAACGGTTTCGGTAACGCCATTTCTTTTTAATACATATTCTTCTTCGGATTGATACATAATATATATGTTATAATGGAAATATTTAAATAGTTATAATAATTTAATTATTTCATATTTAATATATATATGATAATTACTGTGGATCATATACAGTGTATATTAATAATAGGATTTGTTTTAGGCATAGTAATGATAGTGGTAGGATATATGGATATGAGAAAAAGGAGAAAAGAAATAATGGAAGGATTTTCAAATTCACCACATTATCCGGAAGTTCATAATTCGTTATTATTAGATAGTATATTTGAAAGGAAGGGTCCTGAAATATTAAGTTATGAAGATCAAGCAAATAAAGTTCCAAAATCACATATTAAATCATTTAAACAATATACAAATAATAGACAGTCTAAATCGCCATGTGGGGGGAAAGATTTTAGACCAAATATGTGTCCATATGGAATAGAAAAAAGTCCTATTAAAAAACCAGAGATGTGTATTCCAGCAATTCAAGAAGGAAGGATTGGGTGGTTTGTTGCTAAAAATTAATAGGGTAATTCATCAAAAGATTGTGTTGGGATTTTAAAAATGATAGGTTCTGTTTTTTTCTTCTTTCTATTGGTTTTCTTAGGTTTTCTATGGTCATAGCCAGTATTTCTTTCTCTAAGGATAGTATTCCAAACTAATTCCAATTGTGGAAATATTTCATTAAACCAAGCTTTATTTCTTGGACATAAAACGAGAGAATAATCTTCTAAAAACCAATAGATATTATTAATCCAAGAATGATTGTTATGCTTATCCATGATATCATCATACCATTTATCAAATTGTTCTTTATTAAAATCTACAGGACAATATTCGTATATAGGTTGTATTCCGTCGTTAAACATTACAATAACCCCTTTATATTTATCTTTTGAAGTCTTATTAAATGAATCGCCAGCTTTTAAAAAGTCTTCTTCGGTTTCATATTCATGGAATACAGTTTCAAAGAAATCGCATTCATCCAAGTCCCAAACTTCCATTTGCATTTGCATTTGAACCCAATAATCTTTTTTTGGAATTCCTGTTAATTTTCTACTTACGGGATTTTTAATTTCAAGTGCGCGTCCGTAAAGTGGATTATCTCTTTTAATATTTATACCGTCAGGAGATGCCCTTAAAAACGAATGTTCATTGTGTTTAATACAGCCGAATTCGCCAACTTTAGTATCAAACCAATTTTCATATAATAAGATAGATAACGGTTCATATTTATGACCATTATGGAAAGGTGTATTTATATTAACACTATTGGAGCGAATCTTTATAGGCTGACACTTTTCAAAAATAATACTATTAATATTGGCTTGTGAATCAATAGCTTTATAAATAGTGCTTGCGGTTAAACCATTATATCTAAATTTATACCACGCGTCTGTTTTTTGGTCGGGTTGCTCTTGCGTTTGATAGTATATTAATAGTTTGTCTATTTTTTCAATATTGGGGGCGTGGTGAATAAAACTATTTTTGTATGACCTGGGGTTATTATTAACAATGAAATATGTTTCTGTAACTTCTTCGATGATATCATCAATATCTATTTTTAATTCAATATCATTAAATGTTTCAAAATAGCACACATACATAGAATCATATACATTTTGTCTAACTATTTCGTCAAAATGTTTATCCTTATAAATATCTAAATGACCCTTTAAATAATCATGTAAAAATATCCAAATAGTTTCTTTTAAATCATAATAATCTTGTGTATCTTCGAAATTGGTATTAGGGGGTGCTTTAATATCATGTATAATATTTTCAAGTGGTGTAAGTTCTGCGGAACATATTCGCATATATAGTTAATATTGATATAAGTTATTATTTATATCAATTTTATTATACTTTTGATATATCATTTTTCTCCTTATCTTTTTTTTCCTTTCCTTTATCTTTTTTTTCCTTTCCCTTATCTTTTTTTTCCTTTCCCTTTTTCTTTTTTTTCCTTTTTTTAGGAGCCAAACTTTTTAAGGTGGAGCCTTTTTTATCAACATTTTTAAGAGTAAATTTATTTTTCTCTTTGTGAAAAATTAATCCGGGTATATTGGTTATTTTCTGTGTGATAATATTATATTGTACATCTCTTACACGTTGTAGTTTTTTTCTATCCATACATTTTTTAAGGTATAACTTAAGTTTTTTTTTATCATCATCATTTAATTTATTTTTAGCGGTGTATTCATTCACATAATCATAAATTTTTTTTATTTTAGTGCCGTCACCAAGTTTGCACCACGGTTGTTTTTGATTATGTTGTTTTTCCATATTCAGAAAATTATCAATATTTTCAACCTTACCTTTTACTATATTTGTTACATTGGTGTTATTAATTAACATTGTCTGATACTTAATATTTTTCAATTCAATACATTCGTCGCTTATTTTTTGCTTTATTTTTTTTGGTTTTTCGGCTTTTATAATTTCATTCATATATATATAATAACGAAAAGAGTTTATGTTGTTTTGTTTATATACATATATGAAAAAGAAAATATTAATAACTGGAAAAAGAAATATAGATTCGTTTTCTTCAAAAAAAGAGAAAAAACGATTAGAATCTAAAAAATGGAATAATATAGAATATTTAAAAGATATTGATATGAAAAAACAAATAGAATTATTAAATAGATTGTTTTTAAATGAAGAATATGAAGGTCATAAATTTGTAGAGAAAGAGATTAAACGTAAATTATTAAGTTATAAAAGCCAAGACAATAAAAATGAGATATATGATATTAATTATTTCATATCTTATGAAGATACAGTTGAAAAATTAGTGATATCAAAATTAAAATGCTTTTATTGTAGATGCGATTGTAAATTAATGTATGAAAATGTAAGAGAGAAAAAACAATGGACATTAGACAGAAAAGATAATGATGAAGGTCATAATAAAAATAATGTGGTAATATGTTGTTTAGAATGTAACTTAAAAAGAGGCACTATGGATGATGAGAAGTTTAAATTTGCAAAACAAATGCGAATAGTAAAACAGAAATAAGTCATGTACAAAGAAAAAGCTTTATGAAAAATAGAATTAACAAATAACAAAATAGAACTTTTACACTATCGTCGTAAAGATTATTAATTGTGGGGAAATCATCAATAATATCAAAATACATATATAATAATATATTTTAAGACTTTAAATATATTATTTATGTAAATTTAATAGAGCGGTAAAAAAATCATTATCCTTTACTAAATTATAAACACCCAAATAATTCACCAATATGCATCCCCATAAAGGAAATAACCAAATTGGTACGCCTATTTTACTTGGAGATTTATAAGCCCAAGTATCTGTACAATATGTTACAACAAAAGCTTCACATAATGGTAGAAACAACATTATCCATATGTAATATTGGTAATTTTTTTTATCATATAAATAAATACCCAATATGGCCAAAATACTAATAGTAAAAAATCTTAATTCGGGGGATTTAATACAATATAAAATGGCTATTGGGGCTATACCATATAAAATCAAAGAAAGAACTTTAAGTTTTTGATTATATGTTAAAATCATATAATAATGTGTGAGATAATTATTTAAGTTTCTTGAGTAAAAAAGAATAAACAAATAATATTGAATTAACAAGAATAATATCGTATGTTGCTGCTCTAAAAATACCGGCTTTAGTGAACCAATCATAAAAGAAAGAGGATTTATTTTTGAAGACGTGAACGATCAATACATAAGCTGTTATTGCAATACTAATGCATATCAAAGACATTAATATATATTGGTTGATATCGGTATATTTTTTTAAAAATTCGAATAATAACAAATAACCCGCAACAAGAAAGAAGTCAAATATAAAATGTTCATTAAATTTTTTATAGTAATAGTCATTTACTAATTTGGGTTGATTAGAAATGATGGTGGCTAAAGGTATAACATACGCTAGTAAGAAAGTTATAGTACAAAAAGCGATGGAATAAACGTGGAATTTTGTAATCATATCTAAAAAGTTTTTATTTTTAAATATATCCATAAAATTCATATATATATAGTATAATCATATTAATTTACCAATTTGAAATGATAGGATAGTATTTAATGATACAGTCACAATGGTAGTTACTCCACCGAATCCCAAAGTTTTTCCTTCTTCATTTAAAATGCATTTATTTTCAATAACCCATAAATATTGAATAAGTAAAATTAAAAATAAAGACAAAATTTTAGGATAAATTGTCTTGGTGAAAGTGGATATTACAGGAAGTAAAAATACCCAATAATGCAATTTATCTAAAAGTGGTCTATTATTTTTATGTAAAGCATAATAAAAAATACCATGGGTGGAAAGGACTGTATAACACCAAAATTTATCTATAAAAGGTAATTTTTTCTTTGTACATAAGTAAATTAAACCTGAATCTAATAATGCGGTGATTGTATATAACTTATTTCTTTCAGCGTCTTTCATATAAAAAATTAATAAGGATAATGTTTATATAATTTTTATAATACAATATAAATGAGCCAAGGGGGTTATACAGTTAGTTCGTGGAGAGGGACGCATAATTTAATGTATAAATCACAGATAGAGAATAAAATAACATTTGAACAGGGGGAATTAGAAACATCCATGATAAAAAAATCAGAAAATAGTAAATCTATAGTCTCCGATAGAATAGCGAGTAGAGATCCTTCCGCAAGTGTATCGATTAATCCATATATGGTGGGTAATGATTATTTAGAAGATTTAAGAATCCAGGATGAATTTTTGAGGCCAAAAATGAGTAATTTTAAAAAGGAATAGTGTAATTAATAATATAAAAAAATGAGGATAGTTAAGTTATATGGCGCAACAGAATTTGCAGACACAGAATAGTTTGTTATTAAATAATTTGATGGAATATTATAAAGAGAATAATAATTTAGAAAAAATATTGAAAATAATAAATGGCGAATCGCAAGTATCATTAAGACTAATAGATTGGTTTGCTACAAATTACAGTAAAAAACATTTCACAGTCTATATGTTGAAAAATTCCCAGGGGGAAGAATACAGGTTTAAAGTATATATTGATTATAAATTGAAATTGAAAGCATATTCCAAAAAGAGATTTGACCCATTTTGTAGATGGGATAGGATAAGTATACCGTATACTAACGAAACATATGTTCAAACGACAATAGGACAATTGAATTTTTTTAGATGGATATTGGAGAATAAGATTTTGGATTATGTATTAAAACATTATGATGAAATAAATAAAGATATGAATAAAAGAAATAGTACAACAAAAAATAGAAAGGAGAAGGGGAAACAGACAAGAAAAACGAGGGAGGAGTTATCGGTGTCTGCTTCTAAGAGCATAAAACGTGAATCGGTAGAGATTGTAGTATCTTTCAAATGAACAAATTAATTATAAAATAATTAAATTTAATAATTAATAATTAATATTAATAAATAATATATAATGAAACTGTTAGTTTTAGGATTATTAGCAGGAGTGATATTAGTATATTTAATATATAATCAATGTTGGATAGTTCATAGATGTACTCCTTTCCCTAATCTGGCTAGAAAAGCAGCAGATAGAATATACGGAACTCCTCTGAGTAATTTAACACGAGAAGTGATAGATAAAAAAGAAGGGATGACAGCGAATAAAGCAACGATGCCATCATTTGATAAGCAGGCCGATATGGAAATGGATTATATAAAAGGGAGAGGGAAACATTTTGGCCATAGGGAGGATGACCCAAAAGGGATGATGGATGTGGACAAAGAACTTACATCGTTTAAACAATTGACTCCGGCTGGTTGGGAAAATAGTGATGTAAAGGATTTATCAGGTAATATTAGAACTTTGAAGGATTCACACGTAGAAGTGGCTAAAAAGACAGATATGGCTGATTCACAAAAACAGTGTTTAATGACGAGTAAATGTGGAGATTTAACAGATGGGAAATGTGGTTATTGTCTATCATCGGGTGCGTATACTACGTCAAATAAAGCTGGAACACAACCACTAACAGATGTATGCGAGCCTGGTAAATATTCAAATACGAAAGCGGGTTGCGAAAAATTACAAGAACAAGCATTATGTAATAATATTTTAAGTTGTGGGGATTTATATGGTGAGGCGGCAGACAAATGTGGCTATTGTCCAACAACGGGGAAAATAATGGCCATGAAAAGAGTTGGGAAAAAGTTAATGCCGAAATATAAAGAAGATAGTTGTAATTATAACGGAGGTTTATTGAAGGGTGCGCAATGTGCTGCGTTTGCTAAGGAACATCCGTGTATTACTCCATATCATGGAGAAGGGAAGCATTCAAGAGATTGTTATGCTAAATTATGGAAAAATTCTGGTTGTACAGGAACAAAACCATATGGAAACCCTATAGATGATTTAGTTCCGCAAAAAGGACAGGGTTATAAAGAAATAGGGACACAATTTAAAAATTTATTTAAAAAAACAGAAAGTAGGGACATAGTTTCTGTAATAAAGAATTATCCACTATGCCATAATAAAGAATCGACAGCAGATCCTTGTAACGAAAAATATTTATATCCCGTGGATAAAACGTTAGAAGCAAGGAAATTATGTTTAAATAAAAAATGGAAGCAGGGTGGATGCGATAGTGCGGGGAAAAAGAATCCGGAAAGATTAAGGGGTTCAGAAAAAGATGCGTTATTGAGAGGGGACATGAAAGATTATGATAATACAGTGCAAGGATATGTGAGGGGTGCTAATAAGGAGATATTAAACGTTAGGGAATATGCGGCGAAGAAGAAAGCATCGCAAGCATGTTATGGTCAAGATCCTCCTAAACCGGACGGCATAAGAGAAGGGGATTATGTGACTATGGATTGGAATGGGGGAGTAATGTGGGGATATTTAATGGATTATCGTGCAAAGAAAAGATTATGGGGGATTATGTGGACGAAATATATTAAGGGGGGTAAAACATTAAATAGAATGGGGATGAATCAAGATCAACAGAAGAAGATGTTTGGTTGGCCAGGAAGAAAAGCGACAGATGCGTCCAGAAAAAGTTTAGGCGACGGGGAAGGTTTAGTTAATGGTACCAAATTAGTTATAAAAACCAGATGTTCTTCGGGGAACTCACTTTGTGGAAGGAGTTGTAATGCTGTATTAAATAATCTATTAGATAAATATCCACCACCACAAGATTGTGTAGTATCAAAATGGTCTGCTTATGGTAAATGTACAGAAGAATGCGGAGGAGGGAAGAAAACGAAAACGCGAACTATATTGTATCCACCTAAACGCGGAGGTGTGGGTTGCCCGAAATTAACACATACGATAGGATGTAATTTTGACCCTTGTATTAATAAAAATTTCACAGAGGCAACAAAACCAGATGTTAAAGGTAAAGCAGGAGTAACTCATGTTCAAATACAAAAAACGGGATATGTACAAGTTCAAGAAATAGAAGTTTATGATAAAAACGGAAAAATTAATTTGAGTGGAGGGGATGCGTCACAATCATCATCGTATTATTGGTGGTTTGCGCCTGCTAAAAGAGTTATGGATGGGAATAAGAAAGATTATAATAGATGGTGGATGTCTTATAGAAAAGGTAATTCAGCACATACGAAGGGTGGTCTTGACCAATGGGTTAGGGTTAGGTTACCAAAGAAATCCAATGGAAGCAATTTATATAATGTAACTAAGGTTGTAGTATATGGTAGAGCGGATTGTATGTGGGGTAATTGTGGATTAAAGGGTGCTAAGGTACAATTATGGAATATGAATACAAAACCAGCAAAATTAATCGAACAACAGGCTATGAATGATGATAGAAGACAAGCATATTATTTTGGAGCAAAGGAATCTTATTATTGTAAAAAATCATCAGGATGGTGCGAGAGTAAAGTATTGAAGGTTGGTGATGCCCCATCATTGAATAAATTTAAAAAGCAATGTAAAGCCAAAGAAGGTAAAACGGGAACGGGGACTTGTTTGGAAGCTAATTTTGAGAAATCAAAGGTATATTCAAAGGGTGGCGATTGCGATTGGTATGGATATAAATGGCACGGGTGGAAATCAAGACATTGGCCAGTATCAAAATGTGCGGATATTTGTTCAAAAGATAAGAATTGTAATAGATTTACATTTGGAGCAACGAATTTATACGGTGGTTGGGGCTTGGGATGTAGAACATCTACAAGTTATAATTCAGGTTATTGTCCAATTACTACAGATAGATATAAATCAAACAATTGGAGATGGTGGGGTTCAAGTAATTTTTGGGGAGGACAAGTATATGATAAGAAAGGAAAAGTCCCTAAGAAGGATATGCAATATATAGGAGATTTCCAAGATTGTGGTGATAATTGGTGGATGAATAAATATGCTTTAAGTAAAAGATGGAGCTCGCCGTATGGAAAGAAATTTACGAAGGATTATACGGAAAGAACAAAACCAAATAGTAAAATGCGTGGAAAATGGGCAAGAGATTTGAATAGATATAAGGGAAGGACAGCGTATTGGGGACCTGGTAATGACGCCAGAGTTTGTCAATGGAGATGTAAAGATTATAAATATTTTGGTTTACAATGGTATGGTCAATGTTTCTGTAGTAATACATTTGGTAGGTTTTTCCAACACCACGATAAAGGACATACTAAAGACGAGGGAAGAAAGAAAGGAGATGTATGGAGGAGACAATCATTTCCAAGAAGAGTTAATTGGTGGTGGTCGTATTATGGTGGTTGTAGAAATCGTGTATTTGCTGGACCAAAAGCAAATGGGAATGTATTGGCCGATAATAAATATGGAAGGCCTAATCCACAACCCAAAGATGGTTCATACGGACCTAAATCTTGGACTAAATGTGCGGATGAAGGTGGAACTTGTAGAACATCGGGATTGGTTAGATATGGAAAGGGTGATAGATGGGTATATAGGTCAGGAAGAGATGGGTCAGCATTAAAATGTAATTCGGCTACATTTGGAGGAGACCCATCACCAGGACAAAAGAAAACTTGTATGAAAATGAATAAATGGTGATTAATATTAATTAATAATTATAATTAATATTATATCAGTAATAAATATATGAAAATTGGATATGGGGTAATATTATTATTGTTATTTATTTTAGTACCTTTAGCACATACATTATACATGCAAGAAGGATATGAGCTATTGGCTGAGAATGGGTATACAAAATTAGGGAATAATATGAATGCGAAAGAATGTCAAGAGGAGTGTTTAAAAAAAAAGAATTGTAAATATGTGAATAGACCAAGAAGACATAATGGTAAAGTATTAAAAGAAGGGAAAAAGGGACCGTGTTTTATGTCTACGGATTTTGGTCAAAAGGCTGTAGGAAAAAAAAATGATAAATTTAAAACGTGGAGGAATAAATTATATATAGCGCCAAAACAAAAGAAATACGTTAGAACATTAGGTCATTGTTACCCCTTTTATAGATATTGGTGGTGGGGCAGATGGTGGTTATGGCATAGATGGTGTCCTTATAAAAATAAGAAATCGGCGGAAAAAGCGTGTAAAAGACAAGGTTTAGAATTATGCGATAAACATACATATAAAAAATGGAGAGGGGGAAGACATAATATATGTAGATCCGGATGGACAAATGATGGGGGTAAAGGATTTTGGGTAGGTCGTTGGGGAGGTTGGTGGTGCGGTGGTCATTGGAGAAAATATTATAATGGATGGAATTATAGGGGTAAATCTGGAGCACATTGTTGTAGAACATTTCAAGATGACAGTTAATTTAATTATTATTATTAATGCGAATTAATAATAATTAATATAATTAATTATATATATAATTAATGAAATATAAATATGGAATTTTAGCATTATTGGGTTTAATCATATTGGTTTCTGTTTATTTTTATTATACAAGAGTTATTGATTGGTTCGGTGATAGCGTTAAAGAAGGTCTTGATGGAGATATTCTTAAACAAATGAAAGAAGCTAATTATGACGAATCACAGAAATATATAAAAAAACAACAAAAACATTTTGGGTCACGCGAATTAAAGACATTAGAAGACGGTGCGCATGGTGATACGGTATTTTTAAAAATTAGCGAGGATAAATACAAAACAAATTATGATAGTGGTAAATTGGGTCTTGAGAAAGATTATTCGGCATATGGTGAAGAAAAAACCGAATATCAAAAAAAAGTAGAAAAATGTAATCGGATTAATAAATTGAAACAGTGTTCTATGTTAGAGGGGGCAGATGAAAATGGAGAAGGGTGTGGTTATTGCCTGGATTCCGATAAAATAATATTTGGAGGACAGAAGGCTCCTGCTGATCCTAATAATCCAGGCAAATTTTCGAATGATGTATGTGGTGGGGGAGGTCAAAAAAATACTTGGGTACCGCCTGGACCAAATGTAGCATTTGAATGTCAAAAAGCAAAGGATAGGGCATATTGTAAAAGAATGAAAGATTGTGGAGACACAAGTGTATCCGATAAGTGTGGTTGGTGTCCAGTTACGGGAACTGGTATGGCTAAAGAGTTAAAGGATGGTGGTTTCCACCCAAAATATAAAGATGATAAATGCGATTGGCCATATAAAGGGGTTAGAACGCGCGTAAGATGGTTGGGTTGGAATGGCGGGGGTCAACCACACGCCGGTATTGGTACGGGGGATTGTGATACTGATAAGGATTGTGCTCCTGGATTAAAATGCGGTCAAGACCCACATAGAACAAAAAATACAAAGGGTTTAAAAGGTAGTCATGGTAAAATGGGTTCTGGTCAAGATTATTGTTATGACCCAGAATTTGCTGGCATGAATGGTCCATTAGTTGAAGTTGGTGAATGTAAGAAATTCGGTCAAAAATTTCCTTGTATGGGACCTACTATGAATACAGGACCACATAGTGATGCTTGTATGAATAATTTATGGAAAAAATCGGGTTGTACTGGAAATATTGTTGAGCGCTCATCAGATTTGGGAAAGAAGGGTAGCGATGTAATAAAAAATTGGCAAAAAGATAGTTATTCGAATGTTTTGAATTCTATGTATGGTATATTGGGGATGACGAGTTCATCTAATTATAAAGATGCGAAAGATTCTACAAAAATGTGCTTTGGGAGAGATGTAGATTCTTGTGAAGATAGATTTGTAGATGAATCAAAAAATAAAGAGAGACCAAGGGATTGTTTAGTAAATTTATATAAACAATCCGGTTGTCGTCCAAAAGGTAGATTACATCCGGATAATATAAAAGCTACTGTAAGAGCAGACACAAGGAAAAAACACGGGGTTGGGAAAGAATGGACATCGGGGACATTTTATAAATGGAAACCCAATGAATATGTTCAAAAATTGAGGGCTGTGAAAAACCGTGCTGATAAACTAACAGCCGCATCTAATGTAGATACTTATGACGAAGGTATAAAATTGTATGAAAATTGTTATGGAACAAGTCCAAGTGTATCAACAATACCAATGAAAAAACCTTGTTGGAAAGATTTTGTAGAAATAATGAAGCGTTCTCATAAAAAAGTTACTATAAGTAAAGATGAACAGAAAGTAGTATTTAGTAAGGATAGTTTGGGAGTTGATAATGAATTTATGAAAGATACGAATTTAAATAGAACAAGATTGGCTGGTAAAGATAATATAGGACACGATTGGGGAGGAGGTAAAGTGGTGAAAAAAGCAGATTACGAAAAGGATTTTTTCCCATTTTGGAGATTTGTGAAAAATAGTAGAGATATATATCGTGGCGGAGGAGACAAGAAATGGAAAAATAAATGGCCAGAATTCAAAAAGAGAATGTTGAAAATAAATGGTGTATCGGATTTAGGAGACGAAACATTATTATGTGCCCCATTTATGGGCGTTGGAAGAACATTAAGAAATTACGGATTAGCTAAAAAAAGTTCAATGGCTCATTTGCCTGTAAATGGGAAATGTTCGTCTTGTAGTTTAGTTCCAAGAGGAGAATGTCAAGAAGGTTGTGCTCCAGTAACACATCCTGATGGAAAAGCTAACAATTGTCCTAATAAAAATAAAGGAAAAAGTCCGGGAAGTTGTATAGTTCCTTTTGGAAATGTAGTAACAAAAAATATGTGGATGAAAGAAGGTTTTCCTTATTGGGAATTTATGCGAATATTACAAAGATATGAAAAATAAATAGATTAGTAATAATTATTAATTAAAATTAATCAACTATATTAAATTAATTTTAATGGGACAATCACAATCAATAAAAAAGGTGAATTTCGAAGATATTCAACAAACCATAATAACCAATAATAAATATTTATTGATAAACACTTTAAAAATAGAGGAACAGAACTGCTTAATAAAAGGAACTATATCACCAGATAAAGAAATATCTGTAATAAATAGCAATTTAAATAATACAAATTTAAGAATAATAATATATGGAAAGAATGCTGCCGATGAAACTATATATAAAAAATACAACCAGTTGATAAAATTGGGATTTTACAATATTTATTTATATCCTGGAGGAGTATTTGAATGGTTATTACTACAAGATATATATGGAAATGATAATTTTCCGACTACTTCATTTGAATTAGATCATTTAAAATATAGAGGACATTCAGCATTTAATTATTTATTAAAAAACGGTGATATAGATTAACATCCTATAGTCCAATGCTGTTCGTGTAATAAATTATAAACTTTATCAAGATTAGCCAATGGTTCTACCATATTGTTTAAATGTGTTTTAATAGCCAATAACCACGCCCATGGAATTTCATTGGTATATTCTGTTTCCCCATTTAATAACAAAACTAAATTATCCTTTTGTAACCACTTTTCGTGATTTTCGTGACATGTTTTTAAATAATCGATAGATATTGTTTCACCAGGTCTATTTCTCTTCAATACACGTTTTAATGATGTTTCAGGATTGGTTTTTATATAAATGGACGAATTTATTTCCAAATTCATGGATAATTCTTCAAACCATTTAAGATAAATTTGGTGTGATATTTCATCCAAGGTTCCATTATCGTGTAACATTTTTGCGAATACATTTTTATCTGTTAAAATACTTCTTTCTGTTATAATTATACAATTTTTATGTTGTTGGATTGCTTTTCTAAGTTGTGTGATTCTTGTAATATAAGCCATCATTTGAAATTGGAATGCAAATTTTTTTTGGTCTTCGTAGTATCGTTTTATAATATCATTGCCTTGAGAATCTTTTATAGTTTGCCATATATCAACAGGTTCTTCTAAATAAACTATTTTAAATCCGCACATTTCTTTCATTTGTTCTTTAAGATGTTTAATTAGGGTGGATTTACCACTACCTATATTGCCCTCAACAGAGAAAATCATTGACATGTTTATATATATTCATAAAATTCTTTTTAATCAATTTTAATATTTATAAAATTGATTTAATATTAATAAATTATTTATATCAATACAAACATGGACTTATCGCAAACAAAACTCACCAAAAACGAATGGGACTTCTTGGAACTTCCAGTTTCCCCAAAAGAAAAAGCAATATTAAAACTATTGTTTGATAGTAGGAAAGATATAGGGGTATCATTTAATAATTCAAATAGTTTATTGAAATACATGAAAATGTATAATGATAATATGGAACCTTTTCATTATTACGTATATATGACTTATTTTCAAAAAGACATTGGAAATATAAATAAAAAGTACAATGAATCGTATAATGTTGAGAGAAAGAAAAAGACGAAACTTAAAAAAATAGACGAAATGAGGATGAAGAATGTAAATAAGAAGATTTTGAAATTGAAAGATGAATTATACGAATATATACTTTTAAAAAATATCAAATTGTTCTTTGAAAACAAATATAGTTGTGAGCATTATTATACATTAACACAGTTATTGAAGAATAATATTGTTCATTTGAATACTTATGTATTAGAATATGTGAATATGATATTGACGAAGTATAAAAGCGAAATTAAATATGATTCTTTAATTAAAAATGCGCATGAGTTTATTGAAAGGAACGATATGATGTTAAAATACAGCGATGTAAAATTATATGAACATCAAAGCACTATTTTAGAAACCATAAATAATAATAATGGTTATATGATATTATATCAAGCACCCACAGGTACAGGGAAGACGCTGACTCCGTTAGGTATAAAAAAACGTATCATATTTGTTTGTGCTGCTAAACATATTGGATTACAATTGGCGAAGTCGTGTATATCTACAGAAATACCAATAGCAATCGCGTTTGGGTGTAGGGATACATCCGATATTAGATTACATTATTTTGCGGCGAAAGATATTGTAAGAAACAGGAGGACTGGAGGTATTTTCAGGGTTGATAATAGCGTTGGTGATAAAGTTGAAGTCATCATTTCGGATGTTCAATCATATTTATATGCTATGCGATATATGTTAGCTTTCAACGAGGCTAAAGATTTGTTGTGGTATTGGGATGAACCCACGATAACATTAGATTATGAATCGCACGATTTTCATAACATATTGGAGAAGAATTGGAAAGAGAACGAAATACCAAATATTGTATTATCTTCAGCGACTCTACCAGACGACAAGGAATTACATCCAATGATTATGAGTTATCTTAGAAAATTTCCAAATGGTAAGAAGGTTAATGTGGTTAGTTATGAATGTCAAAAAACCATACCTATATTGAAATCAAATGGCGATACATTGATGCCTCATTTCGAATTTGATAATTGCAAGGATTTGAAAAAGTGTGTGAAATATTTGAATAGTAATAAAACAATGTTGAGACATTTTGATGTTAATGAAATATCTAAATTTATATTGAAAATGCATAAGAAAGATTTAATAAAAGAGCCGTATAAAATGAATAACTATTTTGATGATATATCGGATATAAACATAATGTCTTTAAAATTATATTATTTAAAATTATTATCCAAGATGAAAGAGCAGGGATTACAGAAAATAAGAAAATCATTGAAGGTAGATAAAGATTACGAGTCGGTTATAAAAATAACCACAGAAGATGCTCATACATTAACGGACGGACCAACTATATTTATAACGAATGATGTTAAAAAGATTGCTAAGTTTTATTTGAGAGTTACAAACATACCGGATCAGGAATTGTTAGAATTGATGAATATAATAGTTAAAAACGATAATATAATGAAAGAATTAGAACTAATTACGAAAGAAGAGGACCATAGGTTGGCTAAATTAGACGAGAAAAAACTTGATAGAGAAGTGAAAGAAAATAGTAGAGAAAAAGAATACCAAATGGCGTTCATTGAGAAGGTTAGGCAATTGAAATCCAGATTGTCTGATGTTCAATTAAAAAAAAAATACATACCGAATAGTGAAGAACATTTCAAATTCTGGTGTGATAAAAATAAAAGTAAAAGGGGGTTTGTTTCTGATTTGGATGACGATGTTGTTCAAAAAATAATGTTATTAGATATCCAGAGAGAATGGAAGGTATTGTTGATGATGGGAATAGGTGTTTTTACCACCCACGACAATTTAAAATATGTTGATATTATGAAAAAAATGGCGGAACAACAAAAATTATATTTGATTATTGCGAGTTCAGATTATATTTATGGAACGAATTATCAATTCTGCCACGGTTATTTGAGTAAAGATTTAATGAATATGACTCAAGAAAAAATGATTCAAGCGTTTGGACGTGTTGGTCGTCAAGATAAACAAAAGAATTATAGTATTCGATTGAGAAATGATGAGTTAATAGAAAAAATATTGTTTAAGGAAGAAAACAAAATGGAGGTTAGAAACATGAATAAATTATTCAGCGTTTAATTATACCAATGCTGAAATTTCGTCATTTTCGAATTCTTCATAATTTAAATAATTTACATTTTTTAATGGTGTATGAATATCTATATCTTTTTCTTCTGGTGTTTTCGCACAAAAACAAGCGTAAAATATTGATAACATTAGAACGCCGTCAACAATGTATAAAAAAGGAAGGTCCATTATAATAATATTTTATTTGTATTAATATTATTATATTTCTT
>TARA_B110000003_G_scaffold154854_1_pt1 | contig 44276 bp, 38 predicted proteins | sample TARA_B110000003 | Tara Oceans TARA_B110000003 (sample SAMEA4396424) | marine metagenome | biome: Westerlies Biome; feature: [SRF] surface water layer (ENVO:00010504); material: water (ENVO:00002006), including particulate matter (ENVO:01000060) such as... | depth 5 m
CGGGCGCAGTCTTCGGCAGCGGATCAATCTTGGCAAGTCTGGAACTGCTTAAAGGCGATTTTGAACTCGCCCCCTTGATCATTTTCTCACCCAAGCCTTAGCAAAGACCGAGACCAGTCGAGATGACATGGAAGCTGGACCCCATCAACAAATTGTTCAGACTCCTCCTGTGACAGTCACTCCGCGCGGCATTCTTTTTCTTCTTGTTGCGCTCACCCTCACAATGACGGGGGGGGGACGAATCGATGGCGACTTAATCGCACTCGGCACCGCCGGACTTCTACTAGGACTTATGGTAATAGTATTCGGAAAATGGAACCTCCGGGGCATTCACCTTAAACTCTCTGCCCCTTCCCGCGTCTTTGCGGACACCCCTTTCGATCTGCGGCTCACCCAGCTAAACAAGCGGAATCTTTTCGATGCCTGCAATACAGACCTCGAGCTCAACTTATCCCATGTTTCTAAAATTGAAACGCATGCGACATGGACTGCTGCCCGCTCCTCTTCGACAAGTAAACTCCGGGGAAGTATTGCCAAAAGGGGGGCTATTTCGGATCACCCCTGCACTTTAAGTTCAGCCTTCCCATTGGGGTTATTTCGTTTCTCGAAAAAAATCAACCTTGAACATGAGATTTTGGTCTTCCCTCAGCCCCTTGTCCCAAAAGAGTTCTTTGCGAACGGTGAATTCGATGAAGCGTGGGATGGAGGAGGCTTCCAATCCGGCGACACTCCTGGGGAACCCCGAGGACTGCGCCCTTACCAACCAGGTGATCGAGCCAAGCAAATTCACTGGCCAGCCACCATAAGATCTCAGGCAAGAGGTCGAAGCCCCAGGGTCCGTGAATACGACCCCCCAGGCTTACGACCCCAACATGCAGTTGTCATTTTCCATAGCTTTGGAACTGATCACACCCTCATTCGCACTGACCTGTTTGAGCGTTCGCTCTCACTAGCCTGCGGAACCCTGAGACACCTCAGAGCAATCGGAGTGCCCACGAATCTTCGAGCCGATTTTCTGGCCTGGAAGAGTCAAAAGACTTTTCACGCCGAGGCTTGGAGCGACACTCTGACTCTCCTTGCTCAGGCTAAACGGTCTAGCCACACTGAAGCGCATGACGTCCTCACCGAAATCGAAACAACTCCCGCCGAAGATGCTATCATCATTATTTCTGACATGCCTCTGACATCTTGGAAACACATCTTACCTGAACGGCGTGTTTTAATCATCGACGTCCAACAACATCGCTTTGGACAGCGTGACTTGAACTTCAAATCTCGCAAGCCGAGGCGCTTGAAAAATTTGGCCAAAGAAGATTCAAGGGCTACTCACCCACAGCAACCTGACGCGCTAAATCCTCAGCGGTGATTTTCACGAAAGCCCCCGGCTCACCCGAATAGCGAATCTTATGCTCCCCATCGAGAACGTAAACAAAGGGCCATTGTTCAATACGGTAAATCTTAGTAATCGATTGCGTGGAATCCGAAAAGTTCGTCCAATTCACGGTCCCCTCCGCTATATGCCTGCGCAAAGTCCGCGGATCGTCCATATTGACACCCAAAATCTGGATATTTTTGTCTGCGAACTCCTCTTGATATCTTTTCATTAAAGCAAGACTTTCATCATGCGCCGGCATGAGGGCATGCCAAAAGAAGAGGATGGTCACCTTCCCGCGGTAGTCACTCAGCGAAGACTTATTAAGAGTCACTTCCACACCCGAAAAATCGGGAGCTTCGGCACCAAGATTGAGTCGGCTCATACGAAAGAGTTCATCCCTCAGAATTGCCTGAGTAGTGGTCTTCCCCACGGTTAGATCAGGCGCCATGATCGCCTTTCGGAGTTTATCCTGCCGAATCGCCATGCCGCGTTTCCCACCACCAATACGACGGTGCAAAATAGCCTGCGCCAAAGCAGAAGCCCCGCGAACCATCTCGGAAGGGTTGGCTTTCTCAACGGTCTCGAGCAGTGCCATGGATCGTGGATCCTGAATGTGCGTCAATGCAATACAGTAAGAACCAAGCTTAGGACTTAGAAGATGATTACTTCGAACAGCTTCCCTGATGATACCTGCCGGGCGAGCCGGATCTCCGCGTCGCGCGGGTTTTCTCACTTGCTTGACCGCATAAGTCGACGCATTCACGAGCAACCAAGCTGCTGGTTCAAGGGTCCAAGATTTATCAAGATCATTTCGGATTTCCTCCCAGATCTTTCGACCAACCTCAATTTCATCTGGGCGACGCTGCCACGCTGCGTTTTGGGCATCATTAGTGGCAGCGGTGCGAACATCGCTAGTCCATTGTTGATAGGATTGATCGAAAGCGCGCGAAATGAAACGCGCTCTCTCAGGTGAGCCAGCAAAAGCCAACCCCGTAGTCACGGCCAAAATAAATAGAATCGCTTTCATGGTGTCCCTAGAGATTGCACGCTTTCAAAGGATTTGCCAAATTGGAAAAATTAAGAAACATCTGAGGTCTCTTTCGCAGCGAGGCGATCGGCCAAATCATTGTGGTAATCGCGGCCCACAATGTATCCAATACAATTAGACGAGCCGCACCGGCAGGGATGGTCCTCATAGCAATCGACCTCAAACCCGTAGTCAAAAGTGATCTCTTCATCCACTCCAATATCCCTCAGGGCCTGAATGAAAATCCGTTTCCCATCCTGAATCGCCTCGCTATTCGGATTACAGGAATGATTGATTAAACGAGCTGGATTCCATTCAACATTACCGTCAAGATCCCACTTTTTAGTAAGATTAAAAATATAAACCGCAGCCGCACCACTTTTCTCGTGCTCTTCAAATTGCTTTAATGCTCGCTTTTCACTTTCCTCTTTGCTCACACGATTGCCGACATACTCAATAAAGTATTGCTCCTTCTCGATTGGCTCGATGCAATAAACTCCCTGCCCGTGAATCACGGATCCGCGGACTTCCACAAAGTCGCTTTCACCCCGTCTGCGAAGCTTCTCGATACGACGTTTCTGCTTATCTTCGGAATGCTTGCGATCCTTTTTTTTATTTTTTCCCATTTCAAATCTAAAACGAAGTTACTTAAGTTCCTCAACCTTAACCTCGGGGAACTGAAATTCCTTATCCTCCTTCGGAAGAAACTTAAAGATCTTCCTTAGCTGCAGCGCGTTCATACCGTTGCCATTAACGAAGGTCCAACTCTCTTGCTCCTTTGGAGAAATCGCGATTTCATATTCCCACTTCCTAAAGCGGCGAAGTTTCGCAGGCTTCTTCGATTGGTCGAGATACTGGAAATCTTTGACCGTCGGAACGAAAACCATCCACTTGCGATAGCGTGCAACCTTCTTGGGATCTCCATCTTCATCCATCACTTTTTCTCCATCTACCAAAAAATCTTCGAAACCATAATCCACCTCGAACGCAATGTCAGCCCTACGAGTAATGGCGGCTTGGAAGGTGACTCCATTCTGCCCCATCTCCTTCATCTGCTTTAAATACTGAGCCTTCAACCTTTTCGGCCCACCGAAGGGACGCGCAATCACCTTCAAATATTCAGGATTCATTGATTCCAAAGCCGCTTGAAAATCTCCGCGGATTGTCTTATTAACTACTTCTTGAACTGCCGCTTGCGCACGCTCTTTCACTTCCATCGGAACGATATTTCGCTTGGGAACTGTTGAAAGCGGTATGTCATTTCTCTGACAAAACACATTCATAGTCAGGATGAATAAAAGTAGGAGTGGACTTTTCACCCCCCTGGGATGCCCTGAGATCCGTGTCACGTCAAGACTGTGGAGCCAGTCCAGCATTTCGGATAAATTAAGGATCGATTCCATTCTTCCTTTTATGGAAGACCTTGGATATCTCCTAAAGCGTCATGGCGAAGAAGGCATTAGGAAAAGGACTCGGGGCACTAATTAGGGGAGCCTCTTCTGACACTGTTCCCAATGCTAAGGTCGAGTTGAGGCCAGGCGAAAGCGTAAGCCAAGTGCCCATCTCCGATTTGGTGCCATCCCCCCTTCAACCGAGGAAGCACTTCGCCGAAGGATCACTCGATGAGCTCAAGCAATCTATCGAGCAACTCGGCATCATCCAACCCCTTATCATCCGCAAGGTTGAAGGGCAGATGGAACTCATCGCCGGTGAGAGGCGTTGGCGTGCCTCAAAGATGGTTGGGCTTGAGACCGTCCCCGTTATCGAAAGGCCGTCGAGCGATCGCGAAGTCCTCGAGATGGCTCTAATTGAGAACCTACAACGTCAGGACCTTAATGCCATTGAGGAAGCAGAGGGCTATGTTCGCCTAGCCAAAGATTTTGGGCTCAAGCAGGACATCATCGCCAAGCGCGTTGGCAAATCAAGAGCCAGCGTGGCCAACTCAATGCGCCTCCTCGATCTTCAACCCTCCATACAGCGACATCTTGCTGATGGCCACCTTACTGTCGGTCACGCCAAGGCCATTCTTGGAATCAAAGATCCCAACGAGCAAATTTTGGTTTCCGACCAAATACTCCGACAAAACATGACAGTGCGTTCGGCTGAAAAATTCGTTAAAGATTATCACAAAACCGGACCTAAAAAATCTTCAAGTAAGTCCAAGGTCGTAGATCCCCATATCACCGCGATTCAAAACCGCCTTCGCGATCACTTCGCCACCCAAACTGTGATTCATCACACCCATAAGAAAGGGCGAATCGAGATCGAATACTACGGCAACGATGATCTCGGGAGAATCTTGAACCTTCTTGGTCTCGACCTAGACTGATTCCGTGATCAAAACCACTTTCGCCGCTGTCATTGCCCTTGTTTTCTTGACCGGCTGTAGCGGAGAGAAAGAAGAGCCCAAACCCGTCTCCGGAGCTCCGATTACAGGCACTATTTCAGCGGAGACCGTCGACGAATTCTCCGGTCAAAATGCTTTAACCCACGTTGAAGCTCTCACCGCATTCGGCCCACGGCCCATTGGATCCGAAGCCTACCAATTGAGCCTGCAGTATCTCGAAACTAAGCTCGGCCAATTAGGTTGGAAAACTAAGCGCCAGAGCTTCACTGGGATCACCCCTATCGGCCCGCAAGAATTTACCAACCTTCTCGCCCGCTATTCGCCCGGATCCGAGCCCGATTGGAACTCCTCGACACCCTTCCTTCTCTGCTCCCATCTCGACACCAAGCTTTACGCAGAATTTGAATTTCTCGGCGTCAACGATAGCGGATCTTCCACTGGATTACTCGTCGAAATAGCCCGCGTTCTTTCCGAAAAAAACGAAGGGGCTAAAAACGTCGAACTCGTTTTTTTTGACGGCGAAGAAGCCATCCTCAAAAACATCAACCGCAAGGACGGACTTTATGGAAGTCGCTACTACGCCTCTCAACTAGACAAGCGCATAGTTAAACCCCAGATCGGCATCGTTCTCGACATCGTCGGTGACCCAGAAATCTCCCTCCTAATCGGCGGAGACACCCACCAAAAACTTAAAAGTCATACCCAGTCCGCAGCATCCAAACTTAGCCTGCAAGACTGGGTCAAACCGCATCCCATGACCATCATCGATGATCACGTTCCTCTGATGAATCGCGCCAACCTTCCTGTCCTCCACCTCATCGGCAACTTCAGCGAAGCAACCTACTGGCACCAAAAAGGTGACACCTTGGACAAAATCACCTTCGGCGCCCTCGAAAACACCGGGAAACTTACCCTCCAAGTCCTCCACCAGCTTACGAAGTAAAAGACAACCAAGATGGGGCCAAGAGCAAACTCAACTTTGCCCCTAACCCAATACACCAATCTCCTAGGACGCAGAAAAGGATTTCAAAACCGGTTGCACGCGCAGAAAACACTGTTTAATGTTTTGCGTATGAAAATATTTTTCTTTCTTCCCTTCTTCGCGCTCTTTGCGGCGAGCTGCAGTAGTTCGCAAACTCCGGACTCTCGCATCGCGAAAAATCCTAAAATTTTTCGCGCCCTAGAACTAGAACAACAATCTCTCGTCGAAGTTGGTAAAATCCAAAACGGGATGACTCCCGCTGCGGTCTTTCTTGCTTGGGGAAGTCCCGATCGTAAGGCTGAGGGTGAAAAAGATGGGAACCGTTACGAGCAATGGATTTACAACAGCCTCTCACCCGTTGTATTGCAATCAGCTTGGGGCGGGCGCGGTTGGGGTCCTGGTTGGAGCGTCCGCCGAAGTGGAATCGCTGGTCCTGGTTGGGGCCCTTGGGGATGGAATGGCGGAATTGGAACAAATGTCGCTTATATTCCTAGTGCTTCTTCTTGGGTGAAATTCATCAACGGAAAAGTCGAGAGCTGGCAGCGGGGGCGTCCGGAATAAGCGCAACTCTCAAAGCTCTCCACGCTCTTCTTTCTCGAGCTCAATCCGGTCATCGCGGTTCCGCGCCTTTACACGATTATTCCTCTTACTCCAGCGTTCCACAATCATTTGCCGCTTCTTGCGACGAAAGTTAAGTTCCTCGATTTCTTCATCGAGGCGCAGAAACCCTTGATAGCGGGCCAAATCCAAATCACCTGCTTTCACAGCGCTTTCAATCGCGCATCCTTTATCGCCCTGATGCTTACAGTCGCGGAACTTACACTGATTCGTCAACTCCTCCACATCCGCAAAACTATCACGTAGGGTATCCTCATCAGTCCACATCTGGACTTCCCGTATCCCTGGGTTGTCCACCAACATCCCCCCTGCTTCGAGGATCACCAATTCTCGCGCCACAGTTGTATGGCGGCCTTTACCGGTAACTTCGTTTACCTCACCAGTCCACAGCCATTCCTCGCCGAGCAATTGGTTCACTAGCGTTGATTTTCCCACTCCGCTAGAACCCACCAAAGTGAGCGTAATCCCAGTTTGGAGGTAAGATTTCAGAACCTCCAAGCCCTCATGACGTGTCGCACTGGTCACATAAACCGCCGAATCGGGAGCTAATTCTTGAATCTCTCGGCTGGCTTTCTCATTCACCTCCGCCTCGAAGAGATCAGACTTATTCAATAATACCACGGAACGCGCGCCGCTCTTTTGAATAATCGTAAAGTAGCGCTCCATACGCCGGAGGTTGAAATCAGATCCCGCATCAGTCACCACAACTACGATATCGACATTTGCCGCCATTACTTGCTCTTCGCTACTTTTGCCAGGAGCTTTCCTTGAGAAACAGGTCTTCCGGGGAAAGCGAGCCCGAATAATATGCTCATCGTTTTCACCCGCGCCCAACTCAATGGCCACCCAGTCACCCACCGCAGGAAGTTCGGCGTCGCAGGAGGCATCGTGCCAAACCTTACCACCCACCACGCAATCAACCTCCTCGGCATCATCAAGCAAGGCCGAGAAATTAATCTTTGTCTCTCTTATCAACCGCCCTGGCACCCAGCCATCCTTCGAGGCCTCATTAAAGGCCTTTTCAAAGTCATCATTCCATCCGAGATCGCGTAGCGTCATCGCGCACCAGTTCAAACCGGAATCGCCTCGATAAAAAGTTTCATTTTCCAGTCCTGCAAATCACTGCTATTGCTTTGGCGTGGGATACAGTGATCGTGAATACATGCAGCCTGACTATCAATCAGGCCCGCCACGCATGCCCGGCCCCTTCGAAGGGGCTCCAGTCAGCAAATGGCTTCTTATCATTAATGTTACCATTCTCTTCTTACAGATTCTTTTAACCGGCCCGGGTGAACGATTACAAGAATCTACATTTTACCAATTTGGTAGCTTTAGCATCCAAGATGGAATCTATGGATTTCAGGTCTGGCGTCTTATTACCTTTCAATTTCTCCACGCAGGATTCGGACACCTCTTCGCTAATTGCCTCGGACTCCTCTTCTTTGGTCCGCACGTTGAACGGTGGATGACTAGCCGAGCCTATCTGACCTTCTACCTCCTCTGTGGAGTGGCGGGGGCCCTCTTTTACACTTTGCTCTTCTTCTTACCGGGATTTTTTGACGCCTACGCCCCCGCTATTCAGATGGTTGGAGCCTCAGCCGGCCTATTTGGAATACTAGCCGCGTTCTATTTCATCGCACCTGACGCACGGATCCTCCTCTTTTTCGTCATCCCACTAAAGATGCGAACCTTCGCGATTGGTTATCTCATCTACGAATCCTTGGCTGTCATTTTAAATTGGCATAACGCTGGAGGAAGCGCCGGCCACCTCGGCGGAGCGATCTTCGGATTCGCGGTCCTCAAATTACCGCCCCTTAAGGAATTTGTGATTAAACTCTCCCGGATCGGATCAGGCACAGCCAAAAAGGGGATCCGAAAGACCCGTGATGCCACCGTATTGCGCGAAAGCCATCGCTCTCCTCTAGAACTGACCAAAGAAGTAGACCGAATCCTCGATAAAATCAGTGCTCAGGGCATCCAATCCCTGACCAAAAAGGAAAAAGAGGTGCTCGACAAAGCCCGACGCTAGTCATGACAGACGACGAAATGATCAAATGCGCTGAGCCCAGCCGCCAAATCGAACGATTGCGCGCCATCATGCATCGGCTACGCGCTCCCGGCGGTTGCCCTTGGGACGCAGAACAAACCCACGAATCACTTGTTTCCAACCTCATCGAGGAAACCTATGAAACCGTCGCAGCTATTCGCGCTAACGACGAGGAAAACCTGCAGGAAGAACTTGGGGACCTCCTCCTGCAAGTCGTCTTTCACGCTGAGCTTGCCGAAGAAGAGAAACGTTTCGACCTCAATGACATTGCACGCGGCATCAGCGAAAAATTGGTCCGCCGTCATCCCCATGTCTATGGCGATTCCGAAGTCGGTGGAACCGATGGTGTCCTCGCTCAATGGGAAGACATCAAACGGGCCGAAAAAGGCCACGAAGAGAAGCCTTACCTCCATGGAGTCGGCAAGGGGCTTCCCGCCCTCTTGAAAGCAGCCAAACTCCAGAAGAAAGCCAGCAAGGTGGGCTTCGACTGGCCAGACACCACCGGCATCGCCGAGAAGATCGACGAAGAACTCGCCGAAGTTCGAGAGGAACTAGCGAAGCACGAAAAAGGTGCTCCCGCCTCGAAAGAACTCCAGGCCGAAATTGGTGATCTCCTCTTCATTGTCACAAACTTAGCACGTAAGCTCGAGGTTGACCCTGAGGTAGCGCTCGAAAGCACAAACGAGAAATTCCTTCACCGATTCAAGCAGGTCGAAAAAGGCCTCAAAAGAGACCAAATAACTTTGGAAGAAGCGACTCTCGAACAAATGGACGCTCACTGGAACGCCGCGAAATAACGTAAATGACGCGTATCCCGTTTCACGATTTTCTAGTCGCACTTCTCCCAAGCGTTTCACCCTCTTCGTCATGCTCTATTGGTCGCATTCGTAGACACTTTCTTCGACTGACGAAGAAAAATCATTGCCCTTCTTGCAGCTCTCCCTTACCTCTCCCTCGTCAGGAGCCGCGGAGTGTGGGCTTGTGGACCCGGTCAGGACGGAAACGTAGCAGCCGCAGCTTGTCCCTCATTGCCGTGGCTTCCTGGCATTTTTCAATTTAAGCCATCCTACCTTACGTTCAGTGCTTTTTTATTGGCCGGAAGCACTTCTCCTTTCCTAAGCTCTTGGTGACATGTCAGCACACCTCTTTCCCGATGGCTCAGCCCTGCCTTCCCCCGGTCTTGGCACTTGGAAAATCCCGGAAGAACTCACCCCACAAATCGTCCATCAAGCAATTGAGCTCGGGTATCGACACCTCGACTGCGCCGCCGACTATGGAAATGAATCCCTCGTTGGAAAAGGAATCGCTTCCGCCATCAAAGCCGGACTGTGTAACCGCGACGACCTCTGGGTCACCGGCAAACTTTGGAACACTTACCACGAGCCCCAACGTGTTCGCTCCGCTTGCGAAAAAACCCTCAGCGATCTGGGGCTCGAACAACTCGACCTCTTTCTCATCCACTTCCCCATCTCGCTCGAATTCGTTCCTTTCGACAAAATGTATCCTCCCGGCTGGACCGCCGGAGGCGAGACCATGAAGCCAATATCCGTATCTTATTACGATACGTGGCGGGCTATGGAAGAACTCATCGACTCCGGCCTCACCAAACGCATAGGAGTTTCTAATATTGGCACCACTATGCTTCGTGAGGTTCTTGCATACGCCCGCATCAAGCCAGCCGTCCTACAAGTCGAAATGCACCCCTATCTTTGCCAAGAAAACCTCCTCCGTTTCTGTCATGACCAGGACGTGGCTGTCACCGCCTTCTCGCCCTTCGGAGCAGACTCCTATCTCCCCCTTGGCATGGCCGAGGAACACGAGCGTATCCTCTCCCACACGGTCCTCGAAGAAATAGCGAAGACCCATGGCAAATCAACCGCCCAAGTCGCCCTTCGCTGGGCCATGCAGCGTGGCACCATTCCCATTCCCAAAACACAATCACCCGACCACTTACGCGAAAATTTCGATCTTTTCGAATTCAGTCTTACCTCCGAAGAACTCGCCGCGATCTCTGCCCTCGATCAGCAAAAACGTTTCAACGATCCCGCCGTCTTCGGAGAACAAGCCTTCAACACTTTCTTCCCAATCTTTGACTAAATGAAATCACTCACAAGAAAAACAGCCCTCGTTACCGGAGGTGGAAGCGGAGTTGGGTTAGGCACGGCAAAGGCCCTCGCTGAAGCTGGAGCTACCGTAACCATCTGCGGTCGCAATCTTGAAAAGCTCGAAGCAGTCGCCGGAGATAAACTTTCCGCACGCAAGTGCGACATTTCAAAGCGAGAAGAAGTTGACGCACTCATTTCCGAGCTTGGCGCGCCCGATATCCTTGTCAACTCGGCCGGAGTGAACATTGTAAAACGCAAGGTCAGCGAAATTGACCCTGCGGACTTTGATAAGCTACTCGCTATCAACTGCACTGGCTTTTTTAACCTCATTCACGCCGCCCTTCCTGCGATGCGCGAACGACAGGATGGCCTCGTTTTTAATATCTCCTCAATCGCAGGAAAACGTGCTTACCCCCTTGCCGGCATGGCCTATGCCACTTCCAAGTTTGGTGTCTCTGGCATGGCTTCTGCCATCAACGCCGAGGAAGCTGGAAATGGCATCCGTATTACCAGCATCTTTCCTGGTGAGATCAACACTCCTATCCTAGACGAACGCCCAGTCAAAGTCCCGGACGAACAAAAATCCCGCATGGTTCACCCCGAGGATATCGCCTCCCTTATTGTCGCAATCGCTCAGCTCCCGCAACACGTTGTCGTCCCCGAATTGATTATTAAACCCACCTATCAGGAATTCATCTAAACAGCCGGCTATAATAACCACAGAAAGCAAAGGGCCCGCAAGCTTGGCTCCAATTGCTACGGCCATCCTCACAGCTCCAAGCCCTACCAGAGATCGACCTTTTCCCACTCTACCGGTCCCCCAAAGCCTGGCACAAAATATCCTCGAAAAGCCTGAACCTGACCATTTCCTTTGATCACATAAATAGCCTGGAGATCATCCTTCGAATCCCCGGTCTCAAGAAAACTTGCGGCAGCGATAGCATTAGCCGGAATACCTTTCTGCGAAAACTGCCTTTTAGTGATCATCGTAAAATTCCGAATATTTTCCTGAATCGGGTGTGGTTCCCCACCTGCCCGCACATAAAGCCCCATCCCACCCCCTGGTTGCCAAGGAGTTATGAACTGAACCTCAGAAGGGGATGAACGGGCTCGTTCATTTTGCGCCTCCTGAGTGCAGGATTGCAAGAAGGAGAGACCGCAGATTAAGACGAGAAGGTGGTTCATAAAAATGGGCAGAGATGTAAGGTTGCGGCCAATCTCGTAGTTTATCCAATCAAAACGCCAAAAAAAACGGCGAAGTAGAGGAACCACTTCACCGTTTGTCCAAAGTAGAAAATTTTTAATTAAGGGGAGCCAACTGAATACTCACCCGGCGGTTAGCCTGGCGACCTGACGCGGTATTATTGTCGGCAATCGGCTGATCCATACCCCGCCCACTAACTTGAAATCTTTGCGACGCAACTGCTTGAGTCTGCAAGAACTGAGCCACACTGTTGGCACGGGCCTCGGAAAGCCGGTAATTATAGTCGCGCGCGCCCACGTTATCGGTATGGCCGGTAATCGCGACCATGGTCCTATTGTATTTATTCAAAACCTTGGCAACGGAGGCCAAAGTCGGATAAAATTGACCAACGATACCTGAGCTTCCTGTCGAGAAAGTGATATCCCCTGGCATTACCAAGGTGATCTGGTTTCCATTACGACTAATCCCAACGCCAGCCCCTTCGAGTTCGCGACGAAGCTCGGATTCCTGCTTATCCATGTAAGCCCCAATTCCAGATCCAGCAAGGGCACCAACGCCAGCCCCAAGTAATGCCCGTTGTTTCCTTTCCGTATTACTACCTCCAGACAAGGCTCCAATACCTGCCCCAAACAATCCACCGATAATTGCGCCAGTTGTTGCTTTCGCTTGCTGGGATTCACCGGTGTATGGATTTGCCGTTTGACAAGAGGTCAGGGTCAAACTGCCAACTACAAAATATGCGACAACATTTTTAGTGAATTTCATAATCTAAAGGATACCTCGAAAAATTAGTTAATCCACCCTAAATAACAGTTCGCCTTATCGGCAGGGTCTCACTATCCTTGGGAAGCTATGCCAAATGCCTTACCCAATCCCATCGGAAACCTCTTTGCCCTCGACGAAGCGATCCTATCCAAAGGGAAATCTGCTTCAAGAAAAAGCTCCCGACTTCGCATGATCCAACCCGTGCAGCGCACACAAGCCGCAAAGGTCCAACGCCTCCTCAATTTTCTTCAACCCGGAACTTACATTCGCCCGCACTGTCATCCTTTGGAACAAGCCACCGAGTCGGTATGCCTTCTCAATGGGCATCTAGAAGTTCTCATCTTCAATCCGCAGGGATCAATTCACACTCGGCACCATCTGACTCCCACTTCACCCCTCATTGATATCGAACCAAGAGTTTGGCACGGCATGATCGTCCATGAACCTGACACCGTAATCTTTGAAGTCAAAAAAGGCCCCTACAATCCAGCGACAGACAAGGAATTCGCCTCATGGTCTCCCGAAGAAGACTCTCCCGAGGTAAAAGAATTCCTCGCCCGCCTTAACAAGGATTAATCAGTAAGGAAGATGTTTCCGGCGATTGGCTAGCCAGATACATTGATAAGGCGCTAGCACAACGTCACCCTCTTCATCTTCTAAAATGTCTCCCGAAATTAAATCTAACCACTCTTCGGTCGAAATTAAATTTATGGCTGCTACCGGAATCCGTTGTTCCTCACCTGAAACATTGTTGAGACAAAATATATTGCTTCGTCGGTCAACCGATTGACGCCAGAAAGAAAAGACCTGATCTCCCATGTGGAGAGTAAACTGAGTTGCGTTTGGATGAAAAGCAGCCTGCTCCCTTCGCAAATCAATTCGTTCCCGTAACTTTTTCAAAACACTGGCGTGAGGAGATTTTTCGTTGTCGAGTTCGATCCTCAGCTCGTCCGCATCCCATTGATGACGATTAATCCGACGACTTATGCCAGAACTGATCGCACGCTCTCGATCATTCCGCGTTCCAAGCAGGCTATGAATATAGAAAGCTGGGACTCCTTCTAAGCCCAACAAGATAGTATGCGCACACAGGAATTTCTCTTCAGTTTGGAGTGCATCAAAAAGACTAATATTGATCTCGTATGAGCGTTTACCCCCACCGGGTAGAGCGCGCTCAGAAATCAGCCCACCATATTCCACCATTTTGCCCACCATAGATTGAATCTCTTCATGCGACAACAAGCCCTCTGCCGGCCTGAGCCCGATCCCATCGTGCGATGCAATAAAATTAAAATACATCGTCCCAGGCTGGGCCGGAGGCATCCTCATTAACCATTGTATCAAACTGCGACAATCTCCGTAAGTCAGGGAATACAAAAGAAGCGGAGGAAGCGAAAAATTGTAAATTCCATGTGCCTCGTTTCCATTTCCGAAATACGAAAGATTCTCCTGATTCGGAATATTAGTCTCCGTGATAATAACCGCATCAGGCTTGACGTGCTCAATTAAAGTCCGGAACAAACGGACCAACTCGTGGGTCTGCGGAAGATTAATGCACTCCGTTCCAGGCTCCTTCCAAACAAAGGCCACAGCATCAAGGCGGAAGACACTAATCCCATGGTCGAGATGAGTCCGAATGATTTTAACGAACTCAACAAGAAGATCGTGATCACGAAAATTTAAATCAACCTGATCATGTCCAAAAGTACACCAAACATGCTTTCTTCCCGACGCCGTCTCAGTGGGTCGCAAAAGTGGACTCGTTCGCGGTCGCACCACTTCGCTCAGATCATCAAGGGGTGACGCCTTCACAAAAAAGCGGCACCCCGGCTCCTCATTCTTCTCAAATTGCTGGAACCACTCATGCGAAGTCGAACAGTGGTTCATGACGAGATCGGACATGATCCGATAATCTTGCGAAAGATTTTCGAGATCAGCCCAATCACCTAAATCAGAATTGACCTGGTCGTAGTTAGCAACCGCAAAGCCGTCGTCTGACGTCCAAGGAAAATAGGGCAAAACGTGAACAATCGAGACCGAATCGCCCAGCCTTTCACTTACAAACGAAGCCAACTCCTCGAGTGGTGTTCCCTCTTTTGGGATAATCGAATCCCCGTAAGTGATTAGCGCAATATCCTTCTCAGACCAATGATTGGTAAAAGGCACAGGCTCAAAAAAATGCTCATGTAAGCGCATCGCATCAATCAAACGTCCCACCAGAACCGAGTGATCCCCCTCCCCGTATATCGCGGCAAGATGAGTCTCGATGCGAAGGTTAAGATGGTCTAGCGGGCTCATTTTGCCATAAACTCTCTCTGATCTTCCTCTACCGCTTCGATCAAGCGCTCGTAGATATCAGGCATTGCACTTCTTACCCGGGACCAACTTGGGATAAACGGTTTCTCATGCGGCGAACTTAAAAAGTTTTTACCCGCTGCGATAATATTTTCAGCGAAAAGCTCAACTGCTTCCTCCTCTTTATGAACGTCCAAATCCAAGCCATTAATTATCGCATCATTCTTGTAGCGCTCCACGAAATCAAGAGCATTTCGAAAGTAGGCGGCCTTGAGGGTACGGAAGACCTCCTTGCTAAAAACCGTGCCCATCACTGCCATCTTACGATAAACCAATTTACAAATATCAATCGACATTTTTGACAATCCCTTTGCTCGATCATCAACTGAAATATCCTGGTGCTTGTGGTCATAGACCTCGGCAATATCGACTTGGCAAAGCTTGTTGTTTGAGTAATTCCTGAACATCTCTGAAAGAGTCCCCATCTCAAGCCCCCAATCGCTCGGCATACGAATATCCGGAATCACACCCTTGCGGAAGGAAAACTCCCCCGCCAGAGGATAACGGAAACCATCCAAATAACTCAGATAATCACTATCCCCGCATACCTGTTGGAGCGACTGTAAAAGTGGTGTGATTAAGAGCCTCGTCACGCGACCATTGAGACTTCCATCAGCAATCCGCGGATAATACCCCTTCGCAAATTGGTAGCTGAATTGAGGGTTAGCCATTGGGTAAATCAAACGAGCTAGAAGCGAGCGGTCATACGTCACAATATCGCAGTCATGCAGCGCGATCGCCTCCACCTTGTCGGTCGCTAACATATACCCTAGGCAGTACCAGACGTTTCTTCCTTTCCCTTCTTCTTCCGGAGCAAGCCCTTGTTCTTGCAGCTCAGCATCCAAAGCGCGCAGGCGAGGTCCATCATTCCAAAGCACGCGATGGTGCTGCGGGAGTTCTCCAAAAAAATCCAATGCCTCACGATACTGAATCTCACTCGCCCGATCCAAACCAATCACGATTTGGCTTAAATATGGAACTTTCTTCACCTCACCAAGAATCTTTGGCATCGCCTCAGTTTCGAGTTCAGAAAAGAGCGAGGGCAGCAACAAACCCATTGGTCGTTTTTTTGAAAAGCTCACCAGCTCGGCCTCCAATTCTTCCAGAGGTCTAGCAGTCAGATTGTGAAGCGTGGCAACAGAGCCACCTTGATGAAAATCAGCCATTGTTTGTTGTTGATTGTGGGATTTGAAGTCGATCAAGAATTTGAGTCATCATTTCAGCCCAACCGCGAGGGCCAATCTCCTTACTGAGGAGCATGTCCTTTGCTTCTAAGACGTAATCACCAGGGGCCTTGATAATGACCCCGATATCTGCAGCCTCTAACATCGCTAGGTCATTAGGTCGATCTCCCAGCGCGATGATTGCTACCTTCTCTTTTCGAAAATACTGCAGTGGTTTACTTTTATCTGTCTTGCCAAGAACATGAAGAAAACGCCCTCCACGTAAAGTCCTGAAGCCACCTTCCTTGATTACATCGCAAAATTCATCCTCCTTCTCCGGCGAATCTTGCCAGACCAATGGTTCACTGAAATGTCGATCTGCGGATCGTTCCGCAGACTGCCGTCCCAGACCAGTCCACTGCATAATCTCAGACACCCCAACATCGGAATATCCCTTAAATTTGAACTTCGCTCGCAACGACTTAAGAAAATCGAGAATCTCGGCACGCGAAACTCCAAAAGTCTCGACTTTTTCGCCATCATAAATAGCCGAGCCATTTTCAACGACGTAAGGATCAAAATTCCCCAATTCTCCACGCATCGCTAACCACTCCGCTCTTGTTTTACTGGTATTGACCACAAGAGGAATCCCCGCTTCGTCCATTCGATCTAAAACAGGCAGAACAAGGTCAAACGAATAATCGCTATGGTCTAGCAACGTCCCATCTAGGTCGCTTACTACCATTAGCTTCATCGCTTCTCTACCCATCACGACTGTCCTAGCGCATCCCGTGCCAAATCCCGAACGCAAAAATTTTCCACTCCAAAGAGGACAACGTCAGAGGCGGGCAAAAAAAATTCCGCACCTTCTACAAAACGCGTGAAACCCGCAACAACACTCGGTTAAAATAATCAACGCTGATGCATACCAATAACTAAATCACTTAAACCAAGCAAGAAAGCTGGTTTCCGGCACCAATCGTTTACATCATAAAACAGGAATTCGGCCTGGGCAGATCCACCGCTTGGTAGACGTTGAGCATTACGGCACCTTGATCGAGAGGACCAACAAAGAAAAAAGGGAAAATAAGTTCATACTTTAAAATACGCGCGTGATCGATTAGAAAACGTTCCGGCTATCTCAATTTAGCCCGTCATTAAGAAGTTCATATAGGTCTTTTCATGAGGCCAATTTGGATTTCCTTGTTCTCTAGTCATAACGAGGGGCTCAAATTCAATCTCACACTTTTTCACAAGCGAAATATTTCCAAAGAATCGTCCCCCTCCCTAATTCATGAACTTTATTCGACTGCCGCTTTTTCTCCCCTCGCTCATCCTCGCGTCGGAACCTCTGACTCTCGATCTCAATGACCGAACCACCCACCAAGTCATCGTAGATCGTGAACAAAACCAGTATCTTGGCCACCCTACGACAGCCTTGCTTGAGGACGGTAAGACTATTCTCTGCGTCTATCCTAAGGGACATGGGAAAGGCCAAATCGTTTACAAGCGTAGCTTCGACGGCGGCCTCAGCTGGAGTAAACGCCTTTCAACCCCGAAAAGCTGGGCGACCTCTAAAGAGGTTCCCACCATTCACAGAGTGATCGCGCCAGATGGTAAAAAGCGGCTGATCGTCTGGTCTGGCCTCTATCCCGCACGTCTCTCAGTCAGCGAGGATGATGGCAACAGCTGGAGTGAGCTCAAACCCGCCGGTGAATGGGGCGGGATTGTGGTTATGGGATTTGTAGAGGCACTTAAAACAGGACCCGGCCACTACCTTGCGATGTTTCATGATGACGGCCGCTTCTTCCACAAAAAGCCAGTCAAAAACAAACTTCGCACTTTTACTCTTTATCAAACAAAGTCCATCGACGGGGGGGTAACTTGGTCACAGCCCGAAGCTGTTTACAAATCATCCGACGTCCATCTTTGTGAGCCCGGTTGCGTTCGCTCTCCCGATGGGAAAACTCTCGCCGTCCTCCTTCGTGAGAACGCGCGGCGCAAAAACTCCCATATTATTTTCTCTAAAGACGAAGGAAGAACATGGAGTTCTCCCCGTGAACTCCCCCTCGCTCTCACCGGCGATCGACACACCGGAAAATATGGCCCCGACGGCCGCCTCTTCCTCTCCTACCGCTGCATCTCGCCCAAAGCGAAAGCCAAAGAGCGTTCGTTCGAAGGGGACTGGGTCGGTTGGGTTGGGACCTGGGACGACCTCGTTGAGGGTAATTCCGGACAATATTTTTTCAGACTCAAGGACAACACTAAAAACTACGACACCTCTTATCCAGGAGTCGAAATCCTCCCCAACGGCACCTTTGTTACGACGACTTATGGACACTGGGTTAAAGGAGAGGCTCCCTACGTGATCTCAAGCCGCTTTCAGCTGAAAGACCTTGATGCCATGGCCACCAAAGCCAAAAAGTAGCCCGTAGCTCCGTAAAACTGGCCGAAGGAGAATCCTCGACTACCCAAAAACTTCTCTTTCCTGAATTTTTCGATGGCGACTCGGTCAAAAAATTGACTCGCTCCTGACATGCCTGAACTCGCCGAAGTCGAACTTGCCCGCCGCCAATGGTCTGCATTCCACGGAGACACCATCATTGATGTCGACGTCCACTCCAAGGCTCGTATCTATCGAGATTGCCCCTCGCCCGCTCTGCGCATACTCAAAGGCAAACCCCTCCTCTCCTCCCGCGCCCACGGTAAGCGCATGCTCTTCACCTTCGCACCCGAACTTCATCTCGAAGTCCACCTCGGCATGTCAGGAAAACTCTTCACCACACCGCCGGGCCACCAAGAGCAAAAGCACGATCATCTTATTCTCCACACCACCAACGGCGCTCTTATTTTTAACGACTACCGCATGTTCGGCCGTGTCATGCTCCACGATAGTGCAGACCCTTGGTTCGATTTTCCACCCCAACCACAAGATTCAAAATTTTCTCTCGCCCATGTCCGAAAACTCATTAAACGCCATCCAAAAAAACCTCTTAAGGCACTGCTTCTCGATCAAAACGCCTGCCCTGGAATTGGCAATTGGATGGCAGATGAAATTTGTTGGCGATTAGGAATACATCCAGGCAACGCAACCGGGACACTCAAAGCTGCAACGCTTCGCAAAGAGATCCGCTTTGTAAGCTTCGGATCCCTCAAACATGTTACTGAAAAAAACACCACCGCCTCATCCGATGGTTTCGCCCCCGGCAGCTACGTTGCTAACGTGCCCCCGAAAAACTGGCTTTTCCAGCATCGATGGAAAAAGGGCGGCACATGTCCCAAGTGCAAAACTGCGCTTGCCCGCGATACAATCGCATCCCGGACCACCGCTTGGTGCCCCAATTGCCAATCCTAGTCACATTAAAATACCACATTAATTTCAAATTAGAGATCTAACATCATAAAGATATGGCTGCACAAAAAAAAGGCTACGGCTTTCTCATCACCGCTCTCGTTATTCTAATCCTAGGCGGAGGCATCACCATCTTCCTTGGGATAAGCGCGTTCAACTCTGGAAAAGAGTTCACCGCAAATCTCGAAGAGGGCGAATCCTTCGTTACTCCAGAGACATTTAGCTATACTCCCAAGGAAAATAGGGAGATTACAATCTGGATTCTGGGCGATGAAGATATCGACCTCAACGAAATCGAAATCGAAATCACCGACCTTTCCACAGGTATCACAAATAACGCTCCTAAGCCTAACGGCGCAAACCATGTAAACAATCAATATCATCTCGCAGACTTTCGCGTGGCAAAAGACCGAACCTATCAAGTCACTGCGAATGGCGCTGCCAATGGTAGCACCATTTTGATCTCCCCTGTCTCGCCTGACGCAATCCTACCCATTCTTGGCAAAGTATTCGGAGCATTCGGGGTTGCCGGCCTCACCTTTATCCTCACTCTCATCTTTGGTATCATCGGCCTAGTCAAATACCTCGATTCCAAAAAAACAAAACCTCATCAGCTTCCTCCTCTCTCCTAGGGAATTGGATCACTCCTTGCAAAACAAGGGACCACAATTCCCAATCCCCTCGTTCTCTGCGTTATTGTGGCCTACGCCTGCCACTTTCTGAACACCATTAGACGTTAAAACAGCTACTCAGATAGCAAGGAGGACGATCTAAGTCACCGCCCCCACATAGTCTACAAATCAATCATCTCAAAAAGTCATCAGGCAAAACTTGAACTTTCTCCGGATATAGCTCATTCATTGCGCTTCCCGTTGTTTAAAAATGAAATTTCTCTCAATCGAAGAATCCAATTCCCACGAACTTGAGTCTCTTCTCAATCTCGCTGCCGAAATGAAGTCGACTCGTGGCACAACTTCCAATCAGCCACTTGCGGGACAAACATGGGCTATTATTTTCACTAAGGCCTCGACCCGAACACGCGTCTCTTTCGAGGTCGGGATTCGTGAACTCGGTGGGAATGTCATGTTCCTTTCCGGCAACGACATCCAGCTCGGACGCGGCGAACCCATCAAGGACACTGCCCGTGTCCTTGGCCGTATGGTCCACGGAGCTGTGATCCGCACCTTTGATCAAGAGGACGTTGAAGATTTCTCCTCTTACTCAGGGATTCCCACGATTAATGCCCTCACAGACAAGGAGCATCCCTGCCAAATTCTCGCCGACCTTCTAACAATTCAAGAAAAACTTGGCACCTGGGAAGGCAAGAAAGTGGTCTTTATTGGAGATGGTAATAATAATATGTCCCGTTCTTGGATGTGGGCTGCCAAATACCTTGGCTTCGAATTCGTCGTCGCAGCGCCAGAATCCTGCCTTCCTCCGCAAGACTTCATTGACCATCTCGATGCTGCCAATGTCGCTCTGACCACTGACCCAGCAGCGGCAGCCAAAAATGCTGACGTCATCAACACAGACGTTTGGCTTTCAATGGGGCAGGAGGGCCAAGATGAAAAAGAAGCACTTTTTGGCGACTACCAAGTTAATGACGATCTTCTTTCTCACTGTTCTCCTAACCACATCGTGCTTCATTGCCTGCCGGCCTACCGAGGCAAGGAAATCAGCGAAGAGACTTTGGAAGCTAATGCTAACACCATTTTTCAACAGGCAGAAAACCGCCTCCACGTCCAGAAAGCGGTCCTCGCAACTCTCGTCGAATGATCACACGGGAAATCGGTAAAGCCTGGCAATTTTTTCGGGAGCAAGGGTTCAAGAAAACCCTTCTCACTCGCGAAGCCCCCTTCCTCATTCAATTTGGAAAATATGGCATCTGTGGTGTCATCTCGGTTATAGTTCTCGCTCTTGTGATCTACCTCGGTGAACTTATCTTTCCTCAATCCTTTTCAAACAACCTTTCAAATAAAACCCTCGCATGGAATACCGTAATTTTACATTTCATTGCGTTTATTCCTTCAAACCTAGTGGCTTATGGGCTCAATCGATGGCTCGTCTTCACTCCCGGACGACACTCTGGAAAGAAGGAACTGACCCTATTCACAATTATCTCGCTTCTAAGTTTTTCGATCGGGGAAGTTTTTCCATTCTGGCTGATTAACAACTTGGACCTCCCTCGACCTGTCGTTCACTTTTCCTTTATTCTATCTTCGGCGATGGTTAATTTCATTTGCCGTAAATTCCTCGTCTTCGAAAAGTAGCATGGGCAGCTCGCAGCTCTCTCTTTTCCTCTCACCAGAAGGCTATCGAAGATTATTTTACTCTTCTTTCTTTTCGCGGAGAAAACTTGGTTTTTGGTCGAGATATTTTTCCATCACCATTTCAGTGAAGGGATCGAATGGTTCATAACCATCTTCAAAATTACGATTTAAGATCACCGACTTGACCTGACCCTCAGCCCAAACATAGCTAAGAAGCGGATTGGTCCAGCCCCAATGGTCGATGTCTGCATGATCAGCCGGATCAACAAACCCCTTTTCCTCTCTCAGAATCCTCTGAAATTCACCCTTAAAAGTTACCCAGCTCTGAAGATGGCGGACGTACAACAAGGATAGTCCAACAACAATTAAGGAAACAGAAACGGCTAAATCCTTAGTTAACTTCAGCCGGGAGAGGCTGAATAAAAAAGTGATTAACATTAACAACGGCAAAGCCGTTAAAGTGAGCGTCCTTGTCGAGAAGGAGATCCCACCCATGATCCCGGGCGAAAGCAGGGAAATACCTCCAATGACTAGTGGTACAATCCAAGCGGCCAATTTAAGACGAGATGATGAAAAAATAATGCCGACCATATTTAAGGAGACATAAGAAAGCCCTATCCAAGGATAGGGATGGGCCAGAGAAGCTACAATCGCACCTAGAAAATGCCCACGGTTTTCAAGATCTCGGGGAAAAAGAATCCACGTTACTGCGATCACCACCGAGGCCAACGCTAAGCTTGCTAACAACCCGCTCCCCCATCTCTCGCGGGGATGCTTTTCAAGCCAAGACCGAAAAGCAAAAATGAAAGTGAAGATCACACCTGAAACTAAAGAAGTTTCATAGAGCTTTAGATGAGCCACCAGAAGCAAAGCGGTCAAAAGCTGCTCCAAAAACGTGAGCCGACGGCGCATGATTCCAAAATAAAAGATAGGCCAGACCAGCACGAGAAGGGTGAGATGCTCACCATAAATGAGACACCATGACGAGAGGTTAAGGCTAACCATCGAAATCAGAAAAAAGAAAATGAGAGCCGGTCGCTCGCGAGTGGCATACAGCGAAATGGCAAAAGAAAGAATCCAAGGGAACCAAACCCCCAAACCAAAAAATATCTCCAAAGCTTTTAAATCGGTAACTCCAGAACGAACAGCCAGCACAAGGGGCCACTGAGTAAGATATTCAGCATGGGCGCGAGAAGGAGAAACGTGAGTGAAAGTGGCATTATCGAGAATGATCGCAAAGTAAAATGACCCATCACTTGCGAAGTAAGTGTCTACGGAAAACCCAATCCAAAGCGCCGCTGAGATCACAGTAAACAACGCAATCGATAGCCCTCGGATTCTCGAGGGAGATAATGAAACCGGTCCAGAAATCATATTCATTATGAAGATTTCTCAAGCCCCACTTTTTCTGCCACCAAAAACTCAGGTCGTCCCTTCACCTCGGTATAAATCCGATTTAGATACTCCCCAATCACCCCCAAAAAAAGCAACTGCACTCCTCCTAAAAATAAAATGATTACGATCGTGGCGGCAAAGCCGGGCACAATGGGCAGACCCATTTCGCGGAAAGGGTCGGGATACAGCTTTTGAACCACGAAAAACATGGCTCCGAAGGCTGAAAAAATTGATACCATCAGACCTACGAAAGACGCCAAACGTAACGGAACGCCGCTGAAAGAAAAAAGGCCATCACTCGCTAAACCAAACAACTTTTTAAAAGTATATTTAGGCTCTCCCGCAAAACGCGCATTACGCTCGTATTCCAGCCCCACTTGCCGAAACCCCGACCAAGCCCGCAAACCACGAAGAAAGCGGTTTTTCTCAGGAAAGGCCACTAGAGTGTCAACCACCTTGCGGTCCAACAAACTAAAGTCACCCGAGTCGAGAGGGAAATCCTCAATATCAGTCATCGACTTCATCAAGCGATAAAAACAAAAGTAAGCAACCCGCTTAAAGATTCCTTCCTTTCGTTTTTTGCGCACCGCATAAACCACTTCAAAACCCTCACGCCACTTTTCGATCAAATCCGAAATCAACTCAGGAGGATCTTGGAGATCCGCATCAATGATCGCCACGACCTCACCAGTAACAGATTCCAAGCCGGCTGAAACAGCAGCTTGATGTCCAAAATTCCTACTTAAAATCACTAGTTTCCACCGCGAGTTCTTTTCGTTCTGCCCGCGGATTAGCTTAACCGTGCGATCATTCGAACCATCGTCTATACAAACGATTTCGTAGTTCTCAGGCCAGCTCCCCGAGACTTTTTCGATACGCTCAAAGAGAGCCGGTAACGAATCTTCTTCGTTATAACACGGCACGATAACACTCAGTGAATTGGGACACTCTTTCATAAACTGGACGTGATCTTTAACACCCGAGAACCTACCAAGCAATCTCTCACGGCCCTTCGGTAACGAGGTTAAATTTAGAGAACAACCTCTCTGGGGCATCAGGGAACTTTTGGCTCAACAAATCCAACCATTCCGACGGCTTTTCCTGAGTCAGAACACTGCCATCCGGCCCAATGATGTCATCAAGATGAATCTCTTCTGGTGGAGCGTAGGAAAAAGGATTTTCCCATACAAAGGTCGCCACCCACCCATCACGATACCAAGCCATACAAACTCCACTCACCCCGGTATTACAAGCAAAGGACATCTGTGTTCTTTCCTCGTCAGAAGCCTTGAGAAGTGAGCGGCCTAGCATACCCGGAACCTTAGAAAGACCGAGTAAATCGCGTAAGCTCGGTAAAAGATCCAAATGAGACGCAGAAGCTTGAGGAGGAGCTTTCACTCCCTTTGGCCACTTGATCAGCATTGGCACCTGAGTCTGGGCTGACAGGAGTGATGAACTATGAAACCAGCTCCCATTTTCATAGAACTCCTCTCCGTGATCACCGGTCACTATGATCACGCTATTATCATATCGACCCTGCTTTTTTAGCTCCGCAACGAATTCCTTTACTTGAAAATCAACCCAAGCCACTGAGTTGTGATAGCGTCTCTTTATTGAGGCAATATCCTCGTCGCTTGGAAAACCTGGAACACCCGCTTCATCGTGAAAATCAGAATAAGGCGGCTCAAAATCTTCATGCCATCGGTATCCATAGTGGGTAGAATCGAGTGCAATAAAGTGGAAATTTCCACCGGAAGGAGCCACCTTCAAAGAATCCATCATTGAAGTAAACGCAGCTTTTTCCCGTTGTGGGATCTGATCATAGTAATCTTGCCAATGGATATCCCCCGCAGGCGACTGCTCGTAAACTTCAAATAATCCCTGATTTGTCCCGAAGCTCGTGGCCCCCATATTTCGATATGAGAGGTCACAAACCGTTTGAATTCCCATCCGGTATTTCGCTTGTTGAAGTTGGAGGAACCAGAAGGGCGTTTCAAGTTTGCTCTCCCTCACCGACTTGGCCTTATCTCCCGCCCAAAATACCGGAAGCGCTCCATGAAAAAGACCATACCACGACAAGGCCGTTGAATTAGAAGAAGCCCAAGTCTTCCCAATTTTTTGACATTCGTTGTCGCGGAAATCTGAGAGAAATGGAGCATGTTCCGGCGCAATCGCATCCTGCCGGGTGCTCTCCATCATGATGATGAAAATATCGGGAGAATTTACCCTCACGGCAGCCTCTCCCTCCTTGAATAACGCTTTGGAGTGAAATTTAACATCAAACACAGCCACGCCCAATGGCGGCTCAAAACCCGCGATGACATGGATATCATAAACGTTATGCCCCCATCTCTGGGCATTTCGCGATTTCCAACTCGTCCCAACTGCCTTCTCAGCCCAGACGCCTCCCCAGAGTCCGCAAAGAAAAACCAAAAGAATCCAGCGTGGCATTTTGAGGAACGACCCCCAGTTGCGGGCAGCAAGCCAGTGGAAGAGAAGATAAAAAATCCAAACCACTAACAGGAAGCCAAAAACCACTGCCCATGGAGGAACCGGAACCCCACTCGAAGCAAGATTCGATCCAAGATCAAAGCTTCCCATTTCATCCAACATATTGAGCAAATTGATGATTGGGTTTTTCCAATAGAGAATCGCCACGAAATCAGCCAACATCACAAAGGGTAGAAAAGCCGCTACAACCCATGGCCAGCGACGCATTTTTTTCGGAGCCAGGGCTCCTGACAAACCGCAAGCTAACCAATAGATTCCAACAATGACCGCACCAGTAAGGATACGTCCAAACATCGTGCTCATCTTCTCAATGGGCGTAAAGCGGAAGCCTTCCAAAAAGAGGTAGTTATGAAACCCGAAAACCCCCACCGACAAAGTAAACCACATCCAATGAAATTGATGACGCTCGGCACACCAGAGTCGAAAACTACCAATCATAGTATGCCCCGAAAGCTTTATCCAAATCAGGCCGCCAAGGGCAGAGCCACCCAGTCCCCACCAAATCGCAAGGATAACATTATCGCCAAAACTGCCAGCCTCGAGAACCCATGGAGCACGTGGACCATTGAAGCCAACTGCCACAAAAAATGGCAGTAATGCCAGCGCTACTCCCCCTAACCAAAGGGGTCCATGCCAGCGCTCACTCAGTTTCCGATTCATCATGAATCCGCCGAAGCGGGCCAAAATGATAACATGCCCGCCCGGTCATAGCAACATTCCCGCCATCTCGGAAAACAACGATTTTTATAACTACGTAGTCCGTTTGCTGTGCACCTTACTTTTTGACAGAGATAGTCGCGGTGGCCGCCATTGCAGGGTCTAGCCGCTGGTTGAAAGACTGTTGAATCGCCTTCTGCGTTCTTAGCACTTTTCCATTATAGACCTCTTTGCCATCCAGAAAAACCTTTACGGACTCGTCAAGATCCAACAGTTGGTCATTCAAATACAGAGTAAGTGGTGTTTCACCAGCACCCTTGATCATAATTTCTTGACCTTTTACCGAAGCAATCACCACATCTTTCGGCTTTCCACCTAGCCAATAAAAGCGCTCCGAACGCTTTCCTGACTTTCCCCAAATTACCTTTTGAGGCCAAGCCTTACGTGTCTTGGTTGCCATCCACGGAACTGCCTCAGCATCCTTTTTTTTCATCCAGTGCCCCATCTCCGGGTAAATAGTGACTTTGTGCTCATAGCATCCTCGTTCTTTTTGAAGTTTTGCCAGTTTCTCACCCCATTGTAATGCGACTTCATTTCGCTTATACGCCGCATCCTTACCTCCCATATAAATGCGGAAAGGTAGATTACAGAGCCCATCCGCTGTCGCGTCGTTTGGATGACCCGCCATCATAGTTGCTGCACCAAAACGGTCTGCCAAACGTGGGGCTAGCTGATATACTCCATCGCCTCCAGCCGAATAACCCATTAAGTAGACCCGATTGGGATCAACCCCCTTCAGTGCCACCATGTCTTCGATGAGCTTAGAAAACAGCTCGTCAATGTGCGACTCGTGCCAAAGATTCCACGTGTCACTCGGTGCGCGCGGCGCAACATACCAACCTTCCTTGGGAACGTAGAGTTGAATTTGATTATTCCATTGTTGGTCATTCACCCGGGTCGGCGCTCCTCCTCCTCCGTGCATCGAAATGTAAAGTGCACGCTTTCCTGGCTCAATCTCACCATAAAGTTTACCCACGCATTTCATCGTCTTCTTCGCCGCCTTGATTTCAAAATATTGGAATCCGCCCTTCACCTCTCTCATTTTAAGCTCACGTTTCGCCGCCATTCCCTCAAACGTCTCGGAAACGATCTTGGATGCTGCTTCCTTCGTCAACTCAGCTCGAACCACCCCAAAAAAAGCCGCGATACAGCAAATCAAAATCCTCATAGGAAAAGACTGCCCTCGTAATCAAAACGATACCAATTTTTTCTGTCATCTCCGCAACATTTCCAAAAGGCTTTTAGAAAGGCCGTAGCTAGCATCCTCGCCTCCATGATATGGGAATTGAAAATTGGATAGATTCAAAGATCGGTCTTTCAGATTAAATATGTTCCACTGCTTGAAATCGCCTTCAAACAACAATCTTCCGTATAACAACTAAATCTTCAGATTCGAGAAAGAACAATAATGACACGCAATCAAAAAATCGGAATCATCGGAAGTGGCTTCATCGTCAATGATTGCCATCTCCCAGCCTACCGAAAACTCGGACTGAATATTACGGCGATCGCATCACGAACAAATGCTAATGCCTGCAAAACTGCCAAACTCCATAATATTCCCAAGGTCCACGCAAACATAGAGGCCCTCCTCGATGATTCCTCCATCGAAATCCTAGATATTGCAGTTCCTCCTCAACATCAACCCGATCTTATTCTTGCCGCCTGCCAGCGAGGAACGGTGAAAGGCATTCTTGCTCAGAAGCCTCTCGCGCTAGACTACGCGACCGCCCGCAACTTGGTCGACACTTGTAAAGCAAAAGGAATCATCCTCGCAGTGAACCAAAATATGCGCTTCGACCCTTCAGTGGCTGAAGCATCTTCGCTGCTCAGCGAGGGGCAGTTTGGAGATGCGGTCTTCACCACCATCACGATGCGCGGAATTCCCCACTGGCAACCTTGGCAAGCTGAACTCGAATCTGCTACCCTCAAGATTATGTCGATCCATCACCTTGATTGCCTTCGCTACTGGCATGGCAGCCCTGAAGCGATCTATTGCAGCACCCGCTCTGACCCACGTACCACCTTTCCACACCACGATGGGATCTGCACCAGTATCCTCGAGTATCCTGATGGCTTTCGCGCAACCATCATCGACGATGTTTGGACCGGTCCTGCTCATGAAGGCTGCCCGTCCGACATTCATATCGAATTTCGCATTGAGGGCACCAAAGGCCTCGCTATCGGAAGTATTGGTTGGTGTCAGGATCCTTATACCAGCCCTTCAACTTTACGTCATGCAGCTATCGGAGACTCACAATTCACTGAAGCAAAGCTCAAAGGCAGCTGGTTCCCCGATGCCTTCGGCGGCACCATGCTTGATTTGCTTCGTGCTATCCAACTTCAGACCCAGCCAACCATAAGCGGGTGTGATAATTTAAAAACCATTGCTCTAGTCGAAGCCGCCGTGCTCAGCTCAACTGAAAAAAGACGTGTTCTTCTCGAAGAAATTCTCCAAACTTAAGATCTTCACCTTATGAAACTTGGAATCATCAACAGCGCTTTTAGCCAAGCCGGCGTCGACACCGTCACCGGACTCGAGCATATCGCACGAATCGGATTCGACTCCGTCGACATATTTACGGAACCCTCTATGATTTCGACTGACGAGATATCTGCGATTACTAAAGCCTGCGAAGCCAATAAACTCCCCATATTCTCTCTTCCTGTCGTTGCAATAGGCCTAATCGATTTTAATGAACCGGTCCGCGAATACCACATCACCCGCTGCAAGGAGTTCATTGATCTGGCCGCCCATTGGGGCGCCAAAAACATCCTCCTAGTACTTGGCGAGTACATTTGGCAGCGCGAGGTCATTACCCCGGAAGAGCAATGGCGCTGGGGCCTCGAATCTTGCCGCATTCTAGGTGATTATGCCGAAAGCCGAGAAATCGATATTGCACTCGAACTCGAACCTTTCCGCCTCAGTCTCCTAAACAGCATCGACGAGATGTCGCGCTTCGTCCGTGAATGCAGCCATCCTCGCGTCAGAGCAAACATTGACATTTCTCATCTCGTTCTTGCTGACAACGGCCCCGAGGAAGTTTGCAAACTTGATGGGCAAGCCATCCATGTTCACATCAGTGACTGTGATGGAAAAGTTCACGGTGATCTCCCCCCAGGACGGGGAGTTGTGAAATTCGCGCCATACTTGCAATCGATCAAAGAACTAAAAATCAATGGAGCAATCTCCATCGAACTTGAATACTCCCCTGATCCAGAGCGTATCGTGGAATGGGTAGAAGAAGCATATACTGAAACTGCCCGCCTCATGGATCAAGTTGGCCTCAGAGGATAGAAGATCATCAAAGCTTCATCTCCTGCCAATTCCAAATTGGCTGGATTAAGGTCTGCTCATCATCAGCCCTCAAAAAATTCGAAGTCATTAGAGTTAATTATAGTCACCAAAATCACGCTATCTACCGCGACGAAAAGGACCAACCTTATGCTACTAATGATATTTGTACCCACAACAACACCCACCTAGCTGAAGGCCTTGTCATTGAGGAAATGATCAATGCCCGAAACATAACGGGCGCCTCAATCTTGGAGATGGGAGACCTGCACGCCTCACAATTTCTAAAGCACTTCGAACCCATCAGGTGAGAGAGTAACGAGCGGATACAGATTCGCCTGCCCTAATTTTTCAACGAAAATCTGGATAATCATCTACAAAGAGAACTCTACATCCTTTGATCCATTAAAAAAGACTGCCATCTCTAGCAGTCTCTAAAAAAGTGGTCGGGGAGACAGGATTCGAACCTGCGACATCTGGTTCCCAAAACCAGCGCTCTACCAAGCTGAGCTACTCCCCGTCACTTCAAGGGCGGGAAATTGTGTCAGACAGCGACATTTGGCAAGCCGAAATCTCTGACTTTTCTCAGAAAAACTCTCCACTCTACTTAGCAACAGCACCAAAAGTCCCTCCCTTCTCTAAAACCTACCTCATTAGCCAACTTTCTGACTTCGAATCGCCCCCCTCCGGCTCCCACCGCTGCCAATAAAATAGAATCCCGCCAGCGGCGCCCGAGCTCCTCCGCGCCCGCAATTGGAGCCCCTTGGCACGTACTTCCTATCCTTTTGGGACTCACCTCAAAATACCCTCGCACATTGATTCCCCGCGAAATCAACTCACGACCCAATACCTTTCCAATCGGTCCAGCTCCTGAAATCACCACTCCCTTCTTCTTGATTTCCGGGAGACGAGCCAAGGCATCGGCTTTCAGAGTCAGCATCATCCTGTGATCAAATCGTGGATCGCTTCGGGTCAACCGACCCGGTCGATCATACCAATCATAAAGCAAATCCGGCAGCTTTCCAAACCGTGCGCCATGCTCTAGCAAGCGCAGCCACAAATCGTAATCCTCTGCAAAACCATTCCGCAAATACCCACCAACCTTCTCAAACAAGCTCTTCGTCATCATCACAGTGGGTTGCACTACCGGACTCTCTACGAATCGCTCACGCGAAACCTTCTCCGGAGTATCCAAACCATTCACCCAATTCACGTAACGATGCATTCCATCGCCCATCGCCTCCTTGAGTGAAATTCCACAACTCGCCACCTCAAACTCGCCTACCTCCAGTAAGCCGACCTGCTTCTCGATCCTTGTCGAGTCACAGCGATCATCCGCGTCCATCCGCGCCAACCACTTTCCTCGACTCTCAGAAACCGCTAGGTCCAGCGCCTCCAACAACCTCGGTTTATTCCCCAAATCAATCACCCTAAGTCGTGGATCATCTCGAGCCAAAAACTCACTCCTTACCAAGTCGGGACAACCATTCAAGACCGCCACTACCTCGAGGTTCTCGTAGGTTTGTCCGACCAAATCATCGAGAGCAAGGCCTGCATCAAAAACTTTAGGGCCGACCGGGAAAACGACTGACACCAAATCGCTCATCTAGTAACCTCCACTCGCGCTTACCCCTCCCTGCTCATCGACCGATAGCGTCATTGGGCGTCAACACACCTCGCAATCGTAATCCATTTGACCACCATAATCCTCAGGTGCCACCATCGAAATGGTAAACCACTCGCCGCACGATGGACACTGGACCTCACTGTCATTCATACTTAAACAATCCACCTTATCGGGTGAGTCGGCAACCGTTTCTTTTGCTCCCCTGAAATCGGGATCCTTACGTCCAAAAACTCTCAAATTTCCTTATCAGTTTTGTAATACCTGACCTGATAAAGAACGATGAATCCGCAAGATCTTGATCTTACTGAACAACTCACGACATCACTGAACAGCTTCCAGTTAAAAATCGAGAGTCGGTAAAAGTGATTTCACCCCCAAATACCTAACCTATCTCAATCGAAAAATAAAAGGAATGACTGCTTTCGTTTCCACTCCCTGTCCAGCAGAATCCTTGGGCGGCTCGAAGCGGTAGAGCCTTGCGGCCTTCAAGGCAGCTGCGTCTAGCGATCCACTACCACTGCTTGATGCAACCCTTGCATTTAAAACCCGCCCAGAAGGCGCCACTCCTACAAGAACGACTACCTTCCCCTCAATCCCAGATCGTCGCGCCCCGGTAGGATAAACGGGGGCACAACGGAAAGCAACCTTTGCAGGACTTGGCTTGCTTGCTGATGTGGGATTTCGAACCACCTGAGGTTTGGGTTTCACCTCAGATTTCTTTTCTTCATCCCAAGGTTCAAAAGTTTCCTCAGACCAAGCCAGATCGTCCATCATTGGCATTTCTTCGATTTCAGGAATAGGAATAGCATCGGGTGACTGCACCAATTGCAAGTTAAGTGGAACCGATGAGAGCGGAGGAATCGAAATACTCGGCGAAAATTCGTGGTTTTTTGAGACCTCTTCTACTTCCTCGAGTTTTTCGATTTCCTCAGAATATTGGACGACCAGCCCACTTGATTCGGCAACATAAAGAGCCGTCGCAAGCGAGATTGAAATGAGAGCCAGTGAGCCAAAAACACCGAGCACGATGAAAACCGAACCAATCGACGAAAACAAAAGCTCGCGACGAAACGGCAATTTTATTTCGAGGGTTGGACGTTCTATCTTCATAACGACGAATATTATTTTAAAGATCTGGAGCCGACGCGATAGAGGAGTAAGACGGAATGACCGAAAAATTGAAACCAGATAGAGCACAGTGAATCGCACATAAAATTGAGGTCGCAACGCCAATTCGGTCAGCAGTTTTCTCAGTGAGTTGGATTCGGTTTGGATCGGCGGTAGCGGCTGTGTTCATAATAAAAATTACTAAAGAGTCTCGCCATATTTTCTGGGCGCAGGCGAATCAAATAGCAGTGTTTGGGCAATAGACAAACCAAAGAAAAGCAACTCCGAGACGTTGCAAGAACATCACTTCTGGCGCTATTCTCATGGACTTTAGGGTATAGCCCCGAAAAAGGTTTCTCTTATTGCATTTTACTTGCAATAATAAAATGCGTCTTTTTTGGGATTTTTTTAAAAAAAAGAATACCGATTCTCCAGTCAAGAACTAGCGAGAATCCATCTTAGAACATGGCCTTATAAGCCACGTTCCCATCCCATTTTCAAAGGCTAATAAGATAAGATCGCTTAGAAAGATTGAGCGAAACGCCCACGGCCGAAAGACTCACTAACCTTAAACCATCTTTTCACTGGGACTAAGACAACCTTATTTTAAACGGTCAACCATCTCAAGCCCCAGTCGGGGAGCATAGATGACACCCTTCGACCCAAGGCCATTGATCATCCACCCTTTACCTTCTTGGAATTTCACTACCGGCCTACTTCGGTTGATAATTGGACGAATGCCTGCCACATGACTAACCACTTCGTAATCGCGCGTTGTGAAATTCTTCAGGATGTTTTCCACTTTTCTCCGACCTTCTTCTGTTGGCCCGGTTTCCAGATGATCCCAATCGTAAGTAGCCCCGACTCGGTAGAGGTCCCCACCAATTGGAATGAGCCAGCCGGCTCGATTTAGAATTCGGTTCTCGCCCCAATCCGAAATACGGACGGTAAGGATCTCTCCCTTCGCACTCCGATGTTCAATATCCGAAAAGTCACTTCGTATTAGCCCCGAGGCCCCTGTACACCAAATCTGAGAATCTCCCTGCGGAGCATCATACCACTCTCCTCCTTGATCCAAAAACTCCTCACGAGCTACTTTCAAAAACCTTGGACAATCCAACCATCCACCTTGTTTCCAAAGAACACCCTCATCGGTAACGTTAGCGATCCATGGTTTAACAAGCTCACGCTTTCGCTCAAACTTTGCACGGTCAACCTCATCGAACCATAAGCGTAAAATAGGCACGGAATGAAAGAGTCTCTTTCCCAAACTTTGGTAAAACGGAAGCGCGAGCTCCCAAGCTTTTTGAACCTCCCAACTCGGTTCAAAATTACGACCCGCTACCGGGTTGACTAAGCCTGCCGCCACCTGCGAGCTCCCTCCGTGGCCGTCATCGACAACACGCACGCGATACCCGGCACGCTGCAACTGCAAGGCTACACAAGCTCCTGCCAGACCAAATCCGATAATTTCCACCATCAGTGCCTAGAGCTGAGTATTTAAAGCCACTAAAAATCGACGGACCTTCACTGTCGCCGTTCCGATGAAGGAAGTTCCAACATTTGCCATACCCAAATTAAAAACCATCAGCCTGCATCTGCAAAGCGTGAAGCTTAAAGGCCGTAGACCTAGACTTTTTAAACCTAGGAAAATTATCATCTGCACTTCACACCAGAACCCCTAACATTTTCCTAGCCTGAGCGAATAAATCGGGGACTTGCTCTCGACCAAAGAGATTCTATGGTCCCCATAGCTCATGAAACTTATTTTTGCTCTGACCCTCAACTTCACCTCCTTCGCGGGAGCATTTCAGATTCCAAGAGAGGCGCACAATCTTGCTCAACTCGATGAAGTTCAAGAAAAAGCAACTAAAGCAAAGCAACCGATTGCTTTTGTCATTGCAGAGAAAAAAATGACCGCGACATGAGTGGATTGCCCAGGAGCCGTCAGTGTGTCGGCCAGTAAAGCAGTCCTCGGATTTTCAAAGAGTATCGTCGTCGATGTCTCGGAAACCGCTGGCCTTCCAGATCTTATTAAAAATACTTACCGGACTGGAGGCGCATCAATTCCTATCGTCATCTTTACAGATCCGGGTGTGACCCAGATTTTTGGCCGTTACGATCACCCCGCGATGAAAAGCCAGAAGTATGGAACAATTTTCAAACCAGCTCGCGATGGCGTCGCCAAAGCTAAAAAAGACGGTAATTTTTCCGGAGGAGGGAGGCCCGCGGTAGTTATCAAAGTTCAGGGTGGCAAAGTTGAAAGTTGGAAAAGTTCTGCCGGAACCGAAATCAAAGCCAAACTCGTGGCTATTGAAGACGAAAAGACCTATCTTTTTGTCACTGAAGCGGGAAAAAAGATCCGTGCGACTGCCGCACAACTCGATGGAACTAGCGTCGCAAAGGCGCGCAAGTTGGCAGGATTAAAATAAAGCCTAAATCTCTTTCCCACATCTGACTTAGATCGTTTGTGAGGTTGCTTCCCCAGCAAAAAAATAAAAAAGCACGGAAGTCTTCCCTCCCGTGCTTTAAAAATTAGCTAACCTAAAACTACTTCACACTCATGATGCCACGCATCAGGAGAGCATGTCCTGGAAAGGTGCAGATGAAGTTGTATTCGCCTGCCTCCGACGGAGCATTAAATTCGAGAGTCTCGCTCTGCCCTTTCTCCAGCAACTTAGTCGCATGAAGGATGCTATTGGAATTAGGTAGGAATTGTTTCTTGAAACCATCAGCACCGAGAGCAATTGCTGCCGCTGCAACCGAATCAGCAGTCCCGGGCTTCGTGATCACCAAATTATGAGGCATAAAATCGGGATTCACAAAAGTAAGCTTCACTTTTTTACCCGCCCTCAACTCAACCTTTTTTACGTCAAATTGGATTTTCTCAACAATCGCATTCACCCGAATCTCGGTAAGTGAGGGCGTGGCCTTGACTCCTCCAGGAATGATCTTCATCTCCTCTTCCTTCTCGATTTCCTGTTTCCCTTTGGCCGGATCGGCTGGTCCCCACCAATGCTTGACGGTCTTAGCCCCCTGAGCAGCGTGTGGATCAACTGATTTCATAACGAGATCAAGAAGATCAGTGTTGCGCACGTTGTGTTGTTGGTGAACCCAAAGCGCTTCAAGCATAGGAATGCCATCTTCCTTCTTTGAAGGATTAAACTGCTTCACCCAATCCTGGGTCGCTTTGATGACCTCGTTGGTATCGCGCTCACTGATTTCTACGCGAGTCCGGTGACGGACATACATGTCCGGGTGTTTGAAATTTTCAAGGAGTTGAGTCATCGAAGCCCCATCGATTTTGACAGGTTTCTGAAGTGGCTTCTTCGTATTTACCAAACGGTAGATTCGTCCGTGCACCTTATCACGATTCGGGTCACGCACGTTGTGCTGCATGTGCCCGATGATCATATTATGCCAGTCAGCAATATAAAGCGCTCCATCCTCACCGAAAATGGCGTCAGTGGGTCGGAAATTACCATCGCTACTGCGAATGAGCTCGGCAGCCGGTGTTCCCCAGACTTCTCCAAACTTATACTTCTTTTCTTCAAAGCCGTCGCGATGCAGATCATATTGCTTGATACCCAAATAACCGATGGTGTTACAAAGGATGAAATTCTGCTGCATCTCATCCGGAAAGTTAGTTCCCGAAATAATTGCGTCAGCGGAAACCGGACGAACTTCCTTATTCACCAGAGGAAACATTTTAAAGCCTTCGCCGTTGGGACGGACCTGATACGAACGGCCACCTGTGCCATCATTTGCGTAGAGGTAACCCCATTGATCGAAGCTGGTGCCATGGGGATTCGGGCTATTGCCAGCGACTAGTGAGACGGTGTAACGACGAGGATCAAAACGATACATCGCGGATGAACCAGTAGTCAAAGAAGGCCCCCACGGGGTTTCATGATTGTGCTGTAGAAAAATTCCACTTTGCCAGTAGATACCACCATCGGGGCCAAAGATCAGGTTATTGGCGGCGTGATGAGTATCAGAAGACCCGATTCCTTGCATGATGACATAGCGAACGTCGGCGACGTCATCACCGTCGGTGTCTTTCAGAAAAATAATATCCGGCTGACTGGTAACGATCACCCCACCATTCCAGAACTCGAAACCAAGCGGGTTATGAACTTTAGCGAATTCCTTCACCTTATCGGCTTTGCCGTCCTTATCGGTATCCTCAAAGATTAGAAGTGAATCATTCATTTCCTTGAGCGGCTCCCACTTGGGATAAGTCGCCCAAGCGGCAGCCCAGAGTCGACCTTTACCATCCACTTGAAGCTGAACAGGGTTGGCCAACTCAGGGAACATTTTCTCATCGGCAAAGAGATTCACTTTAAAACCCTCGGGAACATTCATCTTTTTAAGACCTTCTTCTCCACTGAGATACTTAAGGTTCCCTTCCTTAGCCTTACTTGAGCTACGAGATCCACCACCAACATTTGAAATCACGGGGATTGCCTTCGGAGTATTGTTATCGCTGACCCGATATTTCCTACCTTGAGCCTTAGCCCAGATTTGGGGATCGCGATTTCCAGTCATGACATCGAGCATCTTGAGCTCATGCTGAAGCACCTGCGCGTTAGTCTGCCCATCAACAAATTTCAATCCGGAACGCCCACCCCAAACATCATTCCCATCGGTCGCGCGGTAGCGGTTGTGCCAATGCCAGTTTTTATCGAGCACTGCTTCACGAAGCGGTTGCTGACTGGGAGAGGCCACGATTTCCTTCTTTAAGAGTGCCTTCGCCAACACCTCGCCAATGAGACGGTTTCCATCTTCGTTCAAATGAATCCCATTGAGCGTCAGTGGTGATTTGGCCGTTCCATAGAGCTGAATAGATGGGTGATAGAGATCGACGAAGGTAACGCCATTTTTATCAGCAGCCACGCGAGTTGCTTCGGTCATTGCAAGGAGTCGCTTATTGTTGGCACGTCCTGTTGGGAGATTACGATCTCCGAGATTTTCATGACCTATCGGACTACAGAGAACGATGCGTGGAAAGCTCTCACCATTTGGCATAGCCTTACGAAATTCCGCGATCATTTTAGTAAGATTCTCCTCATGATCCTCAGGCTTGGTATCGAAGGATTCGTTATAGCCAAACATCGCGATGATAACGTCAGCACCAACTTGCTGGAGATACTGGGGCATGGGAGTAAATCCACGCGAACGGGGATATTTGTTCGGGCGATCTCCAGTGAGGCCCATATGTCGAAATTTAAGTTCCATCCCCGAGGTGACAGACTGGATTAAAGTCTCGGTCCAACCATCATGCTGCATTCGGTCGGCCAGACCATTACCAACGATGGCCACGGTGTCGCCTTTCTGAAACTTGAAGGGAGCAGGATCTCGATGGCCGACTGGCACACTCACTGTTTTCGCAATTTTCCCATCGGCGCCGACGTAAGCCACATCGCCACCCTTTTTGAGATTAAAGACGACTGCTGTCTCGGGAGCTGTGACACTCTTGGTGTTGAAAACCTCCTTTTTTTTGGCATCCAGCAAGCCAAGTGTGAACCCATCGAGACGCTTCCCAAGATCTCCTTCGTTTCGATTCCAAATCGAGATCGAATCAACCTTGGCAGTTTTCCCAAGATCAAGCTCCCACCATGCGTCCTTCTTCCCTTCAATCGTATGAGTTTGACCACCAGAGCTGAAACCGGGATTCTTATTACCATCGATGGCGCGCTCGGCACCGGCATTGTTCGAAGTTGAGGATTGGCTGGCTTTTCCGGAGCGGGCGATGTTCTTACCACCAGCCATTACCTCAACTTCAGCGAGGGTCAGCGTGCGGCCTTTACCGGGAAGCTCAATCCGGACAAAGCGAGCTTCCTTCTGAGCAGGAGCCAAGGAACATAGGGCGAGTATTGGAAGAAGAAACTTCATAGATCGGACTGCCACCTACGGCAGAAAGTCCGAGCTTATTTCAGGAAAGAACTGAGAGCAATCTACAAAAGCGCCGACTCGTTAACCCACCACGTTCTCCAGAACCCCAAGACCTTCGATCTCAATCGCCACCACATCTCCCTGAGTCAGTGTGAAATCCGATCCCGGCACAAGTCCTGTCCCCGTCATCAACATCGCCCCATTTGGAAAATCGAGCTCCCGATAAAGGAACTCCACTAACTCCTCAAAACTCCGCTTCAGCTGCGTTAGATCCGTGGAATCATCGAAAACCACCTCACCCGCCCGCGTAATCGTAAGCTGAATCGAAGCATCAGACTTCAAAGCGTCAGGCCCCAGCAATAAACACGGCCCAATCGCACAACTTCCTCGGTAAACCTTGGCTTGAGGTAAATACAGCGGGTTTTCCCCCTCAATTGAGCGGGAACTCACATCATTCCCTACCGCAAATCCAAAGATTTCTCCCCCCGAATTGATTGCCAACGTCAATTCCGGCTCCGGCACATCCCAAGAAGAATCATCTCTAACCCGGATTTCCCCACCCGCACCAATAGCCCGATAACCCATCGCCTTGAAAAACAACTCAGGTCGCTCCGCATCATAGACCATATCGTAAAAAACATCACCACCAGCCTTCTCTGATTCCTCCATTCTAGCCGATTTCGATCGCAAATAGGTGACCCCGGCCGCCCAGATCTCCGTGAGATCGGGGACCGGCGGCAAAATCCTCCCATTTACTTCCACCGGATTAGCGGTCTTCACACCTTCGAGGATGCTCTCCACTTCCCCCACCTTTGACTGAAAGAGTCGCCCAAGAATTTCGTTTTCAACCGCGTGGCACTTGCCATCCTTTTCCAGTAAGGTCCCACTTTCAAGACAGTGTAATCTCATATCAGAAGCCTGACTGCCATTCCTCGTCATCGAAAGCCGAAAGTCACCTGACAAGATCTCTTTTCATGTTCGCAGCTTTTCATGTAGTAATACCACCTCGACGAAAAGGAGCTTTTCTTGATTCCCCCCGCCGGCTTGGCTCTCTTAAATAGGCTAAGCGATGGCAGGAGAGAAAAAGCTTACCCCGATGATGGCTCAGTATATGGCCATGCGCCGGTCCCTGCCCGATGATATCCTTCTCCTCTATCGCCTCGGCGACTTCTACGAAATGTTCTTCGAAGATGCCAAAGTGGCTGCAGGAATCCTCAATGTCGCCCTCACCAAGCGAAATGATATTCCCATGTGCGGCGTTCCGCACCACGCGGCGCAGGGTTATATTGCGAAGCTTATCAAGGCTAACAAGCGAGTCGCCATTGCCGAGCAGACTACCGAACCTCAACCGGGAAAAATTGTAGAACGCGAGATCGCGCAGATCATCTCGGCCTCTACCGTCGATGACCTTTCTCTTCTCGATGATACCCGCCACAATTATCTAGCTGCCGTTTTCCTCGGTGGCTCCGTCAAGAAACCTTGCCTTGGGCTTGCCTACGCCGATCACACCACCGGAGAATTTACGGTTGCTGAATTCGCTGATCAACAACAACTCGAAGACGAACTGACACGCCTGTCACCTTCCGAACTTCTCATTCCGGAAGACCAAGCCAAAGAGCTTGGCGGGCTCCCGAATTCCCTTCCTTATGATTCTTATGCCTTCTTGTCAGATCAAGCTCTGAACACTCTCAAGGATCAGTTCAAAGTCCAATCGCTCGATGGCTTTGGCTGCTCAGGAATGACCGCCGCTCTATCCGCCGCCGGGGGAGCTTTACATTACCTCACATACCAGCTGCGGCGAAATTGCAATCACCTGAAAGCACTCTCAGTGCGGAATGTCGCCGACTTCGTCCTCATCGACTCAGCTTCACAACTCAACCTCGACCTTGTCGACTCCCGCTCTGGAAAGCAGCATACCTTACTCGGGGTTCTCGACCGAACCTCAACCCCCATGGGAGCTCGTAAGCTTCGCGACTGGATCCTTCACCCGCTTCGCAACCTCTCCGAACTTACGGCCCGTCTTGACCTAGTCGATTCCCTCCTCGCCGAACCATACCTCCTCACCAAGCTTCGGGATTCTCTTAAGCAAATCCGTGACATCGAGCGCACCACTGGGCGACTCTCCCAAGGATCAGGTAATGCTCGCGATCTCAAATCCCTCCAGGTCTCGCTCGAGCGAATCCCCGACCTCAAGGCCGACCTTTCCTCTCTTCCCTCTGCAGATTCAGATCTCAAATCTCAAATCTCAGATCTCATCCAAGAATTTCCAGACCTCGTGAAGACTCTGCAGGATGCCCTTGTCGATGAGCCCCCGGCCCAACTCCGAGACGGGGGAATCATTCGTGACGGCTATTCCGAAGCCCTCGACGAGCTCCGAGATGCCTCCCGCTCCGGAAAACAATGGATTGCTGAAATGCAGGCTTCTGAACGTTCACGCACTGGCATCGACACTCTTAAAATTAAATTCAACAACGTCTTCGGCTACTTTATTGAAATCACCAAAGCGAAAGCCGATCAGGCTCCCAACGACTACCAACGGAAGCAAACGATGGCTAACGCCGAGCGCTTCATCACCCCCGAACTTAAAGAAGTAGAAGGTAAAGTTCTTGGTGCTGACGACCGGGCAAAATCGTTGGAGTATGATGAGTTTATCAAACTCCGTGCCGGAGTCACTGATCATCTCGTCCCCCTTCAAAACACTGCCGACGCTCTCGCCACACTTGATGTGCTTATTTCTTTTGCCGAGACCGCTCAACTCTACCAACACACCCGCCCAGTTCTTGACGAATCACGTCATCTACAAATCGTCGATGGTCGCCATCCAGTTCTCGAGCAAACCCTCGTCGAAGAAAAGTTTGTTCCCAATGACACCCTCATTGATCCCAAGGAAAGCCTTCTCCAAATTCTCACCGGCCCCAACATGGCCGGAAAATCGACTTATATTCGCCAAATCGCCCTCATCACCCTTATGGCTCAAATCGGTGCGTATGTTCCCGCCGAACACGCCCACATCGGTCTAACCGATCGCATCTTCTGCCGGGTCGGCGCTTCTGATGATCTCGCTAAAGGTCAGTCAACTTTTATGGTCGAGATGAATGAAACCTCACTCATCGTCAACAACGCTACCAAACACTCTCTTGTCATCCTGGATGAAATCGGGCGGGGAACCGCTACCTTCGATGGCCTCTCAATCGCTTGGTCGGTTGCCGAGCACCTTCATGACGAGGTGTGCTGTCGCACTTTATTCGCCACTCACTACCATGAGCTCTGCGCTCTTTCTGACTCTAAGTGCGCCGTAGCCAACTTCAATGTCGCGGTTCGCGAATGGAATGATGACATCATTTTTCTTCGCAAGATCCTCCCGGGGCAAGCCGATAAAAGCTACGGAATCCAGGTCGCCCGTCTAGCCGGTCTACCAAAAAATATTCTCGATCGAGCCAAAGAAATTCTCAGCCACCTTGAGATGAGTTCTGCCAAACCCACCGAAGAGAAAAAGAATGCACCCAAAGCCAAGAAAGCTCTTCCTGAGGCCAACTCACCTCAAATGAATCTCTTCGATTGATCGCTTAATTCTCGAAAACTGAGAGAACCTAGCAAACAAGCTCCTTTGATCCGGATGCCCAAGCGAACTAGGAATCACAACGATCTTCTTTAAGATTCGGGCGAATTAAATGGCCTCAAAATCATCAAAATCACCAGTTACAATACCAGTGCTTTTTCTATTGAGACACTGGCGAATCGACCGTGACGTCTTTTACCCATTGCTCACCAAGTAAGCTTAGTCTGCCCACTATTTCAGGATGCTTTGTGGAAAGATTGTTCACCTCATTTCGGTCCTTCGCTAAATTGAAAAGGAGAGCTTGTTTCTTTTTTTTCCCAACTGTCACCACCAACTTCCAATCGCCATCTCTAACTGCCAAGCTGCCACCGTGCTTCCAAAAAAGCGGCTTCCGGGTGATGGTCGCTCCTTTCAGAGCTTTTATCACATCAATCCCGTCCAACTTTCGCTTAGGCTCGATCTCCCCCCCTCCCATCGAAACAAAAGTAGGGAGTAAATCCATCGTCAAAATCGGGGTCTGGCAGACTCCTCCTTTTGGCAATCGACCAGGCCAGTTGAAGATCCCTGGAACCCGGTGCCCACCCTCAAAGACCTGCCCTTTTCTTCCACGTAATCCGCCGGAGGAACCATCCGGCGCTGGCCCATTATCAGAGCAGAATACGATCAAAGTGTTCTTTCTTAAATCAAGCTTTTCAAGCTTCGATACAATACGGCCCACTCCTTCATCCATAATTTCCACCATTTTAGAATAAACAGCTTTCCGGTCCACCTTCTGTTTAGGCTGATCACGATTACCTTTCCCAATCACCCGGAAGCCAGGACTTTCCCGATCCTGCAACGGGTAGTGGGGCGCGCCGTGATGCAAAACGAGGAAAAAAGGCTTCTCCTTTTTTCGATCGATAAAAGAGAGAGCATCTTCCGTAATCAGATCGGTAATATAACCAGGTTCATCTGCCTTTTTGTCTTGCTTCCACCAATCAAAATAGCCTTCTTGATCGATGTGGCGATGGTAGTCAACATTACCCGACACGAAGCCTTCAAATTCATCAAAGCCTTGATGAATGGGATTAAACTTCGCGGGATATCCTAGATGCCACTTCCCAAACAAAGCTGTTGCATAACCGAACTCCTTCATGGCCTCCCCCAGCGTCCATTCCTTGAGGGGCAACCCCGTATTTCGATGAGACTTTGCCGTAATAACCCCGCCTACGCCACTCCGCTGCTGATAACGTCCTGTCATCAAAGCCGCCCGAGTTGGAGAACAGACTGCTCCGTTTGAATGAAAATCAAGACACTTCACTCCTGTCGAAGCAAGCTTATCAAGATGTGGAGTCTTGGTCGTTTTGCTCCCATAACACGACAAGCCGCCGTAGCCGAGATCATCCGCCATAATTAAAATGATATTCGGTTTCTCTGTCTCAGCAAAAGCGACCCAAGGTAAAAGGGTCCAAGATCCAATGCGTGTTCTAAGTCTCATCATCCTATTTCTTTTTTGAATTTTTTCTGAGAGCTCCAGGTCCCCATCGCGGCTCCTCCAGTTGCTTCTCCCAAGAATTGAGCTTTCTCAACATCGTTTCAAGCACCTCACCATTTTCATTCGACAGATCTTTAGACTCGCCGATATCCTTGCTCAAATCAAAGAGCGCGGGTTTATCTCCAGACTTGCGATCATGAATAACTTTCCATTTTCCTTCCCTCATAGCCCGAGGACCACCAATCCCACCCTGCCTCCAAAATAATGGCCTAGGCACTTCCCCCACCGCCGTCGTCTTTAGGTTCCTACCAAGTAATGCCAAAAAACTTCTCCCATCAAGATTCCAATCCAAAGACACCTCTCCACCCGCTGCCTCAATCAAGGTCGGCAGAAGATCAAGCGCGATCACCGGCTGATCAATGACACTTCCAGCTGATATTTCACCCTTCCATCTCATCACCCAAGGAACCCTCACACCACCTTCCCACAAAGTCCCTTTCTTCCCCTGAAGTGGGGAATTATTAGCACCATTTGCAGTCTGCCCACCGTTATCATTGGTAAATAAGACAATCGTATTCTCATCCAAACCTTCTGTCTTTAAGCAATCCAACACCTTCCCTACATTGTCATCAAGACTCACCACCAACCCGGCATAGCTAGCTCTCCTCTTCTGGTCAATATGAGCCACTCTCTTCACATCTTCTGGCTTGGGCTGAAGAGGCCCGTGAGGTGAAGTGAAAGAGACGAAAAGAAAAAACGGCGCTTCTTTATTCTCACGGATGAAGCGACAAGCGGCATCACCAAAACGATCAGTCACGTAGCCATCTTCTTTAGTAATCCTGCCATTCTCTTGAATCACTCGATGGGCACTAGGTTTCGGTATTTCATAATAAGGTCGTGAACCTTGCAGAAGACCATAAAACCAATCAAACCCGCGTTTATTGGGGTGATACTCTTCGGGATATCCAAGATGCCACTTACCAACTAACCCCGTAGTATAGCCCAAGGATTTGAGGTAGTTGACTCCAAATTTCTCCTCCAAATCCAAGCCGCTTTGAAAGCCAGGAGGAAGATTATTATCATAAC
>TARA_B110000003_G_scaffold113243_1_pt1 | contig 44084 bp, 36 predicted proteins | sample TARA_B110000003 | Tara Oceans TARA_B110000003 (sample SAMEA4396424) | marine metagenome | biome: Westerlies Biome; feature: [SRF] surface water layer (ENVO:00010504); material: water (ENVO:00002006), including particulate matter (ENVO:01000060) such as... | depth 5 m
TTGTGGGGAGAGCAGGATTCGAACCTGCGAAGACGTAGTCAACGGAGTTACAGTCCGTCCTCGTTGGCCGCTTGAGTATCTCCCCAAAATTTCACTATTTAAATGAACGTAATTTTGTTTTTGAGCCGATGGAGGGACTCGAACCCACGACCTGCTGATTACAAATCAGCTGCTCTAGCCAGCTGAGCTACATCGGCTGTTTTTCAAACAAAAACAATCCGTTATTTCTAACGGACTGCAAATGTAATAAGTTTTTTTAATTTCTAAAACTTTTTTTTGCTTTTTTATACTTTTTATAAAGGTATTGAATCTCTTAATTTTTCTTTTGATTTCTTTAAACTTCTTTTTAAAGATTCAACCCCTGTACTTATAGACTCTTCGAAACTTCGAAACTGTTTTTTTACAACCAATTCATTTCCTGGTATATTTATTTTCATTTCTGCTATTTTATTCTCTTTAACACTTGAGTTTTCTACTTTAAGTAAAACTTCTGCTGCAATTATCTTGTCATGAAACTTAGACAAAGATGCTACTTTCTTTTCTGTAAAAATTAACAAATCTTTTGTAGCATTAAAATTTACTGATTGGGTGAATACTTTCATGAATCTTATTTTTTTGTGCTCCTAGGGTGAGCTTGTTTGTACACTTTTTTTAGTTGATTCAAGCTATTGTGAGTATAAACTTGAGTCGAGGCTAAACTTGAATGTCCTAGTAATTCTTTAACCGAATTTAAATCTGCTCCTTCATTTATCAAGTGTGTAGCAAAAGAATGTCTTAAAATGTGTGGACTTTTCTTTAACTTAGAAGAAACTTTACTAAAGTAATTATTTATAACTCTATAAACAAGTGTTTCATATATTTTATTCCCTTTTTGAGTCAGTAATAAATAATCTGATTTACATTTAATTTTATCTCTAAATTTAATATAAAGTTTTAAACTTTCAACAACGCTTGAAATTAGAGGAAGTAATCTTTCTTTATTTCTTTTTCCTAAAACTTTTATATGTTTTTCTGAAAAATTTATAGAACTAATTTTTAAATTTATTAATTCGGCTCTTCTCATTCCAGTTGAATAAAATAATTCTACAATTAATTTATCTCTAATATCTTTAAAAGATGCTTCTTTTGAAATTGTTAGTAACACTTCATTAACCTCATTAATTGAAAAAGGAATCTGAATTTTCTTTCGAGTTTTTAATGCTTTATGATTAGTAAGGGGACTAATAGTTATCAACTTAATTTTTTGCAAGTATTTATAAAACGATTTTAATGAACTGATTTTTCTGTTGATACTCCGATTAGAAACCTTAGACTCTACCATATAAACTATCCAAGATCTTATTTGAGAATAATTAATATTTTCTAAATCTTCCTGTTGATATGTTTCTACACAGAAATTCTTTAAAGAATATAAATCATTCTTGTACGCAGTAATTGTGTGGATTGAATATTTTTTTTCTAATAATAAATACTCAATAAATGTATCAATAAAATTCATTTATAATTAATAAGTCAAATCAAATGTACTAAATAGGATCCAATAAAAAACCCATATCGTTTGATATGGGCTATATTCAATGTTTTTAGAAAAAAAGTCTAACCAACCTCTTCTTTAGTCTTGAGGCCTTGTACATAAGATGCTTTAATTCTCTGGGCTCTTTTTGCTACAGATGGCTTTGTAAAATGCTTTCTTTCGCGTAGGTTTCTCATTGTCTTTGTACGATCAAATTTTCTTTTGAAACGTTTTAAAGCTCTATCAATATTCTCTCCTTCTTTTACTGGAATGATTAACATAAGTTGGCACCTCCTTTCAATATTCTATTTTTAGTTTGGAGTGCAAAGATAATATGAATTTTTAATTATCTAGAACTAAAAGTGAATTATTTTGTAATTGTAGTGTAACGATTGATTTATTATAAATCAATGTCAAATAAATTATTATTATTTGACTTGGAGGGTATTAAAGAAGATATTCTAATTGTTAGGTGGCTGGCTTGTATTCTTTTTTATCTATAATTATTTTTGCAATAATTTCTTTAAGTATTTCCGAAGTCCCTCCACCAATAGGACCAAGCCTACTATCTCTAAATAATCTTGCCATTGGATATTCTTCCATATAGCCATAACCTCCTAGTAGTTGTAATGCATCATAAATTACTTCATCAGCCATTTTAGTAGACAATAACTTGGACATGCTTGCTTCTTTGACAACATATCCTCCACCATTCAATCTTTTTGCAATTGAATAATTAAATTCTTTACACATTTCTATTCGACTTGCCATCTCTGCGATTGAATGTCTTAGTGCTTGAAAAGTATCTAGCGATTTTCCAAAGGCTTGTCTTTCGGATGTATATTGTATTGCATAATCTAGGGCATATTCTGCTCTAGCATGAGCGTTGATACCCATAATTAATCTTTCTAAAGCAAAATGTTGCATGATATATGGAAATCCCTTTCCTTCATCACCCATTAAATTTTCAACGGGTACTTTAACGTTATCAAAGGCTATTTCCCCTGTATCTGAGGCTTTCCAACCTAATTTATCTAATTTGGTTGCCGAGATGCCAGGAGTATCTCTGTCAATTATAAAAATTGACATTCCTGTGTGTTTTGATGAAAAATCTGTTTTGGCAGCAACTATTAAATAATCGGAATAAACTCCATTTGTTATAAAAGTTTTTGAACCATTAATTATATAAAAATCTCCTTCTTTAATTGCCGAAGTTTTCATTCCTGCAACATCAGAACCACCAAAAGGTTCGGTAACACATAAACAACCTATCATTTCACCGTAGATACTAGCACTTAAGTATTTTCTTTTTATTCTGTCGTCTCCCTCTTTATTTAGATGCGTCATTGCCAAATACACATGTGCCCAGATTGCTGCGGCAAACCCTCCTGAGTTTATTTTTTGTAATTCTTCTAAAAAAATAACCATGTAAAATATATCTAAATTAAGACCACCGTATTCTTCAGGATAACTTAATCCAAAATACCCCATCTTTCCGAACTTTTTCCAAATAAATCGTTCTATGTTTCCCGTTTTTTCCCATTTTTCAATGTAGGGAACCACTTCTTTGTGTAAAAAGTCTTTAAAACTATCTCTAAAAACCTCGTGCTCTTCAGTAAAATACATGTGCGACATTAAAAAAAATTATTTCTTATTTAGCTAGTAAATATAAGACTATTCTGTTGTATTTATTTAATGGAAAACCTTCAATATTTTTGAGTTCAGAGATTGATTGCAACTCTGCTACCTCATCTTTATAGTCAAATATTTTTATACATAACTCGTAATCTATATAAGGATTTGACAAGACTTCTTTAAATGATGCGGTATTAATATTGGCTTTAACAATTGTTGGTTTATTATGAATAGAAAATATTTCCAATATTTTAGTTCCTATTTTTCTGTCCAGATTCCATACCTCAAAAAGTTGCTCCGGTAAAGAAAATCCTTGTAATTTAGAACGATACTTAATAATTCTCTTAGCGAGAAACTCATCTACTCCAACAATAAATAAAAAATCATTGAGAGTTGCATCATTAATATCAGTTGACGATATTTCGTTACCACTCATTTTGGGCTGTCTATCAAAAACTGTTTCGTTTTTGTTTTTCTGGTTCATTTTCTGAACCCAATCTGGAAATTTAAAATAAGGTGATATTTTGTTAAGTAAACTATCTGAAACCTGTGTGACTTTTTGAAATTCTTTAGGTGAATTTATAAATAATTTTTTCTTTCTGAACAATAATAAACGATCAATCTCTATTGTATTCATTCCTAATTGATATCCTTTATAATCAGAAATATAATTAGGATTAAAAGATTGTTTTTTTAATACCTCATCGTTTAAGGCTTGTTCTTGAAGACTATCTATTTGATGTTGATATGATTTTATTTCTGCTTGGTTAAAATCTATAAATTGATTATTTGATAAATTTATATTATGAAATAGAAACTGAAAAAAAAAAATAACACATAATAAGAGTAAAATCCCATTTCGCTGATTTTTTGTGTACCAAAAATGGGATTTTAAAATTTTCATTACAGGAGATTTACTTTATTTATTTATAGCTGAAACATATTTTTTCATCTCTTCCCTGACTTTTGGAAACAATAACAATAAACCAATCATGTTTGGAAATACTAGTGCTAATATCATAGCATCAGAAAATTTTATTACAGCATCTAAGGTAGCTGCAGCTCCAATTATTACAAATAAAAGGAACAAGATTTTATATACCATATCAGCAGTTTTTCCTTTTCCAAAAAGAAACTTCCAGGACTGTAAACCGTAATATGACCAAGAAATCATTGTGCTAAAAGCAAATAATACAATTGCTATCGTTAAAATATAAGAGAAACCTGGAATAACAGAGTCAAAAGCCATAGATGTTAAATCTACACCTCCAATAGAGCTTCCATCAGAATTTAATAATACGCTACTCCCTGAGGATCCAGCTGCTCCATAATTAAAAACACTTTGCATATTTGATCCATCAATATTAAAAAAGATAATCACCAAAGCAGTCATTGTGCAAATTACTACAGTATCAATAAAAGGTTCAAGTAAAGCTACTACTCCCTCAGAAGCAGGGTATTTAGTCTTAACAGCCGAATGTGCTATTGCTGCAGAACCAGCACCTGCTTCATTTGAAAATGCAGCTCTTTGAAAACCAACAATTAAAACACCTACTAAACCACCTAACCCAGCCATAGGAGTAAAAGCTCCACTAAAAATTAAAGCAAAAGCATCTCCAATATGACTTATGTTTGCAAAAATAATTACCAAACAAGCTAAAACATAGATTCCAGCCATAAATGGAACAATTTTTTCTGTAATTTTTGCAATACGCTTAATTCCTCCAATTATAACAATACCAACTAAAATTGCTAAAATCATTCCTATAACTAAACCTGAAGATCCACCATCAATATTAAATAATGTTTTTAATTGAACTGCTGCTTGATTGGATTGAAATGCATTACCACCCCCAAAAGAAGCTCCAACACAAAGTAACGCAAATATTACAGCTAATACTTTACCAAATACTGTATATCCATTTTCCTTTAATCCTTTACTTAAATAGTACATTGGCCCTCCATAAACTATTCCTTCAGAATCAACATCTCTATATTTAACTCCTAAAGTACACTCGACGAACTTTGTTGACATCCCGATAATACCACATACAATCATCCAAAAGGTAGCACCAGGACCACCCAATGCTATAGCAACAGCAACTCCTGCAATATTACCTAATCCAACTGTTCCTGAAACTGCAGTTGCTAGTGCTTGAAAATGAGAAACCTCCCCTTCCTCACTTTGGCCTTTGTCTAAATCAACACCTTGATTTTCAATATCATCATATTTTCCTCTAACAGTATTAATTGCCAAACTAAATTTTGAAATCCCAGGAAACCTAAAATAGATTGTAAAGAAAGTAGCTCCAAGAACCAACAAAACAACAACAAATGGTATGTTTTTTGAACCCAAAGGAATCGTTGTTAAAACAAATCCTTCCCACCAATCTGCTACAGGCATAAAAGCGTCATTAATTTTTTGATCTAATCCCTTTTCTTGAGCAAATGTAAATATTGGAGTTATAAAAAGTAGTAATGATATAAGTTTTTTATTCATGAGAAATGTTATTTATAATATTTGTGATACGCAATATCATAAAAAAATGTACCCTGAACAACTTTTGATAGTTAAAAGTAAATTTTAAGTGAGAGTTTTTTTAAATCTTTTTAAATCTTTTAAAAAAGAGTTGGGATAAAATTCTAAATCTCTAATAGTTTTAGATAAATCAAAACCAGTTTTAGAGGGTCTTAATGCTTTTTGATTTAGAATTTTAGAAGAAATTGGCTTAATTAATTCTTTCTTTAATCCAAAAACATCAGCAACTTGTTGTGCTATTTCAAAAATACTAAGGAGTTGTTTGCTTGAAATATTAAAAATACCATATAGCTTCTTGTCCATACACATTATACAGGCCGTCGCTAAATCTACCACATAAGTTGGCATTCTAAATTGATCATCAACAATTGTAATTTCTTTATTATTTTCAAGCATTTCTTTTACCCACAAAACAATATTATTTCTTCCTAAATTATTTACTTTACCGTAGACTAATATGGTTCTTAAAATACTGTATTCTATAGAAGATTTAGAAAGAATTTGTTCTGATTTCAATTTTGATTCTCCATAAAAATTTAATGGATTGGGTTGATCAGTTTCTTTATAGAATCCTTTAAAGCCATCAAAAATAAAATCAGTAGATATATGAATTAAATGTATTTTTAATTCAAATGAAAGTTTGACTAAAAATTCTACAGCTTTGACATTTACTTTAAGACATAATTCTTGTTGGTCTTCACATACATCTACATTAGTCATTGCAGCCGAATTAATAATCGCATCTGGTTTTATTTTTTTTAAACATTTTTCTAATTCATTGAATTCAGTAATGTCGATATTGTGATAAGAAAAATCCTTTATTTCACTTCTATTATCTCCTTTTGATAAACCGAAAACCTCGTATATTTCAGGACTTTTTAATAAAACATTTATTAAAGTCTGACCTAACAAACCATTACAACCAGTAATTACAACTTTCTTCATTTATTATCTTTATTCATTTAAAGCTTATATCAATTTATTTGTTACACTAAAAAAGTACTCTTAATTTTAAAATTTGAGACGGTCTTCCTAAAACAATTAAATGAGAATCCTTTTCTAATTTTAAAGAGGATTCTGGATTTATAATATAACTATTGTCAGGTGCTTTAAACCCGATAACTGTACAGCCTGTTTTTCTTCTTAAATCTAAATCTAAAATTGTTTTATTTAAATATTCAGACGGCAAATCATTGACTGAAATTTCTTCTAAATTTGCAGTAGTTTCTCCCTCAATTGTTAGTCTACCTACAAATTCAATCACGTCAGGTGTAACAACAAGAGATGCCATATGGTCTCCACCTAATTTATCAGGCATAATTACATTGTTTGCCCCTGCTATTTTTAGTTTTTCGTAAGAACTTTGATTAGATGCTCTACTTATAATTCTACAATTTGTGTTTAATTGTCTTGCAGATAGAACTACAAAAAGGTTGTCTGCATCTGAAGGCAAAGCTGTTATTAAATGAGCTGCTCTATCTATTCCTGCTTTCATCAATACTTCATCTGTTGTGGCATCTCCATGAACATTTAAAAAACCATCGAAATCAATAGTATTAATATGCTCATCTGCTTTTTCAATAATTACAAATTGCTTTTTATAATTTTTTAACTTTATCATGGATTGTTTTCCATTTCTACCAAAGCCACAAATGATAGTATGTCCGTTTAATTGTTCAATCTTTTTTTGCACTTTTTTCAATTTTAATTGTTGAAATAATTGACCACTTATAATATATTCTGTGAAAGCAGAGACTGCATAACCAAAACTAACAATACTTATGGTAATCAAAAATATGGTAAATAATTTTTCTTGGTTATTTAACGATTCTAATTCACCAAAACCTACTGTAGACACCGTAATTACAGTCATATACAGTGCATTTACAAAAGAATACCCAGATAGTACCATATACCCTAGCACACCTGTTGTTATCACAAAAGCCAATAGCAATAATGCTTTCTGGAATTTCGATTTAAAAATAGTTTTCATTTAATTTCTAACTATAACTTAATGAGTCACAAATGGCCCTGTAAATCATTAATTTAATAATAACCGATTACTAAAGTGAATTTTACAAATCAAAAACAGAGCTTCTCTTAGTATAAATCATATCTTTCAATTTAAGTACAAAAGCGATTGTTAAGTAAAAACCAAAAGACAGGCCCGCAGTGACAAATGATATATATATAAAAAACAATCTCACATTCTGAGCTCTCATACCCAACCGATCTGCTAAACGAGATGAAACATGGTATCCATGTCTTTCAAAATAATGCCGAACTGAGTTTACAAAATTCATCTAAGTAAAATTTTATGCAAGATACTTTTTAGTTTAAGGAAATAAAAAAATGAATAGTTAAAACTTTAAGAGTTTACTAACATGTTTATCATAAAAAACAATTTGGTTTCAGTAACTTTGCAAGTTTCTGAATTTTACCAAAATTGAAAGAGCAAGAATACATTAAGGTTTATGGAGCCAGAGTTCATAATTTAAAGAACATAGATGTTAAGATTCCACGACAAAAACTAGTTGTAATTACTGGACTAAGCGGGAGTGGGAAATCTTCACTTGCATTTGATACAATTTATGCTGAAGGACAGAGAAGGTATATCGAAACGTTTTCTGCTTATGCTCGTCAATTTCTTGGTGGATTAGAGCGTCCTGATGTTGAAAAAATTGATGGATTATCACCAGTTATCTCTATTGAACAAAAAACCACTAACAAAAGCCCTCGCTCTACCGTAGGAACTATAACAGAGATTTACGATTATTTACGATTATTATTTTCAAGAGCATCAGATGCATTCTCTATTAATACTGGAGAAAAAATGGTAAGTTATAGTGATGAGCAAATCAAAAATTTAATCTTAGAAGATTTTAAAGACAAAAAAATTGCTGTTTTAGCACCTTTAGTTAAATCTAGAAAAGGTCATTACAGAGACCTATTTGAACAAATATCTAAACAAGGTTTTGTGAAGGTTCGTGTGGATGGTAAGATAAGAGAGATTGAAAAAGGAATGCGATTAGATAGATATAAAACACACGATATTGAGGTTGTGATTGATAGATTGATTGTCAGAAGTTCTTCTGAAAAACGTCTCGAAGAAACAATTAAAACTTCTCTTTATACTGGAAATAATATTTTAATGGTAATTGATATTGATAATGAAAAACCTCGATATTTTAGTAGAGAACTGATGTGCCCAACCTCAGGAATTGCTTATCCAAATCCAGAACCAAATTCATTCTCATTTAATTCTCCAAAGGGGGCATGTTCTAAATGTAATGGTTTAGGTATCACAAATGAAATTAACTATGAAAAAGTAATTCCAAATACAGATATTTCAATAAAAAATGGCGGAATAAAGCCATTAGGGGAAGAAAAAAGTAGCTGGATTTTTAAACAGTTACAACTTATTGCTGATAGGTACCATTTTAAATTAAGTGATCCAATAAAATTAATTCCAAAGGAAGCTATCAATATAATCCTTAATGGTGGAAATGAAAAGTTTTCTATTTCTTCGAAATCAATTGGAATTACTCGTAATTATGAAATTGATTTTGAGGGTATTACTGCATTCATAGAAAATCAATATAGGCATAGTGAAAGTACTTCTATAAAACGGTGGGCTAAAGCTTTTATGGACGAGGTAAATTGTTCTGTTTGTGAGGGAAATAGACTAAAAAAAGAAAGTCTTCATTTTAAAATTAATGAAAAAAATATTAGTGATCTTGCCAAATTAGATATTAATGAGTTAGCAAATTGGTTTTATAATTTAGAAGAAAAATTATCTAAACGACAGCTAATTATTAGCGCTGAAATTCTGAAGGAAATTAAGACTAGAATTCAATTCTTACTAGATGTAGGTTTAGATTATTTAACACTAGACAGAACTTCTAAATCACTTTCTGGAGGTGAAGCACAACGAATTCGGTTAGCTACCCAAATTGGTTCTCAGCTAGTAGGTGTTCTTTATATATTAGATGAACCTAGTATTGGATTGCATCAAAGAGATAATCAAAAATTAATTGACTCATTATTAAAACTAAGAGATGTTGGAAACTCTGTTTTGGTTGTTGAACATGACAAGGATATGATAAAACATGCAGATTTTATTTTTGATATTGGACCTGGAGCTGGAATACACGGGGGTAAAATTGTGAGTGAAGGTAGTTATGATAATATCAAAAAACATAGAAGCCTAACTGCTGATTATTTGGCTGGAAGAAAAAAAATTGAGATACCAAAAAAAAGAAGAAAAGGAAATGGAAAGTTTATTAAACTTTTTGAAGCAACAGGTAATAACTTAAAAAATTTGACTGCTGAATTTCCACTTGGTAAAATGATTTGTGTGACTGGAGTTTCTGGAAGTGGAAAATCTACCTTAATAAATGAAACTCTTTATCCAATCTTAAATAAACATATCTATAGAAGTGTTAAAGAACCAATGCCCTACAAAAAAATCATAGGTTTGGATTACATAGACAAAGTAATTGATATTGATCAATCTCCTATCGGAAGAACTACTCGTTCTAACCCAGCTACTTACACAGGTGTTTTTAGTGAGATTCGAAGTTTATTCTCCAAAACTCCTGAAGCTTCCATCCGTGGCTATAAACCTGGACGATTTTCATTTAATGTTAAAGGTGGGAGATGCGAAACCTGTCAAGGAGGGGGTGTTCGTGTGATTGAAATGAATTTTTTACCTGATGTTCATGTAGAATGCGAAACTTGCCGTGGTAAACGCTTCAATAGAGAAACACTAGAGATTAGATATAAGGGGAAATCTATTGCTGATATTTTAGAAATGACTGTAGACCGTGCAGTAGAATTCTTTGAATTAATACCTAAAATATTCAAGAAACTTAAAACAATAAAAGATGTTGGCTTGGGATATATTTCATTAGGCCAACAATCGACCACACTATCGGGTGGTGAAGCACAACGAATTAAACTAGCCTCGGAATTATCTAAACGAGATACTGGAAATACATTTTTCATATTAGATGAACCTACTACAGGACTCCATTTTGAAGATATAAGAGTTTTAATGGACGTTTTAAACACCCTGGTTGACAAAGGCAATACTGTCTTAATTATAGAGCATAATATGGATGTAATTAAACTTGCTGATCATATTATAGACATTGGCCTAGAGGGAGGTAAGAAAGGTGGAAATATTTTGTGTAAAGGCACCCCTGAACAAGTCATAAAAAATAAAAAAAGTTATACAGCTCATTTTTTGAAAGAGGAATTGCTTTAACTTTGTTTATAAATCAAAAGAAATTATGATGAATGAAGATAGAAAAATACGAGAAAAATTAAAACAGAAAACTTGGAATGAAATAAAAACCAATGATTCTTGGGCTATTTTTAAAATAATGGCTGAGTTTGTAGAAGGTTATGAAAAACTGAGTAAAATCGGACCCTGTGTATCTATATTTGGGTCTGCTAGAACAAAACCAGGAGAAAAATATTATGAATTATCTGAAGAGATAGCATTTAAATTAACTCAGAATGGATATGGAGTTATTACAGGAGGTGGTCCGGGTATAATGGAGGCTGGTAATAAAGGAGCATATAGAGGGAAAGGAACTTCAGTAGGTTTAAATATAGAATTGCCTTTTGAGCAACATGACAATCCTTGGATAGATAAAGACAAGAATTTGGAATTTGATTATTTCTTTGTAAGAAAAGTAATGTTTGTAAAATATTCACAAGGATTCATTGTTATGCCTGGTGGATTTGGTACTCTAGATGAACTTTTTGAAGCAATTACCTTAATACAGACCAATAAAATCGGAAGATTTCCAATTGTTTTAGTGGGATCATCTTTTTGGAGTGGTCTTCTGGATTGGATTAAAAACACATTACTTGAGCAAGGAAATATTAGTAAATCTGATTTGAAATTATTTAGAATTGTAGATTCAGCAGATGAGGCAATTGAACACTTAAATAAATTCTATTCAAAGTACAGTTTAAAACCAAACTTCTAAAAATAAATGAAATATTGTATTTCTAAAAGAATCTTTCTGTTCTTATATTTTGTTATGGGGTATTATATTCATTCCCAAGGACAAGAACATGATATTTCAATGGAAATTCAATTAGATGATATAAACGAAATTTTAAAAATAAATCAACAAATCGTTTATTACAATAATTCAGATACTACACTCAACGAAATATACCTTCATAATTGGGCTAATAGCTATAAAAATAATAAAGCACCACTGGCTAAAAGACTAATTGAAGATTATGATAAATCTCTATATTTTGCAAATCAAAAAGATAGAGGATTTACAAAAATTCTGAATTTAAGAGTGGATTTTGAAGCTGTAACATATTCATCATTAATAAATGATCAAATTGATGTTGTAAAAATAAAATTAAATAGTTCATTAGAACAAAATAAATCAGTCATAATAAACATCACTTATGATGTTAAAATACCAAATGCAAAGTTCACCAGTTATGGAAAAACAAAAACTGGATATCATCTTAGATATTGGTATCTAATACCGGCAGTTTTTGAGGGAAATTGGAAAATAATGAGTAATTTGAATATGGATGATTTAACCACCAATATTAGTAATTACAATATTATTATTAACCTACCAAAATACTATTACCTTAGTTCTAATTTAACTGAAGATATAACATCTAAAGAGGAGGTTAATGAATTTTTATTGGTAGGTAAAAATAAAACAGAGGTATTTCTAAATATTGATACTACAAATAATTTTAAATCTTTTAAAACAAATAATATTGAAATAAAAACAGATATATACAATCTAACTATTGATAAAAAAGTAAGTACTGATGTTATAAATAGGCAACTATTATTTATAGAGCGTTTTTTGGGAGAATATCCACACAAAGAAATTTTTATTGATAAAGCTTCACAAGCAAAAAATCCAATTTATGGACTGAATCAATTACCGAAATTTTTACGCCCTTTTCCGGATGTGTTTGAATGGGACATTACTATGCTTAAAGCAATATCTAAAAAATATATTGATAACACCATAATTTTAGATAAAAGAAAAGATTATTGGCTTACAGACGGTTTACAAACATATTTAATGATGAAGTATGTGTCTGAATTTTATCCAGAAATTAAACTAACTGGCAATATTTCTAAAATATGGGGGTTCAAAAATTTCAATTTTTCAAAATTAAATTTTAATGATAAATACCCTTTTTTATACCAATATAGTGCTCGGCAATTTTTAGACCAAGCTTTGACAACTAGATCAGATTCATTATCTAACTTTAATCGCAAGATTACTAGTAAATATAAAGCTGGATTAGGTCTAAGATACCTAAGTGATTATGTTGGTGATTCAATCATTATAGTATCTTTAAAAGAATTTTATAAAAAAAATAATCTTAAATATTCAAATAGTGATGAATTTAGAAAAATAGTTTCATCAAAAACAACTAAAGATATTAGCTGGTTTTTTAAAGATTATTTAAAAACCAATAAAAAAATAGACTACACTATAAAAAAGGCTTTAGTTTATGATGATTCTGTATATGTTACAATAAAAAATAAAAGAAATTTTAAAGCTCCAGTTGCATTATATGGTTTAAAAAATAAAACTGTAAAATTTAAAAAATGGCTAACTAATATAGATGGTACTCAAACAATTGTAATTCCAAAAAATGGATTTGATAGAGTTTCATTAAATTTTGAAAACTCATATCCTGAGTCTAATTCTATGGATAATTGGCGAAAGTTAGGAAAGAATATTCTTAATAAACCAATACAGTTAAAACTCTTTAAAGATATTAATGATCCTTACTACCATCAGTTATATTTACAACCAAATATAAAGTACAATTATTATGATGGAGCTTTACTTGGATTAAGAATTCACAACAAACCTATTTTAGCCAGAAACTTTCAATTCTCAATTACTCCACAGTTTGGAACAAAAAGTAAGTCTATAAATGGAACTTTTAAAACTCGTTACATTCAATATTTTGAGAATTCTAAAATAAATAAAATATTTTATTCATTATCAGGTAGTAATCTTCATTATGCTAAAGATCTTTCCTACAATACATTTAATCAAAATGTAACTATTCAATTCAGAAGAAAAAGTTTGAGAGATGTAGGTGGAAGTTTTTTATCTGCTAGATTATTGAATATCAATAGAGAATTAACATTAGATAATTCACAAACAGATTCAGATAAATATCATGTTTTTAAATTAAAATATTATTACAATAAACCAGATATAATTAAAGGTTTTCAATATTCTTTGGGTACAGAAATAGGAAGTAATTACTCTAAAGCTACAGGTGAAGTTCGTTTTCGTAAGTTAACAGCAAAAAACACTCAATTAGATTTTAGGTTTTATGCTGGTTCATTCATTAATAATAATACAAATTCTGATTTTTTTAGTTTTGGATTAGATAGAGCCAATGATTATTTATTTGAATTAAACTATATAGGTAGATCCGAAAATTCAGGGGTACTTAGTCAACAATTTATTATGGCTGAAGGTGGTTTTAAATCTGTTTTAGATCAACGTTTTGCAAATCAGTTTCTAATTTCTTTTAATTCTAGCATAGGTATATGGAAATGGTTAGAAATCTATAACGATTTTGCTTTTCTAAAGAACAGATCCGACAATACTTATTTTGCCTATGGAAGTGGTATTAGATTAAATTTTATACATAATATTTTTGAATTTTATTTACCAATATACTCTAATAATGGCTGGGAAATAAATAAAAATGCCTACAACAAAAGTATTCGATTTGTACTTGTTGCGAACCCAACAGCAATATTTAACTTTTTTAGACGCGGATTTATATAGAATTCATAACAAAATAGCTATTTTTAAGATATTTATTATGTTATTCTTAGTTAAGTGATATTATTTTAATTTTCGCTTAAAAAAGCTATCTTTGCAAAAGATAATTTACCATAAATAATGCAGACACATACTAATGAAACTAAGACTCCCAAAATTTCATTTAATGACTTTAGGAAAGAAGTTTTAAACGATTATAAAATAGCTAGAATTAGTAGACAATGTAGTATATTAGGCAGACGAGAAGTTTTAACTGGAAAAGCGAAGTTTGGAATCTTTGGTGGTGGAAAAGAAGTTCCACAGTTGGCCATGGCTAAAGCGTTTAAGAATGGTGACTTTCGTTCCGGATATTACAGAGATCAAACCTTTATGATGGCAATTGGTGAATTAGATGCTCAACAATTCTTTGCAGGGCTATATGCACACACTGACATAGATATAGAACCCATGTCTGCAGGACGTCAAATGGGAGGTCATTTTGCCACTCATAGTATACATAAAGATGGTAGTTGGAAAAATTTAACTAAACAGAAAAATTCAAGCTCAGACATTTCTCCAACTGCAGCTCAAATGCCAAGACTGGTTGGTTTGGCTCAAGCTTCCAAGCTATATAGAAATGTTAAGGAGTTAAAAAATATACCTAATTTTTCTCATGAAGGAAATGAGGTTGCATGGGGAACAATTGGTAATGCTAGTACAAGTGAAGGGATATTTTTTGAAAGTATCAATGCCGCAGGTGTACTTGAAGTTCCTCTAGTTATGAGTATCTGGGATGACGAATATGGAATTTCTGTTCATGCAAAACATCAAACAACTAAAGAAAATATTTCAGAGATTTTAAAAGGTTTTCAAAAAGAAAAAGACACCAATGGTTATGAAATATTTGTCGTTAACGGCTGGGATTACGTAAAATTAATTGATGTTTATTCTAAAGCGTCTAAAATTGCAAGAGATCATCATGTGCCTGTTTTAATTCATGTAAAAGAACTTACTCAACCACAGGGACATTCTACTTCTGGATCTCACGAAAGATACAAAGATATTAATCGTTTAAAATGGGAAAAGGAATTTGATTGTATTGAAAAAATGCGCGAATGGATTTTAAATTTTGAATTAGAAGATGGAAATGGAGATATACTAAAATTTGTAATCAATGAAGAAGAATTAATTACCTTAGAAAAAAATGTTAAAAAAGAAGTAAGTAATGCTAAAAGAGATGCTTGGAATATTTTTATAGATGAAATAAAATTAGAAGTTACGTCGGCAGCAAATATTTTAGAAAAAATTGTTAAAAAAAGTAGCAATGGTAACTTTATAACCAAGCTTAAAAATGATTTAACAAACATCGTAGAGCCTGTAAGAAAAGACATTTTATCATGTACAAGAAAAGTACTTCGATATATAAAAGATGAAACTTTTATCGAAAAAATTGAACTTCAAGAATTTATTAAAACTGCTATTGAAGATGCAGCTTATAAATACTCCTCTCACCTAACTAGTGAATCTAAAGACGCTTCTGTAAATATTTCTGAAGTAAAACCTTTATACAATTTGAAAGAGATAAATGTTGATGCAAGAATTGTAATGAGGGATAACTTTGATGCTATTTTAAAAAAATATCCTGAGGTTATAGTTTTTGGAGAAGATGCAGGACATATTGGTGATGTAAATCAAGGTTTAGAAGGATTGCAAGAGAAATATGGAATAGAACGAGTTTCTGATACTGGAATTCGAGAAGCAACCATTATTGGACAAGGAATAGGATTAGCAATGAGAGGATTAAGACCAATTGCTGAAATCCAATATCTAGACTACTTACTATATGCATTACAAATCATGAGCGATGATTTGGCTACTTTACGTTACAGAACATTTGGAAAACAAATAGCTCCATTAATTATTAGAACTCGTGGTCATCGATTAGAGGGTATTTGGCATTCTGGTTCGCCAATGGGAGGTATCATTAATAATATTAGAGGAATCCATGTATTAGTTCCAAGAAATATGACGAAAGCAGCAGGATTCTATAATACATTGCTTCTTGGAGATGATCCTGCACTAGTAATTGAATGCTTAAATGGCTACCGTTTAAAAGAAAAATTACCTACTAATTTAGGAGAATTTACGACACCAATTGGTGTTGTAGAAATAATCCGACCTGGAAATGACATGACTGTAATCTCTTATGGCTCTACATTAAGAATTGTAGATCAAGCTGCTAAAGAACTGTCTCAAGTTGGTATTAACATTGAAGTTATTGATGCTCAAAGCTTACTCCCTTTTGACCTTAATCACGAAACTGTAAAATCTGTGGCTAAAACTAATAGGTTATTGGTGGTTGATGAAGATGTCCCTGGAGGAGCTTCAGCATATTTACTTCAAGAAATTATTGAAAATCAAAATGGATACCAATACCTTGATAGCAAACCAGCAACACTTTCTGCAAAAGCACACAGGCCAGCATATGGTTCTGATGGAGATTATTTTTCTAAACCGTCTACTGAAGATGTATTTGAAAAGGTTTATGAAATGATGCATGAGGTTTATCCAGAAAGGTTTAAAAGTTTATATTAAATTTTAAGTTGCTCCATAAAATATTGATTTACTTTTTTATTCAAATAGAAAAAAAACTTTGTCTATCTCAATTTTTATATACTCTAATAATTTAATTAAGATAATTCTCTACCCTATTTTTTCGTCATTAGATATTTAATACCTTAGTATATAAATTACTTGTCACTGATCTTCAACTATAAAGTCTAGTATTAAATTACTTGTTTAGTTGAATCTTTGGTTCTATGACATGATATCAAAATAACAAAAAAAACAATTACATAATTATTTTTATTTATGAAAAATAAATAAACTAAACCAAGAAGGATTGTATTTTTGTAAAAAATAAGAATAGTATGAATAGTTTAGAGAATTTAGAGTGGCGTTATGCTGTTAAAAAGTTTGATGAGAAAAAATTCCTAAAAGAAGCTCAAATCAATATCTTAAAAAAAGCATTTAACTTAACAGCTACCTCATATGGATTACAACCCATAAAGCTGATAATTATTAAAAATAAAAAAATTCAGCAACAATTAGTAAAACATAGTTGGAATCAACAACAGGTTTTCCAAGCCTCTCATCTATTAATTATTTGTATCGATACAAAATTAGATGAATCTGATGTAGAAAAATATTTTAAAAAAGTAAAAGAAATAAGAAATACACCAGACGAAATAATCAATTCATTTAAGAATTATTTGATAAACTTAATTGCTCATAAAAAAACAAAAGATTTACTTTCTTGGGCTAAAAATCAAGCATATTTGGCCCTAGGAAATTTATTAACTGTTTGTGCAAATGAAAAAATAGACTCTTGCCCAATGGAAGGATTTATTCCTGAAAAATATGATGAAATACTAAATTTAAAAGAAAAAAAATTAACTTCAGTTTTGTTATTACCAGTAGGTTATAGAGCGGAAGATGATATTATGATTCATCAAAAAAAAGTAAGAAAAAACATATCAGATATTATTTTTGAAATTTATTAAATTAATACCTGTTGAAATTACATAAATTATGACTACATCAATAAGAAAACTAGAACCTACTAGTCTTTGGAATCACTTTGCAGATTTAAATGCAGTTCCTCGTCCATCAAAAAAAGAAGAACTTGTTATCCTATTTATGGTGAATTTTGGTAAAAAATTAAAACTCAAAACAATTGTTGACTCCGTTGGCAATGTAATCATAATAAAACCAGCATCAAAGGGTTTTGAGAATAGAAAAACCGTCGTAATACAAAGTCATTTAGACATGGTTCACCAAAAAAATTTAGAAATTAATTTTGATTTTGAAACTCAAGGAATTAAAATGTTAATTGAAGGAGATTGGGTAACAGCTAAAGGAACTACTCTAGGAGCAGATAATGGCTTGGGCGTAGCGGCCATTATGGCAATTTTATCTGCTAAGGATATACAACACCCAGAAATTGAAGCATTATTCACTATTGATGAAGAGACAGGTATGACGGGAGCTATGGGTTTAAAAGCTGAGATATTAAAGGGGACAATTTTATTAAACCTAGATACAGAAGAAGATAACGAAATAGGTATGGGTTGTGCTGGTGGTATTGATATTACTGCAACTAAAAGCTATAACGAGGAAGCGATTACAGAGAATAATGTGGCTTATAACATATTCATAAAAGGGTTACAAGGAGGACATTCAGGAATGGATATTCATAAAGGTTTTGGAAACGCCAACAAACTGATGAATCGCATATTATATGATGGTTTTAAGAATTTTGGATTACGAATAGCAAAGCTAAAAGGAGGAAGTTTAAGGAATGCCATCCCAAGAGAAAGTTCTTGTACAATAATAGTTAATAAAAAGTATAAAGAAAATTTTTTATTAAAAAATCAGTCACTTATAAAAACAATTAAAAAAGAATTTAAAGCTATTGAACCTAATTTATCTATCAACATTATTCCGGCAGAAATACCATTAAAAGTAATGAATATGAAAGATCAAAACGGTTTTATCAAATCTATTTATGCAGCTTTAAACGGTGTATATAAAATGAGTCCAGATATTCCTGGATTAGTTGAAACTTCAAACAATATTGCAAGAGTAATAGCTGAAAATGGTGAAATAACTATTGCTTGTTTAACTCGTTCCTCATCAGAACCATCCAAAGAAAATTTATCTAATTCATTAAAATCTTGTTTTGAACTTTCTGGTTTTAAAGTAGAACTTTCAGGAGAATATCCAGGTTGGCAGCCTGATTTAAATTCAGAAATATTGAAAATTTCAACTAATTTGTATGAAAGTTTATTCGGAGAAAAAGCCGTTGTAGCTGCATGTCATGCAGGATTAGAATGTGGAATTCTTGGACAAAATTATCCTTTGATGGATATGGTCTCATTTGGACCAACCATTAAAGGTGCTCATTCACCAGATGAGAAAGTATGCATTTCGTCAGTACAAAAATTCTGGAAATTCTTGATAGAAATTTTAAAATTGATTCCAGAAAAAACATCTTAAATTAACTAGAATATTAATAATATTTGTTTACTTTCAATAAAGTAGGGATTCTTCTACTTAATAAACTTTAAAACCCATAATACTCTATATCAACTTCTTTATATTTTTTTTATTGTTAACATATTTGTTTAAAAAAAATAGTAATTTAATCGTAAATTTACCTCTTTAAATATTAACAATGGGAAAAATAATTGCAATAGCAAATCAGAAGGGTGGTGTTGGTAAAACAACTACATCTATCAATTTAGCGGCCTCACTTGGTGTATTAGAAAAAAAAGTATTACTAATAGATGCTGACCCTCAAGCAAATGCAACTTCTGGATTGGGTATTGATATCGAATCAATTGAAATCGGAAGTTATCAAGTTTTAGAGCATACAGCTTTAGCTAAAGATGCAATTTTAAAAACTACATCTCCAAATTTAGACATTATTGCTGCCCACATTGATTTAGTGGCTATAGAAATCGAATTAGTAGATAAAAAAAGAAGAGAATATATGCTAAAAGATTCTCTAAATGAAATAAAAAATGAATATGATTTTATAATTATAGATTGCGCTCCTTCATTGGGTCTAATAACTTTAAACTCTTTAGTTGCTGCTGATTCTGTTATCATTCCAATACAATGTGAATATTTTGCTCTTGAGGGATTGGGTAAATTATTAAATACAATTAAGAGTGTTCAAAAAATTCATAATAAAAATTTAGATATAGAAGGATTATTGCTAACCATGTTTGATTCTCGTCTTCGTTTATCAAACCAAGTAGTAGATGAGGTGCAAAAACACTTTAATACAATGGTTTTTGACACTATTATTAGAAGAAATATACGTTTATCTGAAGCACCGAGTTATGGAGAAAGTATTATTGCGTATGATGCTACTAGTAAAGGTGCAATAAATTACTTAAATTTCGCAAATGAACTCTTAAAAAAGAATTAAACTTATGGCAAAAGCCACAAAAAAACAAGCATTAGGTAGAGGTTTATCTGCCTTATTAAAAGATACTTCAAAGAACGAATCTACCATCAAAGAAGTAGTTGGAAGTATTATAGAAATAAATCTAGAAAGTATAGAGGTTAATCCATATCAGCCAAGAACTTCATTTGATGATGAATCTTTAGGTGAACTTGCCAGTTCAATCGATGAACTTGGTGTAATTCAACCAATTACTGTAAGAAAAATTGGAGATACTTTTCAATTAGTTTCGGGTGAGCGTCGTTTTAGAGCTTCAAAATTATTAGACAACAAAACAATACCTGCATACATTAGAATTGCAAATGATCAAGAAATGCTTGAAATGGCTTTGGTAGAAAATATTCAACGTAAAAACTTAGACCCTATTGAAGTTGCTTTGTCATACAAAAGACTCATAGAGGAAATTCAATTAACACAAGAAGATTTAAGTTCTAGAGTTGGAAAAAAACGATCTACTGTTACTAACTATCTACGTTTATTAAAATTAGACCCCATCATACAAACAGGAATGAGAGATGGTTTTATTTCTATGGGTCACGGGAGAGCAATAATTAATATTGAGAATCCTAAAAATCAACTTAATATTTACGAAACAATTTTAAGGGATAAATTATCTGTTAGACAAACAGAAGAATTGGTGAAAAACTCAAAGAAAAGCCAATCTTCAATAAAAGTTAATAAGAAAGTCTTACCTAAATATATAGAAGATAGCTTATCAGATATCAATTCATTTATCGGTCATGAGATTAAAATTATAGTACATTCTTCAGGAAAAGGTAAAATTTCAATTCCATTTTATTCTAAAGAAGATTTTGAAAGGATCAAAAACTTGCTTAATTAAGTGTTTAAAAAGAATATCATATTACTAATTTTTTTTCTTAATTGTTTATTTAACTGCTTCAGTCAAACAGATACAATCAAGAAACTGAATTTAGATGAAATAAGGTCTTATAATAAAATTTATAATCCACTAGCTCCATCCAAAGCTGCTTTTTATTCTGCTGTTTTCCCGGGCGGTGGTCAAATCTTTAATAAAAAATATTGGAAAGTACCTATTGTATGGACAGCGCTAGGAACTAGCACCTATTTTTACCTCGATAATAACAGAGAATATAAAAGATATAGAACAGCTTATAAACAAAGAAAAAATGGTTTACAAGACGAATTTACTTTAGATGATGGATCTGAAATTATATCAATAACTGGCCTAGAAAGAGCTCAAAAAACATTGAGAGGAAATAGAGACTTATCAATTCTTTCTACATTGTTAATATATGTATTGCAAATTGTAGAGGCAAGTGTAAATGCACACTTATTGCAATTTGATGCTAGTAATAATATAAGTATAAATCCAACAATGATAAATGATTTAGTAAAATTAGACTTACCTTCTTTAGGATTTAGCTTCAAATATACTTTTTAATGAAAATATCTATAAAATATTAAAAAACACTAACCATTAATTATTCGAATTATTTATTATAATTAAATGTTAATAAAAAGAAAATACATGAAAATTGGAATCTTTGGGTATGGAAAAATGGGAAAAGAAATTGAAAAAACAGCCTTACAAAGAGGTCATAAAATAATTTTCAAAATTAACGAAGGTGAAAAATATGATCTTTCTCAAGTAGAGATAGCAATAGATTTCAGTTTACCTAATACAGCCCTAGAAAATATTATTACTTGTTTTGAAAATAATATTCCTATAATATCTGGAACGACAGGTTGGTTAAAAGATTACAAACAAGCAATTGATGCTTGTAAAAAAAATAATGGAAGCTTTATTTATGCATCTAATTTTAGTATTGGTGTCAATATATTTTTTGAACTAAATAAGCAGCTATCTAAAATGATGAATTCACTTGAAGAATATTCCGTAAATATCGAGGAAATTCATCATACAAAAAAATTAGATTCACCAAGTGGAACAGCAATTTCTATTGCTGAAGGAATTATTGAAAACTCCTCAAAAGTTGATTGGAAATTAACTAATAAAAATCATGCAACTGATCCCAAATTAATTCCAATTGAAGCAAAAAGAATTAAAAATATACCAGGAACTCATCTAGTTTCTTACAAATCTGAAGTAGATTCAATAGAAATTAAACACACCGCAGAAAACAGAAAAGGTTTTGCACTAGGTGCTATAATTGCAGCAGAATGGTTGATTAATAAAAATGGTGTCTATACAATGAAAGATGTTCTTAATATCGGTTAAAAACAGTAACATTTTTCTTTTATTTGCATTTAATAGTTAAAGTATAAAATATTATGACATTTATTGAATGGTTTCTTTTATTTCTTTTAGTACAAGTAATCCATTTTTTTGGAACTTGGAAATTATATCAAAGGGCAAATAGAAAAGCATGGGAAGCGGCAATTCCAATTTATAATGCATTTGTTCTACTAGAGATTATAAAAAGACCCAAATGGTGGATCTTCATCTTATTTTTTCCAATAGTAAATCAATTAATGTTTCCAATACTATGGATTGAAACTGCAAGAAGCTTTGGTTTTAATAAAAGAAAAGATACAGCTTTAGTAATATTATCACTCGGGTTTTACTTATTCTATATTAATTATGCAACAAATTCTCCCTATAAACCAAACAGAAGTTTAAAGCCTAGAACAGGTCTAGGTGAATGGGTAAGCTCTATCGCTTTTGCAATAATTGCTGCAACATTAGTACACACCTACATTATGCAACCTTACACAATCCCTACTTCATCGTTAGAAAAAACGTTATTAGTTGGAGACTATTTATTTGTTAGTAAATTTCATTATGGTGCTAGAGTTCCATCTACAACAATTGCTGCACCTATGCTTCACGATAGCTTACCTTTATCTTTAATTGGAAAAAAAAATATAAAATCATATTTAAAAGCGCCTCAAATTCCATACTTAAGAGTTCCAGGTTTTCAAAAAATAAAACGTAATGATATTGTAGTTTTTAATTGGCCTGTAGATACTTTAGTCCATTGGATTGATCCAAAAAAAGGTATAGATTATAAACCTATAGATAAAAGGACAAACTACGTAAAAAGATGCGTAGGTATTGCCGGAGATACCTTAGAAGTAAGAGATGGTTATGTCTATATAAACGGAAAACAAAATATACTTCCAGAAAGGGCAAAATTATTATTTTATAATAGAATATATTCAAGTAAAGGCTTATCTACAAAAAAACTACTTAGATATACAAATAAAGAATTTGAAAGAAAATTTATCATAAACTTTACTAGTCAAAGGCAATTCGAAAATGTTATGAGATTTGCAATTGATAGTCCCCAGAAGTTAAAGGATAATAAATATAAAATAACAACTTCAGATGAAGGAATACCACAAGAAATTATTAATGTCTTTAGATTAGATATTAAAGAAATTAGCACAAAACAAAGAAAAGCTAATATTACAGATGAAATCGCAAAAAAACTTCTAAAAGATTCTGAAATAGATAGTGTTATTAAAATTATTGACCCTAAAGGGAATAGAGATAAAAGTATTTTTCCACAAGTTTCCAACCTAGCTTGGAATACAGATAATTATGGTCCAATCTATATCCCAAAAGAAGGAACTACTGTTAAGTTAAATAAAAATACTTTACCATTTTACAGAAGAATAATTAATGAATATGAACATAATCAGCTTGATGAAATTGGTGAACATATTTATATCAATGGCAGAAAAACAGCTTCCTATACATTTAAACAAGATTACTACTGGATGATGGGAGATAATAGACAAAACTCTTTGGATGCTAGAAGTTGGGGGTATGTGCCTTTTGACCATGTAGTTGGAAAGCCTGTTTTAATTTGGTTTAGTATTGAAAATGGAAAGATTCGTTGGGAAAGATTATTTACTACGGTTGGCGGAGATGGTAAACCTGTATCTTACTTAATCTATTTTATAATAAGCTTATTAGGTTATTTCATCTATTCATTTATAAGGAAAAAGAAGAAATAGACATCATGGCTCTTTTCACACCAACCTACTTTTCACCTATATCTCAATATAGAGAGATGATGAAATTCGATTCTATCTCTTTTGAAATTGAGGATAATTTTCAAAAACAAACTTACAGGAATAGATGTTTTATATATGGAGCCAATGGAAAACAATTACTCAATATTCCTATATCTCACTCATCAACCACTCGAAAAAAAAAATCTAAAGATATTATAATTAAAGATCCTAATTGGCAAAATAAACATTACAAATCAATTGAAAGCGCATACAATCACTCTCCTTTTTTTGAATTTTATAAAGACGATTTAAAAATAGTTTTAAATAAAAAATATAAATATCTTCTAGATATTAATATAGATACTTTTCTATTTATTAATAATGCTTTAGAATTAAATAAAAAACATACTTTTTCGAAAAATTATATAAAAAGTCCTTCTAATGATTATAGACATCTAGCCAATTCAAAAAATAAATTAAATTTAAATTTAAAAAAATATACTCAAGTTTTTGATACCAAGTTTGGGTTCATAGAAGATTTATCAATACTAGATTTATTATTTATGGAGGGGCCTAACGCAATTAGTTATTTATAAAAATAACACAATTCTTATGAGAAATAGAATTTATTTTTATTTTTTGTTTGTAAAATATACCTAGTATTGAAAAAGAAATTCATTTATATCATATTGCTTCCTATTTAAATGTATCTCCAGTTCAATTAAGTAGAATACGAAAAGAGTTATATAAAAATCAACTTAATAATCAATCTTACTAAAAATAAGATTACTTTTAAGTAATATTTCACTAGAATACTACAATTACAAGGCTATTTTTTATAGCTATATTGTTATACAATGTCACTAAAGTTTACAATACATTATGGGTTTCATTTTATAGTTCCTTTAATAATTGCATTGATGTTTTTTAATAAAAAATGGAAGCAGGTATATTTAATATTTGTTGGAACGATGTTAATAGATTTAGATCATTTATTAGCTTATCCAATATTTAATACAGATAGATGTAGTATTAACTTTCACCCATTACATAGTTACTATGCTATTGTATGCTATATTTTCCTTTTATTCCCTATTAAAACCAGGGTTTTTGCTATGGGGATATTGATACATATTATAGCAGATACAATTGATTGTTATCTTTAAATTTTAATAAGTTTGTTTATCAATGTATTTATATCTAAAGATATTTTTAACTTAAAAACTGTAAATAAGTAAATGCTAGAAATTAATACGGAATTCAAAATAATATTAGTTATTGGGTGTAAATTAAAATTCCAAAAATAAAAAATAACAAAAATAAAAAATAATATAATTAATAATTGTCCAGTTTTATTTGAATAAGGAGTAATTGAAAATTTATACTTTACATACCAAAGTTTAATACTACTAAAAAAGAAAACAACTACCATGGTAGATATCGCTGCTCCATCTGTACTGTATAAATCAATAAGCCAATCGTTTAAAAATATTACAGATAATGCCATGGCTATCGCCAATGGAAGTAAAATTCTATAATATTTGGAATTCATAATAATTTCTCCATTAATTCCAAGATACATTTTAAAAAGTTTTGCACAAGAAATCATTAAAACAACCCATTTACCACCAGAGTATTCTTGTGGAAGTAATTTATATAGTTCTTGAATATTTAAATTAACAAGTAAAAATAACAATCCACATACCAATAATAAGTTTATAGAACTTTGTTTGTATAATTTATTAACTTCGTTAAAATTATTTTCATTAATTGCTTTCGAGGTCAAAGGTTGTAAAATCTGTAACATTGCTCTTCCTGGAGCTTCAATTGCCGTTCCAATAAAAACAGCAACAGAATAAAAAGCTGCTAATGCTATTTGTTCTTTACTAGGTATCATAACTTTATCGATGTCTAATAAAATTGCACCTGCACTTCCTGCCAAAATAATATATAATGAATACTTAAAAATATCTTTATAATTTGAAGGTAGAGAGAAACTAATTTTAGGAAAATAGAGTTTAAAAGCATATAGCATCATTATTAATAGTCTTAAGAAATAAGCTCCTGTTAGATAATAAATAAACTCGATTTGAGAAATGAATTCGGAGTAAACACAGAATAGTAAACTCATAGTTGCTAGTCTATTATACATTTCTTTGATAAAGTTTCCAAATACTGATCGCAGTTGAACCTTAGACCATGCATAAAATATTTCAAAATATGCAGTTGCTATAGCAACTAAATAAATTATATAAATATGTTCTTTAATAATCGGGTTTTTCTCAGATAAGAATAAACTTATTTGCTCATAAAATATATTCCCTAAAAATCCAAAAGGGATTGCTATTAACAGAGGTAAAACTAAGGCTAGGTTTAAAAATTTATCTCGCTCAATTTTAGATTTATAGGATGAATAAAACTTTACGATAGTATACTGAACTCCAAAAGCAGTAATGGGCATCACTAGATTAGCAGCTGATAGTAGAAAAGTAATCAATCCATAATACTCTCCATCTAAAAAACTTGTATATAAAAAAAGCACATTGACACCTCCTATAGCGAATGCTAGATATACAATTAATGTATTTATAAATGATTGCTTCAGTACAATTCCCAAACTTTAATGTATTAATTGATATATTGATTGATAAATATTTTCCCCAACATTATTCCCATATAATTCAACTGAAAACTCTTTTTTCACCTCCTTAAAAGTATGAAACGTTTGTATAATCTTTTTGGTATTACTACCAACTAATTTCGCATACCCATTAGCTACTAATTCTACCCATTCTGTTTCTTCTCTAACAACTATAGATTGTTTTTTTATGAAAAAAGCTTCTTTTTGTAACCCTCCACTATCTGTAATTACCATAGAACAGTTTTTTAATAATTCTAACATATCATAATATCCAACAGGATCTATCCTTTGTATTTTTGGATCTATTGATAATTTTTTCAATATCGCTTTTGTTCTAGGATGCATTGGTAAAACAACTGGCTGAGTTTTGTGAATCTCTTCTAGTCCAAGAAAAATTGATCTTAACTTTTTTTCATCATCAGTATTTTCTTGACGATGAATAGTCGCTAAAACAAAATGATTTTTTTGTAATTTTTGGTCACTAATAATAGATGATTTTTCTTCTGAGAACTGACTGTAATAAAAAACAGCATCTTTCATAATATCACCATGCTTCTCAATTATAATTGGCAGATTATCAAAGCCTTCTTTCTCTAGATTATCTAAGGCAGTTTCTGATGGACAACTTAATAAATCAGAAATTCTATCAGTTACTATTCTATTTATTTCCTCTGGCATTTTAATATTAAATGAACGAAGACCAGCCTCAATATGAACAACTTTAATATTCATTTTTTTTGCTGCTAGAGCTCCAGCTATAGTAGAATTAGTGTCACCATACACAATAAGTGCTTCGGGTTGTTCAATTTCTAATATTTTCTCAATTTTACTCATCATCTGCCCAGTCATTTCTCCATGACTAATGCTATTTACCTCTAAATTATAGGCTGGGTCTGATATCCTCATTTCTTCAAAAAAAATAGCGCTCATGTTAGCATCAAAATGTTGCCCTGTGTGAATGATTACCTCCTCTATTGTATTGTGTTCCTTGATAATTCTACTCAATACAGCTGCTTTCACAAACTGTGGCCTGGCTCCTATTACAGTTACTACTTTTTTCATTTGTACACCTTGTGGTAAAAATTAAATAATTTCTTAAGACTACTAATTTTATATTTCAATTAATATACTATCTTTTTAATTACTTGTGCTAATTGACTTGTTATATTTTTTCTATGATATTGATCAATACTACCTAATTTCACATGAAGATTACCTTTTTTATATTTATTGTAAAAATCTAAAATGCTGGCTTTTAATTTTATTTTATTATTAAAATCTACTATAATTCCCGCGTTTGTATTTTTTAATATATCTGCTACATCACCATCTTCAGGACCAATCGCTAAAATAGGTCGTTTTGCTTGTAAATACTCAAAAATTTTACCTGTAATAATTCCTCTTGCGCTAGGCACATTATTAATACTCAATAATAAAATCTGTGAACAAACTTGATATGAATTAACATCTTTATGGTCTACATAGGGAATTCTTTCAACAGTTTTAGAATCAAATACTTTTATATCTTGAATAACTGAATTATCAATTTCACCAATGAATTTAATTTTAAGGTCATTTTTAAAATTGGAATTTGTTTCACACATCTCTTTTAACACTTCCCATAAAATTTTGGGGTTTCTATCAGAATTCATTAAACCAATATGAGTAATAGAAAAACTATTGTCTAATTTTTGAGTTAAAGAAGTTTGAAAAGTATCAAAACCATTTGTTAATACCTTAATTCTTTCAGTATGTTTGAGATACTTTTGTTTCATCGTCTCACCAACAACAATAACCATATCAGAATTTATTAAAACCTCTTGCTCTAATTGATGATGTTTTTCAATTGCTTTTTTTGTAAGTGGTAATTGTTTAAAATAATCAATTTCTGTCCATGGATCCCTGAAGTCTGAAATCCATTTAATTCCAAGTTGTTTTTTCAACTTTAATCCAATTAAATGTATACTATGGGGAGGTCCAGTTGAAATAATAACATCTATTTTATGGTTCTTCAAATAGTTGCTCAAAAATTTTACAGAAGGTTGTATCCAAAACTTTCGCGCATCAGGTATAAAATAATTAGCTCTAATGTATTGAATCATTTTTCCAAATAAAGTTGGATTCGGATTTAAAAAACCTGCACTTTCTTTTTTATTATTTACTCTAAAAAAAGTAAATACCGAATTAGGCTCAAAAATTGGGTGCTTTAGAACCTCAATATCTTTTGGTATTTCATTCTCTGAACTAAAATCTAAAACTGGGTAAGATGGATTATCTATTGTATAAATAACTGGCTCTATATCAAAATTTCTTAAATATTTAGTGAATTTCAACCAACGTTGAACTCCTGGCCCACCGGCTGGAGGCCAATAATAAGTTATGATTAATACTTTCTTTTTAGAGCTCATCATATAATTTCACTAAGGCTTGAGAAGTTATTTCCCAAGAGAATTCATTTTCTATAAATTCTTTACCATTTTTTCCTAACTTTTTTGCCTTATCGTTATTCTGATATAATTCAATTATTTTACAACAAAAGTCCTCTTCGTTTCTTTCTTCATGAACCAGACCACTAGATATTCTATCAACTAATTCTTTTTGGGCTTTGGCATTACTAACTAAAATAGGCTTACCAAAACTCATGTATTGAAAAATTTTATTTGCATATGCTATATCATGTTGGATACTCCTATTAAGAGGTGAAATACAAACATTGCTTGAAAGTATATACGAGGGAAATAAAGAAACATCTTGCCAACCTTCAAAATCAACATAAGATTCTAAATTTAATCTTTTTACTTCTTGAACTAAAATATTATCTGTTGTATTTCTTCCAACAATAACTAACTTAAAGTTATTTATAACCTGAGATAAAGTTTTTGAAGCCCTTATAGCAGTCAATAAACCTCTTCTTATATGAGTATCTCCCAAATAAAGCAATACGTATTTATCAGAATACTTGTTTTTAATTTCTTTAGAATAGGTATAATCCTTAAAAAAAGATTCTCTTACAGTATTTGGGACTAAAACCATCTTTCCAAGCTTTAAATTATTAGATTCAATAACCTGATTTGCAAAATTTGGAGAGACGGTAATGATTTTATTAGATTTTTTTATGAACTCCTTCTCTTTCATTTTCCATTTTTTTGGAGAAATAATATATTTTCCAGGAAATTGATTCAAGTGTGGGTAAAACTTCATATTCTCTGGAATATTATCATGAAGATCTAAAACAGTTTTTAAGCGAAATTTTTTGTTTGAAGAAAAAACAGCACCTGCTATTCTTATATCGTGAATATGTAAAACTTCAATAGAATTTTTTTTTATAAAGTCATCAATTTTTGGCTTCATAATAATTCTGTAGGCAAATAAATCACAAGAAAGCGCGGAGAGTTTATAAGTTAATTTATTCGATTTATATCTCCTAATTTGAATACCATTGGCGTTTTCTTGTAATATTTGATTTCCATAGGTTAAACAAAATAGATAAACCTCATGTCCTGATTTTAATAGAGATATTGCTTCGTTTTCCACCCTTGGATCTGGCGGAAATACTTCGTCTAAAATCATCCCTATTTTCATAATTTAACAGATTTTGTAGCATACACAATATATATTGGTACGAGTTTGTGAAAGAAACTATTGAGTTGCTTTCTTCTTATCATAGAAAAACCAACCTAACGGTATTAATAATAAAAATACATAAGATATTAAAGATATGGTGCTTCCTGTTTGAATAATTTTGGGCTCAAACCTAAATTCTATAGAATGTTTACCTGCTGGAATCTCCAGCCCTCTCAATACATAATTAACATTTAAATGAGATTTAAGCTCTCCATCTATGTAGGCATTCCAACCATCTTTATAATAGATTTCAGAAAATACCGCGAATTCATCTTTAGTTGAGTTAGAATAATATGTTAAAGCATTTAAAGAATATTCTGCTAGAGATATAGTAGCTAAAGAATCCAATTCTTCAGAGAAACTAACAGTATTGGAGAGTAATTTTTCATTAATTACAGCAGTCTTTTTTGTAAGTAAACTATCCAAAGCTTTTATTTCCTCATTTGCCGATTTAACATAAATAATATCTTTTATAAACCAGGCATTTCCGTTAATATTTGGGTTTTGTTGTACTTGTTCTTTACCGTCATCACTAGGTATAATAAAGTATTTTACATTTAACATATTATAAACCTGCATATTTTGTTTTCGTAATTGAAATTCAATCAAATCTTGATATCTACCTAATTTGGCAGCATGATAACCGCCAATAGATTTATGAAAATAAGAAGTCCTTCCATCTTGAAATGGATCCCCAGTAAAGTTTGCAACTCTGTAATGGCTTTTATCTTTTACTATTTGTATATCGGCCGAAGAAGCTCTGAAAGGTTTATCTATTTTTCTAGCTTGTCTAAAATCATCATTATTAACATATCTCAGATTTACCTGAACTAGATCAAATAGTATTAAAAATGTAAAAGCAATAATTACTTTTATTTTATTAATTTGTTGCTTTAAATATATCCAAAGAATACCAAAACTTATGCTAATCAAAACAAAAGACCTAAAACTATCATTATATAATAATGATTTCCTATCTGCTTTTACAGCATCTAATAAGCCTTCATATTGGCTATAACTAGCATCTCTTAGACCCTCAAAAGTTGAAAAAGAAATTGCATAAAATAACCCAATTAAAATTAGTCCACTTGTTATATAAAATGCTTTTTTACTAGCCTCTAATTTTTGTTTTTTTGATTTACTAGTAAAAATAAATTCTTTCATTGCTAGGACTCCCAATAAAGGAATACATAATTCTGCAATTACTTGAAATGAAGATACTGCCCTAAACTTATTGTATAATGGTACATAATCAATAAAAAAATTAGTTAAAAGTTCAAAGTTTTTTCCCCAACTCATTACTATTGAAAAAACTGTTGATGCTACTAACCAATATTTGAATTTACCTTTGATTAAGAATACTCCTAGAAAGAAAAGAAATATGATAACAGCTCCAATATAAGCAGGAGCTTCAACAATTATCTGATCTCCCCAATACGTATAAACTTGTTTGATAAAACCATCTGCTTGTTGAGGACCAGCTAAAGAAGAAACATGCTCATAGGTATTGGACTTCTTATCTAAACGTTCTACTGTTCCACCCCCCATATACCTGGGGACTAACAAGTTAAAAGTTTCAGAAATTCCATAACTAAATTGAGTGATATAATCTTTAGATAACCCTGATGTAACCTCTTTAGGTGTTCCATCTGAGTTGATTGTTAATGAAGTATTCCCTCGAGTACTATAATTTGAATATTCTTTGGTTGCCATTAATCTTGTTGAATTAACTCCAACAGCTAATAACATCGCGGTAATTATTATTATAGATTGAGATGTAAACTGTGTGAGTTGCTTTTTTTTAATGGCTTCTATTAACTCAATAATCCCTAAGATAAAAATAGAGTAAAGTAAATAGTAAGTCATTTGGGGGTGGTTTGCTTTAATTTCTAAAGCAGTTGCAACACAAGTTAAAGTAAAACCCAATAAATATTGTTTTTTAAAAACCCAAATAACACCCGCAAGAACTAAAGGCATATAAGCAATTGCATGTGATTTTGCATTGTGACCTGCACCAAATATTATCATAAGATATGTTGAAAAACCAAAGGCTAAGGATCCCATAATGGCTAATTTCCAATCTACTTTAAAAGCAAGTAACATTATGTAAAAACCTAAGAAATATAAAAATAAATAATCGGCAGGTCTAGGAAGAAAACGAATTAAACGATCTAAATACATTAGATAATCGTGTGGGAAATAAGTTCCAATTTGATATGTAGGCATTCCACTAAAAGCACTCTCTGCCCAATAGGGTTCGAAACCCATTGTTATTCTGAAATCATTTACTTCTTTTGCCATACCGATATGCTGAGTGATATCGGATTGAGATAATTTTTCTCCTTTTAATACAGGATGAAAATATAATAATGCAGCAATTACGAAAACTAATAATGAAACTAAATGAGTTGAAAAAAATTTTAAATTCATATTAATCAATTTCTTCAAAATCTACATATTCACCAACAGAATTATTTCCTTCACTTTTAGAATCAGGAGTTTTATCTATAATTGTTTCTCCTTCTCTAGTGAATGATTTTTGTGAATGTTGATTTTGTTGTGTATATTTTTTTTTGGCTTTTTCTTGCATATTCCCGACCACTTTTTTTATTAAAAAAGGAGTAAATAATCTGACTAAAAAGCGAACCGAATAGTAAACAATGATCATAATAAGGAGTGTTCTAAACAGGCTCATTAATTCAGCTTCTTGCATATTAAAATTTAAATTAAAAATCAAAAATAACAATTTGATCATAATTGATACGTTAATAGAATACAAAAATTTACCATTTTAAAAAAGTATTTATTGCATTTGATGAGTCCTAATTTTAGAGTATGTTTGTGTAAAATCAATAAATTGATATTTTACAAGGGAATATATTTAAAATTTAAAAATCAAAGATTCTATGTAGTGTTCTTAATGCTATTAAGTCAATCTAATTTTGCTCAATATACAAATGTAATCAACTCAAACAGACCCGGATTTTCAGAAAGCCCATATAGTGTTGGTTCTAGAGTTTATCAGTTAGAAACAAGTTTTTTCTTACGAGAAACAAAAAAATATCCAATATTTTCAAGACCCAAATCACAAGGGATAGATTTTTTATTTAGAACAAGTTTTTTTAATGAAAAGCTAGAATTAAATTTAAATTTTGCAATGCAAAAAGAACAAGTATCGTTTCAAAATATTTTTAATTCTAATTACTTTAAAACAGGTTTTAGTAAATTTATTATCGGAGCTAAATATCTCATTTATGAACAAAAGTTTACTGATAAATCAAAGGAAATAAGAAGTTGGGTCGCTAGAAATAAGTTTGATTACAAAAGATTAATACCCTCTGTTGCAGCCTATGCAGGTATTAATACAGGCATTCCTGACGATATATTTAAATCAAGTAATTTTTCCCCAAAAGTTGGAATTCTACTTCAAAATGACTTAAACTATAACTTTAATATTATTACTAATATATTCTATAATCATATTGGTGCTGAACTGCCTGAATTATCCTACATCATTACTGCTACCTATAGTTTCAATGAAAGATGGTCTACTTTTATAGAAAATCAAACTATTTTAGACAAATACAAATATCAATCTAGTATTGGAACTGGATTTGCTTTTCTTTACAATAGAAACATACAATTAAATAGTTCATTACGCTTATTGGCAGATTCAAATTCTTCAGGATATTATGCTTCATTTGGGGCATCCTATAGATTTGACAGACATGTAGATAAAGTTTTAAATTCAGATAAAAAAAACAAATCACTTGAAAAGAAAAAAAGTTTTATAAATAGAGCAAAAGACTTCTTTGGTAATTTATTTAAGAATGTTACTAATATATTCACTAAAAAAACCAAAAGAAAATCTACAAAAAAATTAAATTTAAATAATCAAACCATTAAATCAATAAGGAAGAATACTACTGAAATTAAAAATAATGATCTAAATGTGAAACAATTAAGAGTTAAGCCAAAAAGATTAAGAGTTAAGCCATCAAAAATAAAACCTAAAAAAGAGAAAACAAAAAAGGGTTTTTTGAGTCTTTTCAAAGCAAAATCTTCTGATGAAAAAGAACTGAAAAAAGACATTGACAAAAACCCTCAGGAACTTGAAAAAGAAATAAAAAAACTTGAAAAAGAAGTTAAAAAAGAAAATAAAAAATTAGAACGAGAAAAAAGAAAAGAAGAAGATAAAAAAAAGAAAGAAGAAAAAAAAGAAAAGAAAAGAAGAGAGAATGATAATGAAAGTAATAGAAATTAAATTTAAAAAAGTTCTAAATTTAATACTATGATTACATTAAAAGAAATAATCACAAAAAAGGAGATGAAACAATTTGTTAAGTTCCCTTTTTCCATCTATAAAAAAAACCCTTTCTGGGTACCTCCAATTATTAAAGAGGAGTTAGGGGTATTGAACAAAGAAAAAAATCCAGCTTTCGAAAATGCAGAAGCACGTTTCTTTATTGCAATTAAAAATGGGAAAACTGTAGGTCGCATTGCTGCTATTATAAATTTTTATGAGGTGAATAAACAGCTAATTAAAAAAATGCGTTTTGGATGGTATGATGTCATTGATGATATAGAAGTATCTAGGACTTTAATTAATAAAGTAAAAGAAATCGGAAAGGAAAATAACTTAGCTTATATGGAGGGACCTGTAGGCTTTTCAAACTTAGATAAAGTAGGTGTTTTAACCGAAGGATTCAATCACATAGGTACAATGGTTACTTGGTATTCACTGCCCTACTATAAAAAACATTTAGAACTATTAGGATTTGTAAAAGAAAAAGAATATTTAGAAAATAAATTTAAATTATCAAATGTTGACGGTCCTTATTATGAAAGAGTTTCTAAATTAATAAAAAGAAGATTTAAATTAAAATCTTTAAATTTTTTTAAAACAAAAGATATTTTACCATATGTAGATGAGATGTTTAATTTGTTTAACAAGACCTATGTTACGCTATCATCATATGTTCCTATTTCTGACAATCAAATTAATTATTTTAAAAAAAAATACATTCCCTTTATAAATCCAGAATTTATAAAATTTGTAATTGATGAAAAAGGGAAACTTGTTGCTTTTGGAATAATGATGCCCTCTTTTTCTGAAGCATTACAAAAAGCAAAAGGAACATTATTCCCATTTGGTATTTTTCATCTTTTAAGAGCTAAAAAAAGAGCAAAAACAGTAACATCTTATTTAATTGGTGTAGATCCTGAATATCAAAATAAAGGAATAACAGCTATTATATTTAGTGAATTTACTAAAAGTTTTAATGAGTTAGGTGTTAAAACAATCATTAGAACTCCAGAGTTAGAAGAAAATATTGCTATTCATAAATTGTGGAAAAATTTTAATCCCGAAACACATAAAAGAAGAAGAACTTACAGAAAGAATATTTAATATATAAATAATAAAAATGCAATTATTTTATAATCCAACAATCAATAAAAATACTCATCAAATTACTTTTGATAAAATTGAAAGTAAACATATTGTGAAGGTTCTTCGAAAAAAAGAAGGTGATGTTATATTTATTACTAATGGAAAAGGACAATTATATCATTGTAAAATAATGACAGCTAATGATAAAAAGTGCCTAGTAACAATTTTTAACAAGGAAGAAAAAAAACAAATTAAAAATTATTATTTACATATTGCTATAGCTCCTCCAAAAAAAAATGATCGACTGGAATGGTTTATAGAAAAAGCTACAGAAATTGGAGTTGATGAAATTACACCGATTATATGTCAGAATTCTGAACGAAGATTCATAAAAAAAGATCGATTAGAAAAAATAATTATAGCAGCCATGAAACAATCATTAAAATTTCATTTACCGAAGCTAAATGAAGCTATTTCTTTTGATAACTTTTTGGCAATAAAAAATACTACTAATTCATATATAGCACATTGTGCAGTAGGAAATAAAAAGTCTTTAAAAACAATTATAAAGCCTGCGGAATCAACAACTATTTTAATTGGACCTGAAGGAGATTTTTCTTCAACTGAAATCACCAAAAGTGAAATAAAAAATTATATTCCAATCACGCTTGGAAAAACTAGATTAAGAACAGAAACAGCTGCACTAGTTGCAGTACAAAATATTTCATTTATCAATCAATAAGAATTGCTACCTTGCTTTCAAATTCATTTATTTTGCATATTCCAAAGTTTATTATTATGATGTTTATAATAATATCAAATCATACTTTCTCTCAAGAAATAGCAGTATTAAAATATAGTGGTGGTGGAGATTGGTATTCAAATCCAACAGCATTACCAAATTTAATTAAATTCACAAATAAAAATTCAAATACTCAGATTTCTAAAAATATCTCTTCAGTTTATGTTGGGAATAGCGATATTTTTAACTATCCGATAGTATTTATGACTGGTCATGGAAATATTTATTTTTCAGATGAAGAAACTAGAAATATTCGTGATTATTTAATTTCTGGAGGGTTTTTACATATATCAGATAACTATGGCCTTGATAAATATATTAGAAGAGAACTTAAAAAGGTTTTTCCCAAATTAAAGTTACAGGAAATACCACTGAATCACCCCATTTATAATCAAACATTTAAATTTAAAAATGGTGTACCAAAAATTCATGAACATAATAAAAAAGCACCCCAAGGTTTTGGTCTTTTCTATCGGGGAAGATTAGTTTGTTTTTATGACTATGAATCTGATTTAAGCGATGGCTGGGAAGATCCCTCTGTTCATAATAATCCTGAAGAAATTCGTTTAAAAGCGATGCAAATGGGAGCCAATATTATTGAATATGCTTTTAAGAATTAATCAAAATATACCAATTGACAGTATCAAAATTAATTTTGATACAGAATCTCTATGGATTTTAAATTGTGCATTAGCAGTTATCATGTTTGGAGTTGCTTTGTCAATTAAAATTGATGATTTTAAAAGATTACTAAAAGAACCAAAAATACCTCTAGTTGGAGTTTTCTCACAATTTATTCTTTTACCCTTACTGACATTTATCGCCATCATAATTATTGAACCCCACCCGAGTTTTGCTCTAGGTATGATGATGATTGCAGCATGTCCAGGAGGAAATGTTTCTAATTTCTTCAGTAAAATGGCAAGAGGAAATGCAGCATTATCAGTAAGTTTAACTGCTTTAGCAACTGTTATTTGTTTGATAATGACTCCTTTTAATTTGCAATTTTATGGAGAACTATACGAACCAACAAGCGTTATTTTAAGAACAGTGAAATTAAATCCTTTAGAATTATTTAAATTGGTTATATTAATTTTAGGAATTCCCCTTTTACTAGGAATTCTAGTGAATCATTACTTTAAAAAAACTGCAAATAAAATTGAAGTATTACTTAGACCTTTTTCAATGATTGTCTTCTTAGTATTAATCACTATTGCCTTTTATGAAAATATAAATATCTTCCTGGAATATATATATTTAGTTGCAGCACTAGTAATTTTTCATAATATTGGGGCTTATGTTATTGGTTATTATACAGCGAAAGGATTTGGATTGAATAATAAAGATAGGAAAACGGTTTCCATAGAAACTGGAATACAAAATGGTGGATTGGGCTTATTATTAATCTTTCAATTTTTTGATGGTCTAGGGGGAATGGCTTTGTTGGCTGCTTTTTGGGGTATTTGGGATATTTTTTCAGGAATAGTTCTTGCTTTTTATTGGGGGAAAAAAAATAATTGATTATAAAATCTAATACATTTTAAAACTAAATAATTAGCTATCATACAAATTAAAACCATTAGTTATTAAATTTTGAAAACACTTTGGTATTATTTTATTAAAATTCTTGTAAAATCTTCATTGTTTTTATATTTCAAAAACATTAAAGTTAATGGCATAAAAAACATTCCTAATAAAGGAGCTGTTTTATTTATGGTAAATCATCCTAATGCATTATTAGATCCATTAATTGTCGCCGTTAATAACCCTAGAATTCAACACTTTCTTGTTCGTGCTGCTACTTTCAAAAATCCTTACGTGAAAAAATTTCTTGGAACATTAAACTTAATGCCAATTTATAGAATAAGAGATGGTGTAAAACAGTTGGGTAAAAATCAAAAAATATTTCAAAAATGTTTTTCATTGTTAAAGAATAAAGAAGCATTGATGATTTTTCCAGAAGGAAGTCATAATAAAAAAAGAACTATTAGGACTTTAAGTAAAGGATTTTCAAGAATTGTATTTGGTGCTATTGAAAAAAATCCTGCTCTAAAAATTCATATTATTCCTGTTGGTTTAACATATCAAAACCCTTCTGTATTTCCAACAGCAGTTAGTTTAGAATATGGAAAGCCAATTCTAGCTAACGACTATTATAATCCTAATCATCCCAATTCTGCTATAAAAAAAATGAAAGATGATATTTCTAAACAACTAAAAAATCTCTCGGTTCATATACCTGACGATGAATATTATCAAAATACATTAAATAACCTTAATCAAGCAAATGTTAATTTTACAAACGTAGTTGGTATTAATAATATGATAAAAACTAGTAAAGTTTCAAAACGTAAACAACAGTTTAATCTATTTAAATTCCTAAAACCAGTTATTATTATAAATAATATTATTTCTTGGTTGTTATGGAAATATGTTGAAAAAAAAATTGATGAATTTGAATTTATAGACACATTTAGATTTGGAATTTGTACAATCTCTTTTGGTATATTTCATCCGATTCAATCCTATTTAATTGCTCACTTTTTTAATTGGAAATTAGGGGTTATTTACTTTTTTAGTTCGATAATTTTAATTTTATTGTATGTGAAATTTCACCCTACTGAAACAAAATCGACTCTTGGATAATTTGCTGAATTTCAGTCCTAATATTAGCATCTACTAATCCTGTATTTTTCATTGTTGGATATACTCTATTGGATAAAAAAACATAAATAATTTTACTTATTGGATCTGCCCATGAATAGGTTCCTGTAAAACCACTATGACCAAAACTCTCGTCGGAAACACATCCACAGGTAGCCTTTATATCTTTATTTAATTGAGGTTTATCAAAACCCAAACCTCTTCGAACTCCTTTATCTTTATAATATCGTTTATTAAACTTATCAAAAGTTTGAGTTGAAAAATATCTTTTACCACCATAATATCCTTTTTGAAGATATAATTGCATCATCTTAGCAACATCATTTGAATTGGCAAACAAACCTGCATGTCCTCCAACTCCACCAAGCATTGCCGCCCCCATGTCATGAACATAACCATGTAATAATTGATTTCTATAATATGTATCATTTTCTGAGGGTACAATTGAATATTTATTAAATTTGTTTAGTGGTAAGTATGACATTCTGTTTGCCCCCAATGACTCGTAAAATTTATCTTGAACAATAATATTTAAACTTTTTTTATACTTTTTTTCTATTACTTGTTTGAGAATGTAATATCCCAAATCACTATACTTATAACCTATTGTCTCCCTTTGATCTGACGTTCTTATATACTTATAAATAGAATCAATATAAGATTTGTTTAAATAAAGATCTTTTGCTACTTCTTGTGTAAATTTATTAGTTTTTACAGGACTGTAAAATTCATGTAAATTTTTATTAGTAATACTATCCTGTGTTAATTTATAAAATGGGATCCATGCCTGCAAGCGTGCATAGTGCGATAAAATTTCTTGAACTGTTAGTGTATCTTTATTTGATTTTTTATACTTTGGAAGTAAGTCTTTAATAGTTGAGGATAGTTTAATTTTATTTTCTTCCTCAGCTTTCATAATAATCGGTAATGCTGCTAAAATTTTTGTCATTGAAGCCACATCATACACATCATTATCTTTTACAGAATCTTTCTTTTTATCGGTGTGAAATCCATAATTTTTTTGAAAAATTACCTGACCATTTCTAGCAATTAATATTTGTAATCCAGGAGTCATTTTTTCTTCTATAATGAACTCAGCTACGGAATCTATTCTTGATAATATTTTTGAAGACATGCCTACTGCTTCAGGCAATGTATATTGTAATCTTTTTAAATTTTGTGTAATAATACCTGTACCTAAAGGAAATTCTTTTTTAATTGAGACTGGTAATTTACCTGTAGCTTCTATCGCACCGAAAATAGTCTGAGCAGTAATTTGTTGAGCTATTGAACTATTTTGATACCCAATAAGTATTCCTTCAATATTAGAGAACGATTTGATGTCTAATAAACTGTAAGGACTTGAAAGTACAGAAAGAATTGTTTTGTTTTTTCTAGCTATTTCATCCAACCAATCCAATTCTTGATTATCAAACTTAAAAGGCTTCCATGGATGATCATTAGATTTATGATATCCAATAATTACAATATCAAAATCTTTCAATTTTTCAATAACATCCTCTAATTTATTACCAGTAACTTTTGTTATTTCAGTGTATTTTTTTAATATACTTAGAAATTCTATTCCAGAATCATCACCTAAAGAAACATAAGCAATTTTTTGATTCTTTTTCAAATTTTTAATTGGAAGAATATTTTTCTTGTTCTTAATTACTGTCATCGAAGCTGCAACCAATTTACGATGTAAAACTTCATCTTTTGGTGTATTTAAATCTTCAATTATATTTAGAGTATCTATCGGTTGAAAGTGTTTCAAACCTAATTTATATTTTGCTAACAAGACCTTTCGAACCGATTCTTCAATTCTTTGTTCTGTTAATGATCCATTAGCCAGTGATTTTTTCATTAAATCTAGTGTAGCAGGAACATCTTGAGGTATCAATAGAATATCATTACCAGCTTGAATAGCTGCTAAATTAATTTGAGCAGAAGTTGAATAATTAGCTGCTCCTTTCATATTTAAACCATCTGTAAAAACCAATCCTAAAAAACCAAGTTTTTCTTTTAAAAGTTTAGTAACTACTTTACTAGATAAAGATGTAGGCATTGTTGAGTCAGACTCTAATGCGGGAATGTTTAAATGTGCTGTCATAACACTGGAGATACCAGCATCAAAAACCCTCTTATAAGGATATAATTCTATCGAATCTAGTCGTTGTCTATCAAAATCTAATATTGGTAATTTTAAATGTGAATCTGAGGCAGTATCTCCGTGACCTGGAAAATGTTTTGCATTTGCTAAGACACCTTTACTCTGGATTCCTTGACTAAAGGCTATTGCTTTTTGAGTTACGTTTCTTTTATCTTCTCCAAAAGAACGGTTTCCAATAATTGGATTTTTAGGGTTTGTATTAATATCTACAACTGGTGCAAAATTAACATGAATTCCAATTCGTTTTGCATGCTCCCCTAAATGTTCACCAAAGAGACGAATTAAAGTATTATCTTGAATGGCTCCTAAAGTCATATTCCAAGGGAATTTATAAGTGTTTTTTAAACGCATATCTAAGCCCCATTCTCCATCAAAACCAATCATTAAAGGAATTTTAGTCATTGATTGATATAAGTTAGTTAATTGTACTTGTTTCAGAGGAGTTCCTTGCATAAAAATCAAATTTCCAATATGATACTTCTGTATCATTTCTTTAATTTTATTTTCATGAACGGAATCTAAATTTGAGTATGCTTGAATCATGAACAATTGGCCCATCTTCTGATCTACTGTCATTGAGTTAATTAGACTATCTACCCATTTTTCTTGTGCATAATAGTCATCAGTTCTAAGTGGATCAAAGTTTTGACTGTATATATTGAAAAAATTCAATAAAAAAACAATAAAAAAAAGTTTTTTAAACATATTTAAATTTAGGTATTCGATACTAAAAAGCGCTTGTGCCAACTATTTGCTAAAGGTACCTCCCATTCAGTTTCTAATGCTTTTTTAGTAGTTACCATATTATTATAAACGATGGTTTCTGAAGTTATTATACGTTTTTTTAGAAACTCTTTAAAAATACTCATGTTGACAATCTTGATATAATTTCCGTCTTTAAATGAAATGTTCATTTTATTCATCATATCAATAGTTAACAATTTTTCCAACTCTTTTATAAATCGTACAGAAGAGTCTATAGAACAACCTGATACATTATTAAATCCCTCATCTACTGCTAAGACTAAAAACTGATTGTATTTAATAGTGAAAGATCCTTTTAAATTGACCCCATGTCTAGTCCATTGTTCAATAAAACTTACCGTTTTGTCTGATATAAAGTCAATCTCTTTGAAATTAAAAGCTCTTTCTGATTGATAAATCCAAATTCTAGAATTATTAGATAAATTTTCAAATTCTACAAACATAATTTCTATCTTAAATTAAATTTCTGTTGCAATGCTTGTAATTTATCAGCATCAGACATTCCTTTTTTTGAAATAGAAATCCGATCTTTTATTGACTTTAAGACCTTTTTTGTGTATAATGGGAATTCTGCGTTTTGAATCCAAGCATTGTATCCGGGGTTTTCTTTAAAAACATCTTCAACAGATCTTCCTTTATACTTTCCAAAAGAAAAAATTTCTTCTTCTTTGTCATTAAACAAAATAAAACCCGCAAAATCTGCTCTTTTGGAATGAGTTGAATATTTACTCAGGGCCTCTACTGAATTTTCTATGTCATCATATTTATCTAATTGAGCTTTTAAAATTTCATAAGTCGCGTTGGTATCTGCCTCTGCAGAGTGAGCGTCTTCTAGGACTTTACCGCAATAAAATTTATACCCAGCACTAAGAGTTCTTTGTTCCTTTTTATGAAAAATTACTTGAACATCGATAGCTTTTCTATCATTCATATCAAAGTCAATACCAGCTCTTAAGAATTCTTCAGCTAATAATGGTATATCAAAACGATTTGAATTAAATCCAGCTAAATCTGAATCAGAAATTAACTCGTATACCGTGTTTGCTAACTCTTTAAATGTTGGCTCTGTAACTACTTTTTCATTTGTAATCCCATGGATAGCACTGACCTCAATAGGGATTTCAATTTCAGGGTTTACTAACCATGTATTGCTTTCTTTATTTCCATTAGGAAAAATTTTCAATATAGAAATCTCTACAATTCGGTCATTACCAATATTAATTCCAGTCGTTTCTAAATCAAAAAAAACAATTGGTTTTGTCAACTTTAAATCCATAAATAAATAACTTAGTTTGGTAGATTAAAAGTACTGATTTTATATAAATTAAAAATAAAAATAAATAATAGTTTTTAGTTATTTACTCATAAGAATAATAGATAAAAAATATTATAAACTTTATTGTAAATTTGAATCATATTTGATAAAATTAAATAATCATGGAACATAATGGAAAAGGAGACATCAACAAATGTCCTTTTATGGGAGGCACTCAAAAACAAACAGCAGGTAATGGAACTTCTGT
>TARA_B110000003_G_scaffold51771_2_pt1 | contig 43809 bp, 39 predicted proteins | sample TARA_B110000003 | Tara Oceans TARA_B110000003 (sample SAMEA4396424) | marine metagenome | biome: Westerlies Biome; feature: [SRF] surface water layer (ENVO:00010504); material: water (ENVO:00002006), including particulate matter (ENVO:01000060) such as... | depth 5 m
ACTATCAGACACCTCAAACCTTTGATTTTCTTGGGCTAAACAAGACTACTTTAATCTTTAGCGGGCCTATCTTCCAAAAATATTTTCATTTCGAGCCCGCTCATCTTTTTACGAAGAGATTTCCCGGCTTCCTCCGATAATCTAGAGACTTCGGATTCTGGGCCGAATATGCCATCGGGCAAGAAAGTCTTGCTTCCTCTCTCCTCCGGGGGCATTTCAATCACACTATGCCATCTCAACTTGACAGCCTAAAACAATTTACGGTCGTTGTTGCTGATACGGGTGATTTCGCCTCAATGCAGGAATACCAACCTCAAGACGCAACAACTAACCCCTCGCTCATTCTTCAAGCAGCCAGCAAACCTGAATACAAAACTCTTGTTGAAGAGGCAATTGCTGAGAATAAAAGTTCTGATCTCTCTGGGGACGCGTTGACCGAAGCAATCATGGATCGAGTCCTTATTCTTTTCGGGCTAGAGATCCTCAAGATCGTTCCTGGCCGCGTTTCCACCGAAGTGGACGCACGCCTCTCCTTCGACAAGCAGGCGACCATCACTAAAGCCAAGCAACTCATCACAGCTTACGAGGCGGAAGGCATCTCCCGCGATCGTATTCTAATCAAGATCGCTTCAACCTGGGAGGGAATCAAGGCAGCAGAGGAACTAGAGAAAGAAGGCATTCACTGTAACCTCACTCTTCTCTTCGCCTTTGCTCAAGCAGTTGCCTGCGCCGAGGCAGGGGTCCAACTTATCTCACCATTTGTCGGACGAATCTACGATTGGTTCAAAAAGGAAAACGGCGAGGAATATTCCGGAGATAACGACCCTGGAGTTCAGTCCGTGACTAAGATCTACAACTACTACAAAAAGTATGGCTACAAGACCGAGGTCATGGGTGCGTCTTTCCGTAACACCGGGCAAATTACATCACTGACCGGTTGCGACCTTCTCACAATTTCTCCAGGTCTTCTTGAAGAGCTCCAGAACACCGACGGTCCTCTCGAACAGAAACTCGACGAGGAATCTCCTGATTGCAATCTGGAAAAGATCTCTCTCGATGAGAAAGCCTTCCGTTTCGAATTTAATGAAGACGCCATGGCTACTGAAAAAACGGCTCAAGGTATCCGGGCTTTTTCTGCCGATATCATAAAGCTTGAAAATCTGATAGAATCGATGGTCTAGAAACTCCGCCTCAAAAATTTCAAAAAGCCTGCATCGGTTGATGCAGGCTTTTTTGATCCATCTCAGTCGCTTTAATCATCCCTCCTAATCCCGTTTCATCCCCTCTTCAGAGAAAAGAGACAACCCCTAACAGGAGGAAGCGGGCACCTCGAAACCTCAAACCGATCCTTTCAACTGCCCTTGCCCTCGGACACGATACTGATACGAAGTCAATTCACGCAACCCCATCGGCCCACGAGCATGAAGCTTGTCAGTCGAGATTCCAATCTCCGCGCCAAAACCAAACTCTTCGCCGTCGCTATACCTTGTGGAAACATTATGAAAGACGCAAGCTGAGTCAATTCGACAGAGAAAGGCCTCCGCTATCGCCTCATTCTGCGTAACAATTACCTCAGTGTGCTGAGAACTGTATTTGTTAATATGATCAATTGAAGCATCCATCGATGGGACAACCTTTACTGCTAAAATATAATCCAAATACTCTGTTCTCCAATCCTCCTCGGTAGCGACCTTAACATCAATAATAGCACAAGTGGCCTCATCGCCCCGCAACTCAACATTTTTCTCCATCAAAGCAGCAGCCACCCTTGGAAGAAATTCTGATGCTATTGCCTCATCAACCAAAAGCGTCTCAAGCGCATTACAAACGCTTGGCTTCTGCGTCTTGGAATCAACAACGATTCTCACCGCCATTTCGAGATCAGCGTCGGAATGGATATAGGCATGGCAGATCCCATCGTAATGCTTAATAACTGGCATGCGAGCGAAGGAAACGACAGTCTCGATCAAACCCTTCCCGCCTCTGGGTATGATTAAATCTAAATACCTATCCATTCCCGCCATTACTGACACGCTATCGCGATCTGTGAAAGGAACGAGCTGAATCGAACCTTCCGGAAGACCCTCATTCTCGCCGCCCGATTGCAAGGCGTCGGCTAAAGCACGATTCGAATGAATAGCCTCAGAACCACCTCGCAAGATGGTGGCATTCCCCGATTTTAAACAAAGAACGGCGGCATCACTCGTCACGTTTGGTCGACTCTCATAAATGATTCCAATCACTCCAATCGGAACACGAAGTTGCTGAATACGAATCCCATTAGGTCGATCCCATTCATCCAAAATCTCACCCACCGGGTCAGGTAATGTTGCCACTTTTTCGACACCGCAAGCAACCGCCTCTAACCGATCTGCGTCAAGCCGGAGCCGATCTAACATCGCCAAAGTCAGGCCACGCTTTTCCCCGGCGGCGATATCCTCGGCATTCGCTTCAAGAATTTCAGAGGCTGCCGATCGAATACCAGCAGCCATCGCTGTGAGGATCTCATTCTTTTTCGTGTCCGAAAGAACAGCCAAAGCCAGGGCTGCCGCCCGAGCCTTTCCTCCCATTTTGTAAATACGATCTTCAATCTCTTCTCTGGTCATCTACAAAAAACCTAACGCTCTTTGAGTAAGAAGACACCGTTAAAAAATCATCCTTCGAGAACTTTTTCACCCTCACTCTTGGCAATCACGAGAGCCGCACAGCTATCCCCAAAGACATTCACAGCAGTCCGGGTCATATCAAGCAGGCGGTCAACCGCCAGTAAAGCGACTACCGCCGTCTCAGCTCCCGGGATTTTAGAACTAGTAAGAATAATCATAATCGCCACCAGAGAGGCCGAAGGTATTCCAGCGACTCCAACACTTGTAAGCAAAGCGCTAACCACCACCATAAACTGCGCTGCGATCGACAAATCAAACCCCATGACTTGCGCAACAAAAATCACTGCAACACATTCGTAGAGCGCTGTCCCGTCCATATTGACGGTGGCCCCAAGGGGCAGCGTAAAACTTGCAGTCGACTTTGAAACTCCAGCATTTTCTTGAATACACCTCATCGTGACCGGAAGAGTAGCTGAAGATGAAGCTGTCGAAAAAGCAGTCAAAAGCGCCGTTCGCATCGCTTTAAAATGATCTAGGGGATTCACGCCCGCCAAGATTTTAATTACCAGGGGCATGATTACGAAGAGATGGATACCAAGCGCTAATAAAACGGTCACAAAATACTTAAACAAAGCGCCATAAAGTGCACCTCCCGTTTTAAACACAACAGGAAGAAGAAGTGCAAAGACACCAATCGGAGCCAAAGCCATAATCCATCGAGTTAAAACAATCATCACATCATTTAATGAGACAAAAATATCTCGAAGCGGTGAAACCTGCTGTAGCGGGAGACGCGTCATAGCGATCGCAAAAAGAAGACTGAAAAAGATCAAACCAAGCATCTGTCCATTATTCATGGCAGCCGCAAATATATTTATTGGAACCATACGAACAAAAAATCCTGTAAGTTGTTTCGCTATACCACCTTGTTCCTCTCCCATTCCTTTTGCCTCTTGCACTTTTTCAAGAGCAGCCTCGCCAGCAACATTTTCCTTGTGGTCCTCAAATGCTAAGCGGATGTCCTCATTAGGAAGACCGTTGCTGAGCCCCGGCTGAATCACATTAACCAAAATCAATCCTAGGCAAATCGCCAATAAGCTAGTCAGCGCATAAAATCCTGCAGTTTTTCCTAATAGACGGCCAAAGCCCTCCATGCCATGGAGGCTTGTGATCCCAGAAATCACAGAAGAGACGACCAAAGGAACAATGATCATTTTGAGAAGATTCAAGAACAGCTGCCCTACATCAGCCGAAAACGAAACGGCGCCATTCACAAAGCCCTGCCCACCCCCTTCATTAGCCACAAGGTTTCGAAAAATTAGCCCGGTAATCGTCGCAAGAATCAAAGAAATAAGAATCTGCCAATGAGGTTTAACTTTCACTCCAGGAACATAGTAATTCAAAGTCACAACTCCAAGAAGGAAGCGAATTTGTTGCCGACAGACACTATGAGACGACGCCCACGCAATCCAATAGGTCAATGCTGTCCATCCCATTCTTTCTACTCGCGAATCTTGAACTCATCTCAAGCTTGATCATTGAAACCTGCCTTGATGTCCGACCACTTACTCAATCTAGCAGACAAGTGCTCAAAATTCCGTAGGAGTATCGTTTCGCAGCGGGAAATTCTTGCGGACAAATGAACCATTTGGATGTGAATAACCTTCAAAAGGTCGCTATTTTAGCAATGCCGTGTTTGCTTCTCACAGCCTTCACGCTAGCCTCCCTGCCATCCCACATTCTGATTCATGCGTCGCTTCCTTCCGGCCCTCATCCTAACCATTATCGGTATTAGCCTCGCTGTGCTTCTTGCTTCTCGGGAAGCCGCACTCGTAAGCGATCACCTTATTGGATTCCCAGATGATGATAAGACGGCTCATCTTTTGCGACCAGCAGTTCTCTGCATCCTATGCCTCATTCCAGCCTTAGCAGCACTTTACTACGGTTTAGCTGGTTCACTCGATCGCTATCTTATCCGTGCTTTTATGGGGGCGTTTGGTCTCTGCTTTACAGCACTTTTTTCAATTTGGTTGATTGGTGACCTTACCGAAAACATGTCGGACTTTCGGGGAAGCGAGAACACTCTTCGCTTCATGGGAATGTATTATGGGGCTGCATTCCCAAAATTCTTTGTCGACTTTGCTCCATTCGGACTACTTCTCGCTATGCTTTACTCGCTAGGAAAGCTTTCTCGCGGTCAAGAGATTGTTTCCATCATTCAAACAGGGCGAGGTGTGGCCCGACTCATCACACCACTCATCACAATGAGTTTTATGGTAAGCTTGGTCTGTCTCGGTTTCAATTATCGTTGGGCACCCGCAGCTGCCGCTTATCATGAGGCCCTCCTCGAAGAAACTAAAATGGGATCGCTCAGCAGGGCTCGCAACGTAGTTTATTTCACTGAAGAGAATCGCCGGCTCTGGTTTATTGGCGACTTCCCCTATGACTACCATCAAGGAGAACCACTTGAAAATATCATTATCCGTTCTTTTTCTGAAAATGGTTCACCTGAATGGCGCCTCCGGGCAGAGAGAGCGGAATGGGATCGCCATGATAACAACTGGACCTTTCACGGAATCTCAAAGTGGGACCTTACTAACCGACTTGATATCAAAGAATCCCCAATTGACCCAAAGCGTGAACTTCAATTACCTGATCCCTACGTAATCGAAGGTTGGAACGAAACTCCGTGGCAACTCATTAAACCTGGACTTAAAGCAGAGGATTTAGGTATCCCTGGCCTTTACAGTTGGCTAGTGCAGAACCGCGAATCGGAATGGGGAAATAAAAGGCAATTTCTAACCCAATGGCACTATCGCTGGGCTCAACCAGGAATCTGCCTCGCAATTGTTCTTCTCGCCGCGCCGCTAGGAATAGTCTTTAGCCGACGGGGCGCAGCTGGAGGTATCGCGCTCGCAATTTTCATCTGCTCCGGTATGATGTTTTCATCGACTGTCTTTCTCTCGCTTGGCGAATCCGGATACCTATCACCTTTATGGGCCGCATGGGGTACTAATATCCTTGCCACTGCAATGGCACTCGTCCTCATTCAGCGGCGCCTTGTCGGACGCCCAATCTATCAAACCATAAGAACCCTCATTCCAGTTTAATTCCACAACATGAAAGAACCATGGAGCATTAAATCACGAGCTCGTGAATGCGCAGAAAGCGGAGATGCTTTTCAGTCAGGACAAAAAATTCGCGCCGCCATTTTCCCTGATCCCGAATCATCTGGCTATCTTCGTAAGGACTACACGATCGAGGCATGGGGAAATCGCGAAGGAGAGGAAAATCCATTTTCTTGTTGGATCACAACTTACGAGCCACCGGTTACCGAAGAAAAAGCGGAGGATGTTGTTGAAGATGACCCTGAAACTCTCCTGAAGCGCCTTGTCGAGGAAGAAGAGGAACACACGGAAAACGCTAGATATATTTTGGCCGTTATGCTTGAACGAAAGAAACTTCTTCGAGAAACCGACACTCAGGAAATTCCGTCAGGTATTTTGCGGATTTACGAGCACCGCAAATCTGGTGATGTCTATATCATTAAAGATCCACAAATTTCTCTTACAGACGTTGATCGGGTTCAAGAAGAGGTAAGACAACTTCTAGATCCTTCGACAACCGTAGACGAAGAGCCCGCTGAGAACCTAGAGCCAACTGATGGAGCCTCCATAGAAAATTCTACCAATCCGCAACCAAGGCCGAAGAACAAGGAGGAAGAGGCAGCATTAGAAACAAAAAATACCGACGAGGTGGAATAATGCTCCCTTGGTTCAAGGATCAATTTCCAATCTATCTCGCACCCATGGCGGGGGTCACTGATGTAACCTTCCGCACGCTCTGTAAAGAATTGGGTGCAGATGTTATGATAACAGAATTTGTGTCAGCCGAAGGTATCATACAGGCAGACCACCGGACTCGAAAATACACTACTTTTACCGACAAGCAGCGCCCCGTCGGCGTTCAGCTTTTCGGAGCCGATGGCGATCGAATGGGCGAAGCCGCGAAGAAAATTATCGATTGGAAACAGCCCGATTTCATTGATCTAAATTTTGGCTGCCCAGTGAATAAGGTAGTCTCAAAAAACGGAGGCTCGTCACTTTTAAAAGACTGTCCACTTTTGACAGATACTGCAGCAAAAATAGTCAAAGCAATAGGAGGGCAAGTCCCTGTCACTGGAAAAATAAGGATCGGCTGGGACCAAAAATCTATCAATGCTCCCCACGTTTGCCATTTACTCGAAGATTGCGGCATCCAAGCAATCGCGATTCATGGTCGCACCCGTTCGCAAGGGTATCGTGGCGAGGCTGACTGGGAGGTCATAAACGAATGCGCCCAATCCTCAGGAGTTCCAATTATTGGAAATGGAGATATTACCTCAGCTAAGAACTTAAAACACCGCAAGGAAACAACCGCTGTTTCCGGGGTAATGATTGGGAGAGCTGCGATGCAAAACCCCTGGATCTTTTCTGAAGCTAAAAGCTTCCTGAGAAACGGTAAACTTCCTTCCCGCCCAAGTATCGCTGAACGCTGGAACTTTATAATTCGTCATTGCCGCCTTGCAGTGGAATCTGATCGCTATGGAGAAGAAAAGCACACCCTCATGGCTATGCGATCGCGCTTGATGACTTATTGCAAAGGTTTCCCGGGTGCCAAGCCTCTTCGCCAACAGCTCTCACAGGTCACCTCAATTGCGGACGTTGAAGAGATTGCAGCCCGCAGCGAGAATTTGCTTGGAGAATCCCAATAAGAACTGAAATATCATTATTTCGGCTCTTCTGAAGATAAAGAGAGTTGAATTAACTCCCTGCTAGCATAAACTTCGGAAGTGTGGGAGCGCCTAATAATTTTAATCCTCGTTTCGGGAGCTCATATGCTCTCAGCGGAAACCGTTTCCAATCGATTGGATAGCCTCGAATCTGACGTTTCAAAAATCAAAACTCTTCTACAAGAGTTGACCACCGGAAATCGGGACAGACTCAATTCTCCAGCTCCCCAGCCTACAAAGACTAGCGGTCAAACCTATACAATCCGTTCTGGCGACTCCTATTGGTCAATTGCACGGCGTTACAAGACATCGGTAGCAGCTCTTCTCGAGATCAATCGAGGCATCAACCCAAACCGACTTACAATCGGCACAAAGATCGCTATTCCGAGTCGCAAAGGAGTTCAAAAGCCTTCTCCCACGACTAAGTCCTATCGCGTAAAAAGTGGCGATATACTCGGCCGCATTTCGCTCAACCATGGCATACCACTTCAACAACTTCTTAGCGCAAATCCGGGCCTTAATCCCCAAATCCTCAAAATCGGAACCATTCTAAAGATTCCGAGGACCAGTTTGAAGCCAGCGGTAGTTCCATCGGACGCTGTCCAGCCAAGCCAACTCAACGGTTCAGATCACTCAAAGAGCAATCAATTTCAGCAAACCAAAAACCGCAAGTTAGGGGGGAATAACCTGAAGAAACCCCGTCTTGTAGTCATTGAGAAAAACCTCCGCTTTTTCGAGATTGCAGAGCGTTACGAGACAACCGTTACAGATTTAAATAAACTCAACAGACGCGACCTTAGTCCCCAGCAAATGATTAAGAGCGGCTCGCAGCTCTACATTCTATCTCGTTAGCAGACTTGCCTACTCATACGCTCCTCGCTAGTCTCAGCGAAATGGAGAGTCACGATATTCTGAAGAAAGCCTTTAAAAACTGTAGCCCAAAAGAAATCGCTGGTGAATTGGGTATCTCACTTTCCCTTGTTTACAAATGGGCCCAAGAACAGTCTGACAGCGGGAGCGGTTCCCGAAATCCACTTGATCGCCTTCTTGAAATCGTCCGTCTCACTGAAGAAGAACAAATCATTGAATGGCTTTGCGAACGTTGCGATGGCTACTTTGTGCGCAACCCATCCACTTCCCCCCAGCAGAGTTTTACAGTGCTTCCAGCTACCAACGAAATTGTTTCACAATTTTCAAACCTCCTTTCCCGGATCTCGAAATCAGCGATCGATAACTCAATCACCCTTGATGAAGCTCAAGAGATTCGCGAACAATGGGACCGCCTAAAGGGGATCGGAGAGGGCTTTGTACGTTGCTGTGAGGAAGGTGACTTCACAAAAATGGAGAGCGAACAGGAAAATGAGCCCAATCCTCAAAAAACTCTCTACTAGAGACCGAAATACTTATTGATCTCGGTTGCTCGTTCATTCTAGCCAGTTTATAGCTGAATTGATGTCGACTCAAGTCCGGACCCGTTTTGCCCCCTCGCCCACTGGCTACCTCCATGTTGGAGGGGCTCGAACCGCGTTGTTTAACTGGCTCTACGCCAAGCATCACGGAGGGACCTTCGTCCTCCGGGTTGAGGACACTGATGAGACGCGGAACACCGAAGCCGCAAGATCTGCGATTTTTGAGGGTATGAAATGGCTGGAACTAGACTGGGAAGGCCCGGGGAACGAGGGCGATTGCGGCCCCTACTACCAGTCCCAGCGATCCGAGATTTACCTCAAATGGTTTGAGAAGCTCGTTGAGGACAATCGCGTTTACGAACACGAGGGCGCTTGGCGTTTCCGCTTCGAACGCAAGTTAATCACTATGAGTGATCTCGTTTGCGGCGAAGTCAAAGTTGATTACAGAGACGACTCAAACACTCCAGACATGGTAGTCCGCCGTTCGGATGGATCTTTTGTGTTTCACTTCGTAAATGTGGTGGATGATCTCACGATGGGAATTACCCATGCGATTCGCGGTGAGGACCACCTCATGAACACACCAAAGCACCTTCAACTTTTCGAAGCCTTCGGCACACCCCCTCCAAAATACGCCCATATCCCGCTGATCCTGAATGGTGATGGCTCCAAAATGTCCAAACGAGACGAAGGCGCCGCCTTGGGCGATTATCCACGCCAAGGTTTTTTACCCGGGGCAGTTGTCAATTTCTTGGCCTTACTCGGATGGTCACCAAAGGATGAGAGCGAAATATTCTCAGCCGCTGAATTGATTCAAAAATTCTCGCTTGATACAGTCAATCGCGCACCTGCTCGCTTCGACCCAGATAAATGTCGATGGGTCAACCAGCAACATATCTTGGGACTATCATCTGAGGAATTCGCAATCCAATGTGAAAGTCAAGCAAGCCCCGAAATGCTAAATTCAGTGAAAGAAAAGGTGACCCTACTCACCGAAGTTCCGGATGCGGTTGCCTTCTATCTCAATCATAATTTTCCGATCAACTCAGATTCTCTCGCCAAGGTACAGGGTAATGAAAATGCGAAACCTTTACTCAACAACCTAGCTGAGAATTTTAAAAAACTTGAGAATTGGAATCTAGCCAAAGAGGCAATTACTTCAACAGCTAAAGCCGCCGGCGCAAAACCAGGACAGCTAATGTTTCCTTTGAGAATTGCACTTTCAGGTAAATCCGGCGGCCCTGATTTGGGTTCAATTATTACAATCCTTGGCAAGGAGGAATGTATTCGCCGACTTCAACGATTCATAGATCTTCTCGCATGAAATATTACACGATTGATCAACTTCCGACCCTGAATAAAAACAGCAGCAAGCTCGCGCGTTTTGCAGTCATTGGCAACCCAGTCGAACATTCACTGTCCCCGCAACTTCATCAGCCCGCTCTTGATGATTTGGAAAAAGATGCACGCTATATCCGCGTCGAAGTAAAAGTAGATCAGGTGCGTGAAGCAATCCAAGAGCTCCATAGCGCAGGAATCCATGGGATCAATGTAACTATCCCTCATAAACTTGAAGCTCTTGAAGCTTGCGATCTTGTGGATCCCTCTGCCCAAATAATGGGTGCTGTTAATACTATCGTCTTCGATAAAGACGGCAGCTGCACCGGCTTCAACACCGATGGGCCTGGTTTCGCTAGGGCCATTCGCGAGGAATTCTCAGTCGACCTTGGCGATTTAAAAGTTATCATTATAGGCGCTGGGGGTGGAGCCGGGCGAGCTATCGCCACTCAATGCGCTATCGAAAACTGTCCACAGGTAATCTTAGCAAACCGGACACTTGGGAAGCTTCACCCTATCAAAGAGCAACTCTCAAAATTGATTGATCGTGAAGACCTCAAAGGCCCGCGGGACCGGATTGAAATCCTCGACCTTTCTGATCCATCCCTCGAGCAGGCCATCGGGTCCAGCGAATTGATCGTCAACACAACCTCGGTTGGTCTCAAGGCTACCGATCCATCACCTTTTCCATCCCACTGGGTAGAACCTCATCATCTGGTTTACGATACCATTTATAATCCAGAGCGAACCAGACTCCTCAGAGATTGCCGGGACCAAGGCGCACGGGTAGCCAATGGTCTTTCATTGCTCCTTCACCAGGGCGCTCTATCGCTCGAATATTGGCTTAATCAAGATATTCCGCTTGAGCTAATGAGAGAAGGCGTAAAAAACGCGCTCAAGGAGTAACCCAGCCATCATTCAAGTATTCAACAATCTCAAACTGCCCCTCTGCCCCAATTTCGCTATCAAACTTTAGGCGTAGAGACACTTTTTGCTCCTGCAAAGGAGGCTCATTGGATACAAAACTCCCGTAATTTAGAAGCAGTCGAAAATTTCGGTCAATAGCCTTCCCCCCTGGCCTATCCAAATTGACATAAGCAAAAACAAACTCATCGGACTCCTCTCCTGTTAACACGTATCCAGAATAATCGTCCTTCCCAAAACTCTGGTCATATCCAGGTTTCTTTCCTACTCTACAGCGGAGAAAAACTTCATCTTGAGGTAACTCCTTAGCCATCTGACTCACGCTCATTTCTGACCAGCCTATGCTGGCATCCCAATCGAGAACTAACTGATTTTCATTTCCTTGGACAAAAAACACTTCGAATGGATTTCCGTTTTCACGCTTTCCGGTCAGAGAAACATAACCCCTCTCTTTTGAACCAGTTAAATTTGAGGAGTTTACTAACCTGGCAGACCAAGAGAATTGTGACCAAGCACTAGTCAACAAGGAGCTCCCCCAGTCATCAAAATTAATAGTGGTCTCGCCCCGAAAAGCAGATTCACGCAATCTTTTATCAATCTCATCTAGTTCCCCCCCCTGATTGAGCATTCCGATTGTCTTCTTTGCCTCGTCAAGAATTGTTACCGAGTCGTCAAAGAACCAAGTTAACGCATCATCTGTGAGAGGTTCCGAATCCTTATCAACCCCAAAAACAGATGTAGGCCGAGTCACTTTTTCCACCTCTTGATTCGTCCAAATTGCAAGCCCGAACACACCAGCTATCACAGAAGCGATAATACCAACAAGAACGATCCAAAGCCAACTCGTTGAACGTTTTTTAGTCCCCCATACTTCATCCAAAGGCCGGTTATCTTCCTTCTTCCTCTTGAGGCGTCTGAGTTGCTCAGCTACACTGACCGGCCCGAAATCCTCATCCTCATCATGCATTCCGATAAGAAGCTCCTTGGCTTTTGCAAACAGCTTATTAGCTTCTTCTTTATCAGAGGGGCGCTCGGGTGACGAGGACCGCCTCTTACGGACACGTCTCTTCTTTCGAACCATTCCATCTGGAATTGGCTCATTGACCTTATCCTCATCAGCTTCACTCATTTACCGACTCAATTTCTTTGTTAGCTATCCGACGATTCGGAAAGACTTTTTAACGGCTCTTGGGTAGCTGTGTCTTTCGCGCTTTTCCGTAGATTTATGATCCGCTCGCCAAACCAGCCCGCTCCAAGAATCTCCTTTAATTCCAAACCTTTTTCACCACGCTCATCATCCTCCCAACCAAGACGAACCGTAATTCTCATGTAGGTCCTTGGGTCCGGATCCAAAACCCTTCCTAAAATCGATCCCAACGGGTCATTTTCTTCCTGATGATTAGTCCAGAGCCTCTTGAACTCTATCGCGAGATCACTTCCCGCCAAAAGATCAATTTCAGGTGATTCGGTCTTTTTAAACTCCTTATCACCCTCTTTGACATGCGGAGCTCTGTAAAAGCTGAGAGAAATTTTCTTCGAATCATCTGCCGTTCTCCGCTTTCTTACCAAAAGGCGAAAAACTCCCTCTTTCGAGCCTAACTGGTTGATAAACTTAGGCCACGACTCAGTGGAGTATGGTGCGAAATTTTCCCAGTCGAGCCTCCATGTACTTGTAGCACTATCCAAAATATGGACCGCTCCCCACTGATAACCCTCGCTATCTCTCCAAATAGATTCGACTGCAAGCCCATCGCCCGGGAGCTTAAGGACGTTCACCCCGGTTTGAGTCAACTTCCCTGATGCCGGAGGAAAGGAGTTCTCCACATAAAAGTCGCTAAAAGCTAGAGAGAGATCGGCCGAACGATCTATGAATTGCCCTTTCATCTTTTCAGGAAGCTTCATGAAACCCTGAAAATCTTTCTTAATTTTCTCACGGCTCGCATTTACGATCTGTTTATCTATGGGATCTCGACGGCCAGCTTCTATCGGGGCCTTAGAGGCTTTTGAGGCCCCAAACTTACCAGTCGCGAAAATCACTAGAACAATTATAACAACACAAAGCCATGCTCCCAAAAACAAAATGAGCCCTTTGTTTTTTTCTTCCTTCTCCCGTTTCTTCCTTCGCCGAACTCTCCTAGAACCATCAGACATAATTGTCTCATCACCATTTGATGAACCTGCGAACTCATCCCTTGCCTGATCTAGCGTTTTCACAGAAATCTTGGGGCTCTCGATTACCCCTACTGGTAAAATAGGCGCAGATTTTTTGGCCGTTAAATCCCGGATTACTCCACCGGCGCCCTTTTCCCAGTTCCCTCCCGGGATCTGGGTCTTGCTTTTGGACGAGCTACTGCTTTTCCCAAATTCGTGCAGACACTCTCCACAAGTAACCCCTTCATGCAGTGGCTTGTCACTTTTCACGACAGCTTGGCATGAAGGGCAAATAAAGACGCCTTTTTTCCCACTCATAAAACTTTCGGAAATCATGCGGGACTACCTCCCTCCCGTCAATCTTGAGGATTTGAAAAAATGGCTTTTGTCGCTTCCTCAACTAACATAGCCGCCAGAGATTCGGTCACAGCGTCTAACTGCTCAACTGAAACCTTTAACTCCGCTACCTTTCGATCCTTAATAGCGATTTCCACTTTTTCTTTAGCGTCCTGAATTTCAGAAATCTCTTTTTGCGTTAAAAAAGTGCCAGCCTGCTCCAACGCAACCCCAACCGCAGGAAGCAGCTCTTCAGCCTTTAATCGGGACTCCTCAAAGACTCGGGCGTTCATATCCTCAAAAGCGAATTCGACACTCTCACTCACCATTTGCTCTACCTTAGTCTCCTGAACATCTACCGCTGCACTTCCGATTTTAACGACGGTATCAACATTGCTCGCGACATCCCGAGCCAGGACCGATAAAATTCCATCAGCATCGATTCGAAACTCGACCCCGACCCGCGCCTGCCCCCTCCGGTCGGACTCGAAGCTTACTTCGAAAGAGCCCAACTCCCAGTTGTCTTTTGCTAACTCTCTTTCCCCTTGCAAAACCCTAACATTCATTGACTCCTGACCTTCCACCGCATTAGTAAACATTTCACCAGCCTTGCAAGGAATCGTTGTATTTCTCGAAATTAATACATTCATTAATCCTCCCATCGTTTCGATCCCAAGGCTAAGAGGAGTCACATCTAACAAAAGAATTTCGCGAACGGTCCCTGCAAGAATTCCAGCCTGAATTGCCGCACCACGCGCAATCGCCTCATCTGGATGCTGGCTCAAGTCTGGTTCTTGTTCAAAAATTGTCGCCACCCGATCTTTAACCATCGGTATCCGACTACTCCCTCCGACCATGACTATGGCCGCAAGATCTTTTCCCGTCACTTCTGCATCCAGCATCGCTCTTCGGCAACACGACTCCATTCGATCCAAAAAGGGTTTCATCAAACCTAAGAAAGCCTCCCGTGATACCGGCACTTCACCAGTGAAAGGAATTCTAAAAATGGCCTCCTCAACCTCGCTAAGGGCTAACTTCACGCGGCGACCTTCGGATATCCACTGCACCCTCTCCATGGACTCGAAGTCCCCAAGATCGCGGCCAAACTTAACTGCTGCGAATCCAGCAATCGCTTTATCAAAGTCGTCTCCACCCAAATCAGTATCACCAGAAGTCGAAGAAACCTCGAACACACCCTCTCTCATTTCCAGAACCGAGACATCGAAAGTTCCGCCACCAAGGTCGAAAACCGCAACACGGGAGCTTTCGTCTAAACGGTCAAGTCCGTAAGAAAGAGCCGCAGCCGTAGGCTCGCTGAGTATACGCACGACCTCCAAGCCAGCAAGCCGCCCTGCTTCTTTAGTCGCAGCTCGCTGCCCATCATTAAAATAAGCAGGAACTGTCAAAACGGCCTTAGTCACCTCAGTTTCAAGACGGTTCTCGGCGATCTCTTTTAGTGTATTTAAAATCTCCGCTGACACCTCCTCAGGGAGCTTCAGCCCGGCAGCCGTGCTAATATACCCATCCGCGGTCAATCGGCCGTCGGATTCGCCAGCCCTCCTCCCGATTAGACTCTTCACACTCGTATGAACCTCTTCAATTCCGGCAAAACGCAGAGCTTCATGTCCGACCTTAATTTCGCCCTTTTTTGAATACCAGACTGCACTGGGAACAAGTGAACGCCCTTCCAAATCAGCCAGTAAAAGAGGAAAGCCCGAGTCCACCACAGCGACAGCTGACTGGGTCGTGCCGAGATCAATTCCAATAATTACCTCACTCATGATGGGGAGTTAAGACCATGTCACCCTCCAAGCAAGGCCTCAAAAATTTTTCCGTTTGCTTCCTTCAGTTGCCCTGACCATTTCGTTAAGAAAATCAAACCCCGCGCAACTTGACCCATCTCAGCTTCACACTCACTCCACCCTTTTTCATCAAAAATCTTAAAATTCGAGATCATTACATCTTTCAAGTCATTCAAGTTGCTGATCACCCGTTCTAAATCAGCTTTCAATCCTGGAACACGCCTATCTAAAACTGCCTTACCTAGATTACTTAGAGCGTTCGATCGCTCGGAAACAAAAGAATCAACATCTTGCAAAACCGAGGCAACATTGGAGAAGTATCCCACCACTTCCGCCGGGATTTCTCCGCGCCCATCAAAGGAAAAACCCGTAGATTCAATTGCAGCCCGCACACGTTTCTCCGGAGATTTTAAGATTTCGCCTGCTGAACGGATTTTTAAAAACAAATTTTGATCGCCCCCGGCATCTGGATGATGAAGCTGACTGGCATCTAAAAGTAGCCGGTCAATGTCCGTGTCCTTCAAATCGAGCCTTCGAGGAACTCCAAGTAACGCGAATGGATCCGTCATGCTGCAAAACTTTCGCCACAGGAACAAGTCACTACTGCATTTGGGTTGCTGACCTTAAACCCCCCTTGCTGAAGATCATCGGAATAATCAAGCACGCTACCGCTCACAAATAGAGCACTCTTAGGATCTATCACCACGTTTACGCCATTACTTGAAACCATGATATCACGATCCCGTGGCCCATCCACCAAGTCCATTTGGTATTGAAGGCCACTGCACCCACCACCCACTACCGCAATCCTCAGAGCACCTTTGTCTTTTCCCTGCTTTTTCCAAAGCCCGCGTAAATGTTGCGAGGCCCCCTCTAAGACCCTAACCAACTTTTCATTCCCTATGGTATAACCTGCCTTCAAAGTAGTGCGAGAGTCTAGCTAACGATTGCTTCTTCGCAACTCCTGAAACCCTTTTGGGTAATAACAGTCTCAAAGCCCTGATTCTTAATTGCCTTTCTTTTTGCCTGCGTTCAATTTTTACCTTTTGTCTCTCAAGCAGGGCTATGAGGCCAATTCTGAAGCGACGACTCACGGGGAATTTTCACCTTGCTGATTGCCAGATGAAACTTGGCTTAGCACCCCCCAAACTTAGAGATCATCGAATTAATTCGTTACACTCCGGCCAATATTATCGCTTGAAGAGTCAAATCATGAGGGCCAACTCGACGTGAACTAAAAAAAGAACGATTTCCATTTGCATTGAAGAACTTAACCATCGACTGTTTTTGATCAAACATGAGAAGTCTCTGCTTATTTTTTGCCACCATTATGCTCCTCCCGCTACACGCGGAGATTATTTACACAATCCCACAAGGATACACTAAGGTGGCGATTGCCGCTGCAAGCTCTGATATTGATCCGACTATTACAGGAATTTCAGTCACTTTGTTGAATGATCTCGCGTTCGCTTCGTCTGCAACGATCAATAGTGACTATGACGCTGATCCTGCAGATGGCACGCAAACTCTAGCGATCACTGGGCAAAATTGGTCTCAGGATCAATGGACGGAACAGCCACATCTCGCATATATCACCGACGCCGATGGGGCTGAAGAAGCTTTTTTGATCTCCTCCAACACCAGTAATGGCCAGTTGACCCTCCTTACTACATTCGACCTCCTCGGGGACAAGGACTCTGAAACACCTGGAGTTCAAAATCGCTTCCCTTCAGCAACAACGGTTAAAATTCGCGGAGCGAATACAATTGGATCGATCTTTTCATCAAAAATTGATGAATTTAGTCCCGACGATCGGGTTTTTGTATGGGACGGCTCCGAGTGGCTGTCTTTCCAAAAGAACGGTTTCGGAAATTGGGTTTTAGCCTCCAATCTTTTTGGTAATGAAAATGGCACGGTAATATTCCCAGACGAAGGAATGTTCATTTCGCGTAGTGCGACCAGTGCAATCGAACTTACCCTCTTCGGCGAAGTGCCAGCCGTCCCCCAAATTTCGACGATCACGAAAACAAAACTTCTATCATCACGTATTCCTGTTGAAACAACCTTAGCTGGGCTTGGATTGAACGACGATCTTTGGAAAAGTGACGATCGCCTCTACATCTGGAATGGCAGTAGCTGGGATGCTTACCTTGTGAATGGGTTTGGAAATTGGGCCCCAGCTAGCAACCAATTTGGAAACTCAAACACTCTTCCAATCGCCGCTAACACCGCGATTTTTGTAAATCGGGAAACTGAAGTGAGCGGGGCGGAGGGAATCATCGCAGCCCCACTACCTTACGATCCACTTTCCGAATAAACTGTCCCTAGATCTAAAAAACTCACCACGTAGAAGACCTAAACTTTTTAAAAAATATGATGAAAACATCTTTGGTACTCGTCATTTTGAGTAGCGTAACGAATGCAGCTACCGTTTCAATCGGAGGGGGAGCGTTTGCAAACCTCCTCGATGCGTCAGGCAATAATCTCCCCACTGGTTCCCAGGTCCAATTGGGATACTTTTTGGGGGTTGCACCGTCAAAAAGTGGTGATGACTTCACAAGTGTAGAATGGGATTCTTTTAGCCCCTTTCTAGGAGTCGGCTCATCAAATCCTGACGAAGTAATAGGAACCTTCGATGCTGGCGGTGGATTCGAATCGGCCTTTCAGATCAGTTCTACTCTTGATACCGATCTCGGAGATTCACTACCTCTTGGGTTTCCTGTGCGTTTGGGCTTCCGAATCTTTGATACCACTGAAAGTTTAATCGAGGGAGCGTCATATAACACGGTAGTTCGTGATGTTTCGACTTGGATTTTCAATGATCCCGGAATTGTAACGAACCAACCTCCCACTCCTTCGATCTCAAGCACAAATGATCCCCTTATGTTCTGGGAAGATAGTGCAAATCCGTTTCAAACTTCAATCGGAGTCCCGGAGCCGAGTAGCGTTCTGTCAGCTTTACTTGGTGCAACCTTATTTTTGGGGCATCGTAAACGCGCCTAATCTTTAGTTAGAACCCCAAACATTAAAAGCTCTCCCTCATCATGGTCGGCGAGCTTTTTTATTCATCTAATATTGCTGACATCGAGTTAAAGAAACCTCGCAGTTCCTCCTCGGAAGCCTCGGCGCCCATAATATCCTCGTAGCCTTCCTCATGAACCCAATCAGGATTTAATTCCTGGATAAAACTACTTGCCTCGCAAGCTTCTTCTTTCCCCCACTTCACGCGCGTAGCGCAGTAGGTCATCGTCATTTTTTCCTGCGCCCGCGTAATTCCTACATAGAGAAGCCGCCTCTCTTCATCACGCGCTCCCTCCTCGATACTCCTTTTGTGAGGAAGAATCCCTTCTTCAAGGCCCACCAAATAGACGATCGGATATTCCAAACCCTTGGCTGCATGAAGTGTAATGAGTGTTACACCACTCTTTTGTTCTAAATCATCCTCCTTTTCAGCATCGAGCGCGGCTTGGTCAAGGAAATCACTGAGGCTCTTTCCCTTTTTTATCGCTTCGGTCAGGGATGCAATGGTTGCCGACACACCCTCTCTTCGAGTGTCTTTCTCTTTGTCAGTCTTGCATTGGCGTATCAACCACTCCTGAAAATCCATTTCCCGTAGCCATTGATCCACTGCTATTCCGGCATGCACCCCATCAACCAAACTCCTCCGAACCTCTTCCACCTGACTTGTGAAAGTCTGAATTGCATTCCTCACCTTTTTGGGAACTTGAATCAAAAAATCGCTATCGATTAATGTCTCCCAAATGCTCTGGTCCTTTTCGCGGCTCCAATCTAAAGCTGCCATCGAGCTTGTGTTTCCTATCCCACGTGGAGGGGTGTTAAGGATTCGAAGTAAGGGGATATCCAATTCCGGTTGATTGAGAACTTGGACATAGCTGAGAACATCCCGCACCTCCTTCCGGTCGTAAAAACTTTGCGCTCCAACCATCCGGTAAGGTATCTTCTCCTCTCGTAAAGCTTCCTCCATTTTGCGAATTTGACCATTCGTACGAAAAAGAATGGCGAAATCTTCTAAAACCCGTCCTTCCTCGCGTTGCATCACAATTTCGGAGACAATCCATTCTGCCTCCTCTTGATCACCCGGCATAGAAACTAGACGGACCAAATCACCACCCGGTATCGTCGGTCTTAATTTCTTTTCACGCCGCCCCACATTATTTCGAATTAGGCTATTCGCGACCTCCAGAACCGCCTGAGTGCTTCGATAATTCTCCTCAAGCCGAATAATTTTTGGATTGGGGAAAAATAGCTCGAATTGGAGGATATTAGCGACCTGCGCGCCCCTCCATCCATAAATCGACTGATCATCATCACCCACCACACAAATATTGTAAGGCTCGCCAACTAATTGCTGAAGCAACTTCATTTGCAGACTATTAGTATCCTGAAACTCGTCCACTGTTACATAGCGGAACCTATCCTGCCAATATCCGCGCACCTCAGGATACTCACGGAGAACCCTTTCCCCCAGAAGAAGAAGATCATCAAAATCAACCGCATTTTGAGCCCGTAGCTCATTTTGATAAGCTACCGCAATCTCGGCAATCAGATCATCCTCGATTCCTGAAAGAGGCAGTTCAGCATTTTTCGCCTTTGAAATTTCGCTCATAACCTCACCAGGTTTTAAGTTTATTTTTCGCCCTCCTTTCCGAACAATGAGCTGGCGAATCATTCCTGTCTGATCTCCTCCAGCCATCACGGCGAACTTCTTCCTATAGCCAAGAGATTCAATATCTCGTTTAAGGATCCGCAGGCAGAGCGAATGGAAAGTACAAACAGTTAAAGCTTTCCCTCGTTTCTTGCCCACCATTCCCATGACGCGCTCTGCCATCTCCGCCGCTGATTTATTGGTAAAAGTCACCGCGAGAACATTTTCAGCTTTTACTCCATTTTCCAAGAGAGCCGACATCCGACAACTTACAGTCCTCGTTTTACCTGTTCCAGCACCCGCCAGAATAAGAACTGGTCCATTGAGGGCCAATACAGCTTCACGCTGTTCTTTATTCAGTGATTCGATAGAAAATCCGGCAGACATCGTGTTTCCATGAGAAAACTCTGCTACTATTCAAAAAACAAGTATTGGTTGAGAACTTCCTTCGAATTAGCATTTGCCATACAAGGCACCTCTAGCTAACAACTTGTGGGAGAGCTTACTTTTTTCGGCTCTCTATTAATTGAAACCATAAAACTACTAAAGCAATGAGCCAAATTATTCCTCTCGTCACTTCCGGAATCGCAGGTCCTCTCGGCGTGCTTCACCTTCCTCGTCTCTGGCAAAAAGCTTCTCTTGACGCTGCCGGCAAGCTCCACAGCGATTATCCCGCTGCAGGTGCTGGCTTTGACCAGATGACTCTCGACGCACTCGGCATTGAGCGCGATGCATTTTTAGCCTATATCAAAGAGAATAAACCCTCTTACACCCAATGTGAACAATGGATCCTCGACCAAAAAGGAGGCTCCCTCGACAATGAGGCGATCGATACACACAACGCTGCTGTTGTAGGTTACAACCATGACGACGCGACCCGCACCGCCATCCTCGAGTCTGTTGGCATCGCCGATACCGGCGCGATCCTCGACGCTGTAAATCTCAATAACCTTGAAGATTGGCAGGATTTCTACAACGCAGAAATTAAAGGTTAAAATTTCTGATCTTAAAATCAATCAACCCCTTGGACGTCTTTCGTCCCTGGGGTTTTTTCGTGATCTTTCCAAAGTTGTTTCACAATCCGAATTGAGGCCTCCAAACTCACTCCGCTATCATTAGCGCCAAAGACGGCTCTCTCATAAAGCAGCACAAACTCATCACAGCCAGAAGGTAACGAGCGACGTAACCATGTTGCCATAGGCATCGACCGAGGACGCTCTCCAACTCGTTTCATAAGCCACATTTCAAAATCTTTTAGTAATCCGTTCTCCCGAATAGATTGCTCCCACTTATCAGAACTCTCCCGCTTCCTAGTCAAGACCAACCGATAAATGACGAATATCAGCAAAAAAATCCCGGCCAGAACCACCCCCTTCAAAATCCGATCAAAGACGCCAGACTGATTTAGCCACAGTTCTAAACTTGTGCGAAAATCTTGAAACCAGTCATACCACACTTGATACCATGAATGAGATTCCTGGAAATTCACCCAATCAGGTGGAGTTAAATCCACATCGACCCACTCTCCGCCACGGCACCTCCATACGTCAACGTCCCCATTGCTCTCATTTACCCAGGTGCCTCCGACATAAGCCTCGACCCATGCATGGGCATGCTGCCCTCTCAAAATCCATTCCTGCGCCTCAAATCCTCTCTCATGTAATGAATACCCAACGGCGTACCGGCATGGAACTCCCATTCTTCGCAGTAGCATCGCAGTTGCTCCTGCAAAATATTCGCAGTGACCCTTCCTATCAATTTTTAAGAATTCAGTGATTGGGGCATTCCTATCATTACCGGCTAAGAAAAGGCTGTATTCAAACTTATCAACATCAAGGAATGCCCGTGCAATTTTAGCTTTAATATCACGGAACTTTTCGATGGGTAGATCTGGCGGCCCAGCCTCTTTGCCAACTTTTCTAGCCAAAGCTCTCGTAGGATGTCGACCTCCCTCAGGAAAACCTAGTCCAATCCCCTTGAGGAATTCTTCAAGCCCTTTTTCTTCAGCCTTTGGATAGGTCAAATCCAAATCGGTTGGATCTAGCCGCATTTCTTTCATCTCGGAACCCGCTTGGATCTTAGCGTCTATCGCTCCACGATTCACCCCGAACATCTTAGCCGAGCCCATTGAATTTACCGCCACGATTTCACTTGGAACTCCTTCAAAACGATTAGTCCTACCAAAGTGAGGGATCAATCCTTTATCTTCAATCAGTCCTCTTATCCGACCCTCGATGTCATAACGCCGCTCCCGATCTTCGTCCACAAAGAGAAATGTATCCTCACCGTCGGGGAGAAGGATCTCAAAATCACCTGTAAATTTCCGTCCGTCTGGAATTTGCTCTGCAAGTTCCGGAATTCGAGTTCGAGCCTGCCAAATATCCCCCAATGGCTCATTGTATGAGCCAAGCTTTAACAGCTTTGGCGTTTGCCCATCTCCATGAAAATATCGCCACTCTATTTTGTGACTGAGTTGTAACTCGCGAATTCTGCCTAACGAAGTCTGGGTTTGCTGGGTGGAAGTCACCCTCCCTCCACTAATAGCATAACCCTTAACAAAATGATCATAGACCTTCAAAACGCTCCATAACATTCCAAGCGTCATGACAATTGAAATAAGGTAAGCAATTATCCATGCGCGCTGGCGAATCGGCCGGCCATCAAGGGTGAAAATCGCCCAACCCAAAAGAATCACCACGCCGACTGGATAACGAAATTCAATTGTCTCTACCCATCTTAAAGAGCCTACTCCCATTCCAGCTGCAATCATGACTAGAAATAAGAACGGATAGCCTAAGTGAATTGAATTCGTCTCTACTTGACGTCCCGCCTTTCTATCGATCGCAGCCTTTCGCCTCGCAATAAAAGAAAAAGTCACCATTGGAACCCCCCCTTTCCTCACATACTGCTGAGTGAGAATTAGAGGTAACATTATGAAAGGAAGCCACGATAAAAGGTTCAGAAAATCGATCGCTTTCAAATCATCTTTCTGCAGCAAAGCTAGAGCTGATAGAATTAGAATGACCACTGATAACTGCCAAGATCTTGCGAAGGCTTTAGTTGTGAAGTCCCAACGAAGATTAACCCAATAACGCCCCTCAATCAGAACCGCAGCAATCAACCCCGCCACAGCTTGATCATGCATTCCACCCCAAAACAAAAAAGCGACACCTAAAAGCAAACGAGGTGGTGCCGATAACATATTACTCTCAGACTCTCTTCTCATCTTGTCATTAAGTCCTTCTCGATAGTGTCACACCTCACCCATTTTACTTTGCAGAGCACCGCATCTTCTGGAGGATTCCCTTCGCCGATGGCATAAATGATCAAAGCCAATCCGCTTCCTCGCAATCGTTCCAAAAATTCTCTTCTCTCCAAAGACCACCCAGAGAGAACCACCACACATGTAGTAAGTTCGTTGTCATTTTTGATAATCAATCGCCCCAAAGATTCATACTCACCATCATCGATTCCCTCGACCCGAGCGAGAGCCCCGATGAGATCATTAGTTCGTGCCAAGCCACCCCCCGCAGTGTAAATCTGCGGGTCCTTATGCATGAAAATTAGATCCATCAGACAGCCAGTCTTTTCAATCATCGAAACAAAGGAAGTCGCAACCGAAATGGCCTTTTCAAACATTTCAGGTCCCGTTTCCCTCAGACTCGTATCGAGCACCACGCTATAGCGGGGAAAGCGTAATTCCTCGAACTCTTTCACGATAGGATGCCCTGTGCGCGCCCAAGCTTTCCAATCGATACTGCGAAGCGAATCTCCTTCCCGATATTCGCGAAGACCCATAAATTGCCCCCCCTCACCCCTCACGATTGAAGAAGTATCCAAACCGGCCATTAATTCAGAAGTCCCTTCAATATCTAAATTGAGAAGGTCATATCTTTGGGGGGTTATCAACACCTCTTCTTCTTCGTTCAAAATCGGACGGCAACGCTGAAAAAAACCAAAAGGATCAGGGAGCTCAGCACGAATATCATTAAATTTGATACACCCACGGCGAAGAGGTTTTACAGCAAGATAAATCTGCTTCTCCTCTCCCGGTTCAAGCTCCAGTGACTTTGATCGCCCTGATCTTTTCCAAGCCCCACCTCTATCCATCAACCACTTCCAGCGATAAAACCGAAAAGCTCGGTCGAAGAAATTACGACCACTCTCACCCGGTTCCTTTAAATGAAAAAACTCCCACTGGCTCGGTCGACAATCACTTGCGGCCTCGCAAAGATACATCTCTTTCACCGCCCGACTCCCTTCATTTCGAACCGAGATCCTGTATCTTAGGATTTCCCCAACTGCCCCGCTGGAAGGCAAAACCCGCACCACCGATAGTTTTGCTCGCCTCAGGCAGGCCCAGAAAAAGCTTAATAAAAGCAATGACGAGATCAAAAGGGTAAGAATGGCGGTAAGACTTTTATCGACATTTGCACCCAAAAAAACACTAGCACCCCCACCTAGTATCAAAAGCCAAGCCCCTGAACCCACTCGCTGACGCACAAAATCACCCACTGCGCTTGTACGATAATAGCTATGATAAAGTAATTGATCAATGTAGCTAACAATCTTTCGGCCCGACATTTAAAAAACAAGAAACCATAGCTTCCCAAGGGTGGCAATGACTGACAAAACATGCTTTTCTTAATCCATGAGAGTTTTATCTGCCTTGATTTTGGTTTCATTCCTCACCGGATGCAAATCCGACGAGGCAACAAAGCCCGCCCCAACACCTCCCAAAGCACAAATTTCATCGAGCCGCAGTAAGGAAATAGCAGGACTTCTCAATAAAAAACACCAGTTATCAAAAAAGCTGAAAACCCTTGTGGCTACGGACAAAATTGATCCAACTGGTGACCTAAAGATCATCATCACGGAGCAACAACAGGCCTACCTTGACCTCCAAAATATTCGAAACACCCATCCCAGCCTTCAAAAGCTTAGTAAGGATCTTGCTTTTTGGCAGCAGAACCAATTCTCGGCTCGCACCAGAAAACGGGATTTTGAAATCAAGCAGTCATCTGACAAGATTATCGAGATCTCGACTAAGATCGAGCGCCTCAGCCAGGAGCTCCCAGAAATCCGTGAGGCCCAAGATCGTATCACAAGATCCCAAAAGCAAATTGAGGAACTTCAAGGGTCGCTTGCTGAAAAATCTCCTGAAGGCCAAGCTATCCTTAAAGAATTAAAAATCATAGAAGAGCAAATTAAATCAGCGGACTAGCAACCGTTTTACTTGCCGAGACTTCAGCTAAGGCTAAAATCGACGTCTGTGAAGCTCCTCACCATCTTCCCAATTGCTTTCGCTTCCTTATTCTTTGTTTTTTCAGGGGCTATCGCCGCTGCTGCCGAAGACAAACCAACCTACGCAAAAGAGAACTACTCTCTCGATAAGGATCAATACGCAGTTTTCCCTCTTCCTTTGGCTAAATACGAGGGGATAGAAAATTCTAACGAAGACTGGGGCATCTGGGAAAAGCTCAAATACCGGGCAGGGCAACAAGATGGATTTAATCTTGTCGCGTCTATCATCTTTCTCTGTGCCATTATACACACCTTCCTAAGCGGCTTCTTCATCGAGATGGCTCACAAACACGAGCACGAACATAAAAAGAAGATCGAGGAACTTGGTTTAACAGCTGACGCAAAACCTCATGATGATGCCAAAGACGATGTATCCTTCAAAGCCAACCTCTTTCACTTTTTAGGGGAAGTTGAAGCTATCTTTGGGATCTGGGTCATCGCCCTTGGCGCTTCTATTCTCTGGTTCTTCGGCATCCAAGACGGAAACGGAGTCATGGCTGGCTTCAAACAACTCGAATACTACATCGGTAAAGATGTCAATTTTACGGAGCCCATGTTTGTGGTCATCGTGATGGCCATCGCAGCAACACGGCCTGTTGTTCGCTTCGCAGAATCCATGGTCGATAAGGTCGCTAAAATCTTTGGAGGGACACCTGCCGCATGGTGGCTCGCAGCTCTAACCATCACACCTATTCTTGGATCATTCATCACCGAACCTGCTGCCATGACGATCGCAGCCATGCTTCTTGCTAAAAAGTTCTTCGATCTTAATCCCTCCAAAAAGTTTGCCTACGCCACACTCGGTTTGCTTTTTGTCAACATTTCCGTAGGCGGAACACTGACTCACTTCGCAGCCCCACCCGTTCTAATGATTGCCAGTAAATGGAATTTCGGCATGGACTTTATGTTCCTCAATTTTGGTTGGAAAGCCGTAGTGGGCATAGTCATTTCCAATGCCCTCTATTTTTCAATCTTTAAGAAAGAATTCAAAACCATGGGGTATCAAGAAAACCGTGACACCCACATGCCAGCAAGTTGGGTAGAACGAGAAGATCCTATTCCCGCATGGATCACCATCGTCCACCTACTGTTTCTTGCTTTTACAGTTCTAACGGCACACTACCAAATGGTCTTCATCTTTGGGTTCCTTTTTTTTATCGGGTTTACTCAGGCTACCGGCCATCACCAGAACGATGTCAATATGAAGAGTCCGATTCTTGTTGGATTCTTTCTTGCGGGTCTCGTTATACACGGCGGCTGCCAAGGCTGGTGGATCTCGGTCCTACTCACCTCAATAGACAACCAATGGCTTCTTATGATCGGATCTACCGTCCTCACTGCTTTCAACGATAATGCTGCCATAACCTACCTTGCGTCCCAAGCCCCGGACTTGCCCATCATGTCAAAATATGCGGTTCTCGCGGGCGCAGTTACAGGAGGTGGTTTAACCGTGATTGCCAACGCCCCAAATCCTGCAGGGCAATCAGTCCTTGGCCGCTATTTTAAAGGTGGTGTTTCTCCGGGTGGGCTTGCCAAGGCTGCCATCATTCCAACTATCGTTATGGGTGGTTGCTTTATGCTCTTCCCATCTTCGGGAATGAAGGAAGATCCCAAACCAGCTAAAACCGAACAAGCCCACTGAAATGTTTACTGGCCTTATTGAAGCTATTGGCACTGTTGCATCCCTAATCGAAAAAGGAGCGCAAGCCGAACTCATTTTAGATATTCCTTTCGGAGACGAATTGAGTTTAGGTGACTCCGTCGCAATCAATGGCTGCTGCCTCACCGTAGCCTCACTTGAAGACAAGGTTCGCTTCGACATCCTCGCCCAGACACTCAGAGTAACCTCCCTTGGTGACTTGCAAGAAGGAGCAAAAGTCAATTTGGAACGAGCCCTTGCTATTGGAGAACGCCTAGGTGGCCACTTCGTGCAAGGGCACGTTGATAACATCGGAATCATCAGCGACCTCTCGCCAATGGGTCACGACTACCGACTCGAGATCGCTCTTCCAGCAGAAGTGCACACACTTTGCATCGATAAAGGCTCGCTTTGCATCGATGGGATTTCTCTTACAATTGCTGAGCTCACTCCAACTTCGGCCATTTTCTGGATCACACCACACACCTTAAAGGTAACCCATCTCAACGAAGCAAGCATTGGACAACGGATCAACCTTGAGGCTGACCTACTTGCCAAATATGTCAAAAAATTGCTTCGCCCAGACTAAAGCTCCAAGCGCTTCTTGAAAAACCTCACCACTCCTTCCGTAACTAACTCATGCGCTTTTGGTTAATTTTGGGATTTCTCGCCACACTACCAGCGTTCGGTGATCGGGGAGCACAAATCTATGCAAAACACTGCCTCTCCTGCCATGGCGACAAGGGCCAAGGAGTAGCTGACGAATATGACGAGTCGCTTGTGGGTACTAAGTCAATTACATCCCTCGCGAAGTATATCCACCGAACGATGCCTGAGGAAAACGAGGATGCCGTGGTCGATAAAGATGCCCATCTAGTAGCCCAGTATATTCATGCCGCTTTTTACTCTCCGGAGGCTCAAGCGAAAATAAAACCGGCGCGGAAAACCCTACTCCGACGAACACAGCATCAACATCGCAGGGCAATTACTGACATTGTTCAATCCTTTCGAGGACGACCTGAATTAGGCACTGAAAATGGGCTACTTGGTCACTATTACCACAAGGAAAAAATGGATGATCGCAAGAAAAAGCTCGCAAATCGTATCGACCTCGGAGTCGATTTTGACATCGAAAAAGATCACGGGGTAGATGGCATAGATCCCAAAGCTCACGCGATCTTCTGGACCGGTTCACTTCTACCAAAGGAAAGCGGAAGATACTCTTTTCGAGCAACCACTCCGAATGGAGTACGAGTTTTTGTAAACGAAATGGAACGTGAAAAGTTTTACGGTGGAGAGACTCACAGAAAAACCGCGTTTATTGATGCTTGGGTGTCTTCTGGCAATCAAATGCGTTCAGTCGAAGCTTCTCTCTTCTTACTAGGTGGACACCCAATCCCCATCTACATCGACTTCGTCTCATACAAGGAAAAGAAATCCTCACTTCTAATCGAATGGAAACCGCCACACGGTGAATGGGAGCCCATTCCCACACGCGTACTTTTTACCAAAAGCGCCCCAACCGCTGCAATTGTATCTACTCCCTTTCCACCTGATGATGCCTCTTCAGGATATGAAAGAGGTTCCTCAATCTCGAAAGCATGGAAGGAGTCGGTCGCAAAGGCCGCAATAGAAGCAGCTCGTCAAATTTACAACGACATCAATGTGCTCGCCAAAACTAATTCAAAAGACAAACAGCGCGACCGTAAGCTGAGATCATTTTGCATTACCTTTGCAACGAAGGCCTTTGCACGCCCCCTCTCGCCTGCTCAAAAAAGGCTCTATATCGACGATATTTTTGATACAGATAAAGACTCCGAGACCGCGACCCGTCGTTCTCTCATGTTGATCCTTACCTCTCCTTACTTTCTCTATCCATCACTCAATCGAGGTGTTGACGGAAAGCCTGATCATTACTCTGTGGCTGCCCATTTAGCCCTCTCACTCTGGGACTCGGTCCCAGACAAAGAACTCTGGAAAGCTGCAGAACAAAAACGCCTTGGCAAGGAAACTGAAATTAACAATCAGCTCACTCGGATGATGACTGATTTCCGCACTAAAGCAAAAACCAGATCCTTCTTTTACCATTGGCTCAGTCTTTCAGAAAAAGAAGATCTCCAAAAAGACTCCAAATTATTCCCTGGTTTCGATCAACAAATGATTGCTGACTTGAGAACTTCCTTTGATCTTTTCATCGAAAACGTCATGTGGTCTGAGCGATCAGATTACCGAGAACTATTCACAGAAGACAAAATCTATTTAAACAAAAGACTCGCGAATTTCTATAATGTCTCAGCCCCAACGCTGAACAGCTTCAAACCACTTCTCACTCCTGACAAAAAACGGGCTGGGCTATTTACCCACCCTTACGTCCTTACAGCCTTTTCGTATCATACACAAACATCTCCAATTCACCGGGGAGTTTATTTAAGCCGCAATATTTTAGGACGTTTTCTTAAACCCCCTCCCAACGCAATTGAATTCAAGGATACTGATTTCAAACCGGACCTTACGATGCGTGAAAAGGTCACGCATCTGACGAAAAATGACGATTGTATGGCGTGTCATTCAATCATCAACCCAATCGGGTTCAGCCTCGAGAACTATGACGCAACCGGACGTTTTAGAACCCATGAAAAGAACAGGCCCATAAACACGGTCAGCGAGTATCCTACCCCTGAAGACTCCATGGTCAAAATCACTGGCCCCATTGATCTAGCGCGCCTCGCGGTAGAATCAACCGGGGCCCATCGCGCTTTTTTAAAGCATCTTTTCCATCATCTCATCCAGCAACCAATTAATGCTTACGGTTTAAAAACCATGAATTCTCTTCACAAAAAATTCGTGAGTAACGACTTCCACATCCGGAATATCGTTATCACTATGACAAGAGAAACCATACCGAGGTAAGCTTTCTAATGACTAGCTCTCCACAACCCGAACTAGCTCTCGTTCTAGACCAGCTCTTCACCCGCCACATCACCGGTGAGCATCCGGAGCACTTCACCCGCTACCTCTCAATTACGAGAATGTTCGAGGCCTCAGGCCTTTCCGCAAGATTAAGAAGGATCAAATCGCGAACCGCTTCTCTTGAAGACCTCACTGCCGTTCACCACGAACGCTACGTGGCGCTCGCTAAAAAGGAGATACAATCTGAAGTTGATCAACTCTCCACTGGGGACACTGTCGTGTGTCCTGATTCCTGGCTTGTGGCTAGCCATGCTGCGGGATCGGTGTGCGCGGCAGTCGACGAAATTTATTCGGATAAGTCCTCTCATACGAAAAGAGCTTTTTGCGCTGTCAGACCCCCCGGACACCACGCGACACCCGATCGCGGCATGGGATTCTGCATCTTCAACAATATTGCCGTAGGGGCCCGCTACGCCCAGCGAAAGTATGGCGTAGGTAAAGTCGCCATTCTAGACTGGGACGTCCACCATGGGAACGGAACACAGGACATCTTCTATGAAGACGAGACCGTCCTATTCTGCAGCGTTCACCAATCACCCTGGTATCCAGGCACTGGAATGCTCGAAGAATTAGGCAGTGGCAAAGGTCGTGGATTCAACCTAAACGCCCCCCTCCCTGCCGGCTCCGACATGAGTAAAATCGGTGATAAGATTGACGGGGAGTTTCTCACTGCGATGCGAAAGTTCAGTCCTGAACTCATAATGATTTCAGCAGGCTTTGACTCGAGGCTTGGCGACCCACTTGGAAAATTCCGTCTTCTCGACGAGGATTATAAGACTCTCACTTATTGGCTCAGGAAAATCGCTGAGGAATTTTCCAATGGCCGTCTCATTTCTGTTTTAGAAGGTGGATACTCGCTTGAAGGACTTGCCGCTGGAGTTCAGGCGCACGTCGAAGCGCTAGAATAAAAAACCAAAGAAAAATTTATCGGTAGAAATCTGCGGAAGAAGCCGTAAGAACATTATAGGTTATGACAACGAGACGTCACTTTCTCCGCGAGTTGGGTATTACAACAGCCGCTCTTCCCTTTTTATCGGGGCTTCCATCATTTGGTGCGTCGACGGCGTCCGGCAGAAAACAGCGTCTCATTTTTATGTTTTCCCCGAATGGCACCCTCCCAGCTAAATTCTGGCCAGACAAGAAGGGGGAGTTATCGCAATCGCTCATCCTCGCACCTCTCGCTCGCTTCCAAGACCAAACTGCTGTCCTAAAAGGGATTTCGAATCGCGTGGGTGGTGACGGAGACAGTCACATGCGTGGAATGTCATGTCTTCTAACGGGAGCCCGCCTACACCCCGGAAACATCCAAGGCGGCGGAGGCCCTCCCGCCGGCTGGGCATCTGGAATTTCGATTGACCAAGAAATAAAAAACTTTTTACAGAAAAACGAATCGACTCGAACAAGATATGGCTCCCTTGAAATTGGCGTAGCGGTTCCAGATCGTGCCGACCCATGGACTCGCATGTGTTATGCAGGCTCTAATCGCCCTCTGGCACCCTTAAATGATCCCTACCAAATGCTCGACAAGCTTTACGGGCAGACCCAAGAGCGGAAGGCCTACGCATCCATTCTTGATAGCTTAGGCTCCGACCTAAAGAAGGCCTCCAAGATCCTCTCTAGTGAAGACCGAATTCTACTTGAGCAACACATGACTCTGGTAGAGGAAATGGAACGCGAAATCTCAGCAACTACTCAAGCAGGTGAAATGACTCACCCGGAACCTGAGCTGGACCCAAACATTGAGCTAGTTAACGACAACACCCCTCAGTTGGCTCGTATGCAGATTGATCTCCTAGTTAATGCTTTGGCCAATGACATGACTCGGATCGGGTCGCTTCAATTTATGCGCTCTGTCGGACAAGCTCGTATGCGATGGCTCGACATTAATGAGGGCCACCACTCGTTAAGCCACGAACCAGATAAGAATGAGGAAGCTCAAAACAAGCTAGAGAAGATCAACGTCTGGTTTGCAGAGCAACTCGCCTATCTTGCGGAAAACCTCAAAAACACTCCCGAAGCGGGACAACCTGGAAACATGCTCGACTACACCACCATCGTTTGGGTGAACGAGCTTGGAAAGGGCAACTCTCATACCCTCGACGATCTTCCAATCGTTATCGTCGGTGGGGAAGCCTCCAAAAACCCAGGTTTCCACCACGTTGGCGCGAAAGTCCCCCATAATCGCTTTCTTCTCTCGCTCGCCAACTCAATGGGCCACACCATTAAATCTTTCGGGGAACAAAAATGGTGCGCGGAGGGAGCTCTCAACTGGAGCTAATTCAGAGGCAGTAAATAACTCATCTCATCAACCCAATGAAAATACTGGTTTTCAGGGTGTTTTTATTGGGTTGAACATCGCCAAGCATACTACGTAGCTTTGGACCCGACTGCTATAATCGTTCGGGGACAATATCATCTTTCAGCGATTTTTTACTTTTCCACGCCCAGGCCCAAAAAGCCAATCCAATCGCGATCATAAACAAGGAGTAAAACTGCCCCTTGGTCACACCGATTATTTTCTCTGAATCTGGTTCACGAACATTTTCTACACCGATTCGAAAAATCGCATAAAGGATAAAAAACGCCCCTGAAATCACCCCGTTCCAAAGCTTAGAAAACTTCATACGCAACAGGTAAAGTAATGCGAAAATCAGTAAGCCCTCGAGAATCCCCTCGTAGAGCTGAGAAGGGTGCCTTGCCGGGGTATGATCAGCTAAGGCCTGCATAACATCCGGATTTTCACGAGCAATCGGAAGGAATTCCTGCTCAAAAGCCTGAGGGGAAAGGTCATAGCCATCGTAATCCCCAACTAGCCTGACCCGGTCTCTTAAATACTCTCCCGCCGCATCATTACTTACCGCAGCTTGTTGCAATCCCTTTTGCAACTGGTCGCTGTATCCATTTTCATAAAGCGATTTAGGAAACCTCACGGCCCACCAATTCTTATCGTCAGTAACCGTCCCATAAAGCTCTCCATTAATAAAATTGGCCATTCTTCCAAAAAATATGCCAAGTGGCGCAACAATCGCGAAACCATCTCCCACTCCCAGCCACGACAACTTGTGTTTCCACGCGTAAAACAGAGTGAAAAACATAATACCAAGAATTCCACCATGCGAGGCCATCCCTCCATCCCATACCGCAATAATAGTAATCGGATCTTCTAAAATTCTTTCCAATCCGCCAGGGCTAGGCAGCATATAGAACAAGACGTAGCCGATTCGCCCACCCAAAAACACCCCAAAAATAGCAGTGTAAGTGACGGCGTCTCCCACTTTTAGTTCGTCGATCGGCCAGAGTTTTTTTCGAGAAAGCCGGAGCAGAATTAGGTAAGCTGCCGCGAACCCCATCACATAAGACAGACCATACCAGCGAAGTTTAATTTTCTCACTTATCGAGAAAATCACGGGATCAAGATCGTGGACGTATGTGGCTAACAAATCAATCACCTCTCAATTTCACACCATCTGGTTGATTTTCGCAAGCGAGCATAGTCACTCCTTCCACTTACTGAACAAGCAGCTGGCAATCTAACCTGCCGTTTTCCTCCTAAGATAATTTTACCGATGGGTAAATTGGCCTAGGCAAAAAGAATGGAGTGCTAGTCCTCTAAGCTACGATGAGCCAGGCAGTGAATCCCAAGTAACCTGTCATCAAAAGAAACCCTTCCCAACGGTCGAGTTTCATACGATGTAACATCATAGGCATGAGAATAATAGTGACTGCTAACATAACAGAAAGATGAATCACCGTAACCCCCTCTCCTTTTAGAGGAGAAACGATCCCCGCTAGTCCTACCACTGCCAGAAGATTGAAAATACAGGAGCCAACTGCATTACCAACAATAATATCGCCCTGCTTTTTCATCGCCGCAACAACCGAGGTTGCCAACTCGGGTAATGAAGTCCCAAAAGCAAACAAGGTCAGCCCTATAATTGCCTCGGGAACGCCATAAAATCGCGCAATATTTTCACCGCCGACTACCATTCGATCAGCGCCTACAACGAGTAGAAGTGCACCAATCACAATCAAAAATATATTGAGGAATACCCTCGCTACCCCTGCAGCTTTAGCCGCTTTGATAACTTCCGGATCAAGATCCTCACTGACATTTGGATCCTCTTTTCGCGCCTGAACTAAACTCGTGACGACATACATAAGGACGCCCGCAAAAAGGATACTCCCTTCAAGGCGGTCGATCACTCCATCTTTTATCATTAGAAGAAAAATTAGGGTCGCACCAAGCAGGACTGGCATTTCCCGACGGACGACCTGACGTTGAATTACTAGCGGAAAAATCATCGCTCCAACTCCCAGAACAAGTGCGATGTTACAGATATTTGAGCCTACCACATTGCCAATCGCCATTCCGCCACTCCCTTCTAGATTTGCTTTTACGCTCACCACTAATTCGGGCGCACTCGTGCCAAATGCCACGACGGTGAGCCCCACAACTAGTGGGCTAATACCAAACCGAATGGCTAGCTCCGAGGATCCCCTAACCAACCATTCGGCACCAAAGTAAAGCAGGACCAAACCGGCTAAGACCCAGCCAATATCAAGAATTTCGGGCACGGAAAAACACTGCCTCACATCGGCAGAAGCAGCAAATACCAAACGGAAGATATTTTCTACTTACCGATTTTAATCAGTTCAACGTCAAAGACGAGCTCACCAGATGGAGTTCCCGGGCGGGTTGGAGTCTCCCCGTAGGCAAGCTTGCCAGGAATCCAGAAGCGGCGCTTCTCTCCTTCAACCATAAGCTGAACACCTTCGGTCCAACCTTTAATGACACCATTGAGGGGGAAAGAAATTGGTTCACCTCGAGCAACCGAGCTATCAAACATCTTTCCGTCGGTGGTCCAGCCTGTGTAATGGACAAGAACTTCGTCCGTTTCGGAAGGATGATTGGAGCCTGAACCTTTAGAAAGAACCTTAGAAGCAAGGCCGGAATCGGTTGCAATCGAATCCGAAGGTGCAGCCGAGACATCATCCGGCGCTGGAATTGGCTCAGGATCCTTGGGGATTGTTTTGAAATCAAGCAATTGGAAGTCGAAGACTAAATCTCCTTGGGGAGCACCCGGAGGCGGATTTTCGCCAAATCCTAAGGCAGCAGGAATCCAAAATCGGCGCTTTTCGCCTTTGGTCATGAGCTGAAGCCCTTCGACCCATCCTTTAATCGTCACTTGATCGAGTTTAAACTGGGCGGGTTTACCATTCATTATCGTGCTTTCCAAGAGTGTGCCATCCTCTAGCCATCCGGTAAAATGAGCTGCCACTATATCCGATGGCCCAGGTTTGTCGCCGCCTTCGCCCTCTTCGAGCAGTTGAGAGGCAAGACCACTTTCAGCCTTCTCAGCGCTTTCAGGCGCCTTTAACTCCGAAGGAACTTCAGGCGCCTCAGGAGCCAGCTCAATGGAGAACAGTTCGACATCAAAAGTTAAATCGCCAGACGGCGCACCAGGCCGCGAGGGTTTTTCGCCATACGCCAGATCAGCAGGTATCCAAAACCGGCGCTTTTCACCAACTGTCATGAGCTGCAAGCCTTCCGTCCACCCTGGAATCACCTGATTGAGAGGAAACGAAGTCGTCTCACCACGAGAAACCGAACTATCGAAGAGTTTTCCATCAATCATCCATCCGCTGTAATGAACCTCCACGGTATCTCGGGGCCCAGGCCTTTGATCTCCTTCACCAACTTGCAGAATCTTCGAGGCCAAACCAGAATCAGTTACTTCGGCATCTGAAGGCGCAGCGGCCACGTCTTTGGGTGTTTCGGGAGTATTGCTCACCTAGGGGCCTTAACGAAGGAGAGCCCTCCATACCAGAAATTTGAGTGACTAATGAGATTCCTTATCTTGCGCCCTAGACAAAACCCTATTCCTGTCGAATCCTTCACTCATGAAAATTTCTGTAACCGGCCGTTCGGGGCGTATGGGTCAAACAGTAATAGCCGCGATCGAAAACGAGGCGGCTGCCTCTCTGCAGGCAACGCATGATTCGGGAGAAGACCTTTGTAGCGCCCTCTCTGATGCCGATGTCGTCATTGACTTCACCCTCCCTATTTTAACTGACGAATTATTGACAACTGCAGTCGAGAAAAAGGTGGCACTTGTGATCGGCACTACTGGCCACTCTGAAGTTCAAAAACAAGCGATCAATGAGGCCGCCAATTCGATCCCGATCGTTTACGCCTCAAACTTTTCGACCGGAGTCAACCTTCTCTTCCACCTGACTCAAAAAGCCGCTGCGATCCTTGGCAATGAAGCCTTTGATATCGAGGTCTCCGAAATGCATCACCGGCACAAGGTCGATGCTCCGTCGGGCACGGCCCGCACTCTTCTCGACATTCTAAACGACGAGACCACCACATCTTATGAAAACGACGTGAAACATGGCCGCGAAGGTAATGCAGGCCCTCGTCCTTCCAAGGAAATCGGGATGCACACTTTACGAGGTGGTGACGTCGTCGGCGATCACACCGTGATGTTTGCGGCCGATGGAGAACGCTTTGAACTCACACATAAAGCCTCCTCCCGAATGACCTTTGCGTCTGGTGCGGTTCGCGCTGCGCTTTGGCTTGAGGGCCGTGAAACGGGGCTCTATGACATGCAAAATGTCCTCGGATTGAAGTAGACGAAACAACCCCATGGCTTCAAGAACAGGAATTGCACTTGGCACGAATGTTGGCAACCGGCTTGCAAATCTTCGCGAAGCCAGAAATCTTTTGGTCAATCTGATGCCTGCAGGTACCACTTACAAACAGTCTGGGGTTTACCAATCTGAGCCTGTAGATTGCCCCCCTGAATCTCCAGACTTTTACAATGCGGTGATCGAAATCGACTTCATTGGCAAACCACATGAGCTCTTAAAGGCAACCCAGGGCATTGAGTGGAAGCTCGGCCGGACATCTAACGCTGTTCGCAATGCTCCACGACCCATCGATCTAGATATCCTCTACTTCGACCATTTTGTTATCGGTGAGGACATTCTCACCATCCCCCATCCGAGGCTAACAGATCGGCGTTTTGTATTACAGCCACTTCTAGATATCCACCCTCATCTCATACTTCCCGGGGACGAAACAACAGTAAGCGAACATTTAAGAAGGCTCGACTCGGACGAAACAGATCCCATTCTTATCCAAACCGCTTGGTAGAACGATGTCTCTCTCCGAAAAAGCTAACCGAATCCGCGCACGCAAAGCCCAAGCGCCCATTTCCGCACTCACTGCATACGACTATGCCACTGCGCGCCTTTTAGATGAAACAGGTGTCGATCTTCTTCTCGTCGGTGATTCCCTCGGTATGGTTGTCTTGGGATTTCCAGATACCACTCACGTGACTCTGGATCATATGATCCACCATACCGCGGCAGTCGCTCGCGGGACAAAGAATGCTCTTATAATCGGAGACCTACCCATTCACACTTATCCCAACCCAGAAACTGCTGTCATGAACGCTCATCGGCTCATTGAGGCCGGTGCAGAAGCAGTGAAACTTGAAGGCGGAGTTCGCCAAGCCAAGAAAGTTGCAGCGATCGTCGGGGAAGGTATTCCCGTTGTCGGTCATCTCGGAATGCTACCCCAACGAGTCAAAGAGGAAGGGGGCTACACTAAAAAAGGTAAAACTGATGATGAAACCCAAGCTATTCTTGAGGGAGCGTTTGCTCTTCAGAAGGCTGGAGTCTTTGCAATAGTTCTTGAAAGCATCCTACCTAAAGCAGCTCGCCTACTTACCGAAAAACTTGATGTCCCTACTATTGGAATAGGCTGTGGGGTTGGGAATTGCGATGGTGAGATAGCAGTAATTACCGACGTCATCGGTTCTTTCCCTTGGTTTCTACCACCATTTGCGACTCAACGAGGTCAGGTCGCAGACGAAATCAAAAAAGCCGTAAAAGCTTATCTCGATGATCTCAGTCGATAAAAGAGAAGCTCTCGAGCGCCGGCTAGCTTCACTCGGAATTTACGAGGAAGACCTGATCGAGAAATTTATTCGAGGCACTGGCAGTGGTGGCCAAAAAATTAATAAGACTTCTTCCTGCGTTTTTCTCCAACACCCCTCTTCCCAAACTGAAGTAAAAGTGCAACGTGAGCGATCTCGTGAAATGAATCGATTTTTAGCTCGAGAAGAACTTTGCAACCGCCTCGAAGAGCGGGAAAAACTTAAGCGCCAGGCCCGGAAACAGGCGCGAGAGAAAGCGCGGCGCCGGAACCGCCGTCAAGGAACTCGGGCTCGAGCACGGAATGTCGAAAAGAAGCGCCAACATGGCCAAAAGAAACAAAACCGGCGCCGTCCGGGGTTTCAGGATTGATTGTCTTAAATCCTCCTTCAAGATTTACGCATGCAGACTTACCTTGACCTTCTGACCGACGTTTTAGAAACCGGCGAGGAGCGGGGCGATCGAACCGGAACAGGAACGCTAAGCGTTTTTGGTCGACAGGTCCGCTACGATCTTCGTGAAGGCTTTCCATGCCTTACCACAAAAAAACTCCATCTTCGCTCAATTATCCATGAGCTGCTCTGGTTTCTTAAGGGGGATACCAATATTTCCTACCTTAAAGAAAATAAAGTAACGATCTGGGATGAATGGGCTGATGAAAAAGGTGACCTAGGCCCCGTTTACGGACAGCAATGGAGGTCATGGCCCAAGGAAGACGGTTCCACGATTGATCAAATTAATAACCTGATCAACGGCCTGAAGAACAATCCGACTTCTCGCCGACACCTCGTTTCGGCTTGGAATGTTGGAAAAGTTGACGAAATGGCATTGCCGCCCTGTCATCTTCTTTTTCAATTTTACGTCCACAACCCGGACTCAGAACGCCCTGGTCTGAGCTGCCAACTCTATCAACGCAGCGCAGACCTCTTTCTCGGAGTACCTTTCAACATCGCCTCTTATGCCCTTCTCACCATGATGGTAGCGCAAGTTTGTGGATACGAACCAAGGGAATTTGTTCATACTTTTGGGGACCTGCACCTTTACTCAAACCATCTTGAGCAAGCAAAGCTCCAGCTCAGCAGAAATCCAATGCGGCTTCCCAAGATGCAAATTAATCCTGACGTTAGCAAAATTGATCAATTCAAATTTGATGACTTTGAATTGGTTGACTACGAAGCTCACCCTCACATCAAAGCCCCCGTCGCCGTATGATCTTAACAGCTATTGTTGCCATGACTCCCGAGCATATCATCGGGAAAGAAGGCGAACTACCATGGAATCTCCCGGATGATTTGAAATTCTTTAAGGGACACACCTCTGGTCATCCGATCGTGATGGGACGCAAGACATTCGACTCGATTGGCCGCCCACTCCCGAAGCGACAAAACATCGTCCTCACACGCGATCCAAAATGGAGCCACAATGGCGTCGAAATGATTCAGAACCCAGAAGACTTGGCTAAGTTACAACTCATTGACCAACGCGTTTTTGTGATTGGAGGAGAGCAAATTTATCGCTTTTTCCTACCAATTCTCGATGAAATCATCATCACCCACGTTGCAGATTCCTACGAAGGTGATACATACTTCCCCCAATACTCCCACCTTTTCCCCAACTCGGACATAATCTTGGAACACGAAAATTTCGTGATCAGACGACACTTTAAATAACACTCCAAACACCTATTACGATATGGCAAATACATTCGAACTCTCCGGCACTCTTAAGGTCCTCGAAGAAACTCAAACATTCGCAAGTGGCTTCTCAAAACGCGAATTTGTGATTGAAGTTCCTGATGGGAAATACCCCCAAATGGTTAAATTTGAGGTGGTGCGCGACAAGATTGACCTACTCAACAGCATGAGTATCGGTGATGAATTAAAAGTCACGTTCGATATACGTGGTAACGAGTACAATGGACGATACTACGTAAATCTAAACGCCTGGAAAATTGAAGGAAATAGCGGCAACCGAGGAGAAACGTCAGAAGACCCTCAGCCGAACTCGTTCGACAGTAGCTTCGACAGTGAACCTGATCCAAGCGATGACGACATCCCATTTTAGGAGTCGCCCAAAACAAGACTTTCAATCGTGCCATCCCCAACTTGAGTCCTCAACTCATCGCCCGATGAGACGTCTTCTACCGATTTGATGATCCTTCCATCGGCCCCATATGTTACCGAAAAGCCTCGTTTAAGAATACTACCTGGCCCAAGGACTTGAAGCAGGGAGGAGAGATTTTCGTGCCGATTCTCCTGGACCTTTAATGCATGGTTACAAGCAAGAAGAAACCCATTCTGAAGCTGTTCAATCCTCTCGTCGCGTCTTCGTAGGATTTCACGAGGATGATAGTGATCCCAATTATTGTGGTAGTTATCAATCAGCCGCTCCCGATCCTTTAAGGAGCCTTCAACTGCGTTATTAAATGCCTTCCTCAACCCCTCGATATGGAACAGTTGATACTGTAACTTGCGTTCGGGAGTTTGACTGAAAATGCTTCGCTCGCAGTAGTCGAGATGATCCGCAAGACGATCAAGGCGCCCCTCCACAACCCGCTTCAACCGTGATTCCAAATTCACGAGACGTTCACGAAGCTCTGCTTGATCCGGAACGACCAATTCCGCAGCGGCACTTGGAGTTGGTGCTCGCAGATCAGCTACAAAGTCAGCAATCGTAAAATCAATTTCGTGACCGACTGCACTGATCACTGGAATCGGACAATCCGAAATCGCCCGAGCAACCACCTCCTCATTAAAATTCCAGAGATCTTCAAGAGAACCCCCACCCCGAGCTACAATCAAGACCTCCGGCTGAGGAACACTCTCATCTCCTACTTGCCCTGCCTGCCTAATGGCACGCGCTATCCCCCTTTCCGCACCCCTTCCTTGAACGGCAGTTGAAAAGAGAACGACCGTTAACCAAGGAGCCCTGCGCAAAAGGACATTTTTCATATCCTGTAAAGCTGCTCCAGTTGCCGAAGTAACAATGCCGACCACTTTTGGAAAACTTGGCAGCGAACTTTTTCTTTCCTGTGAAAACAACCCCTCACGATCGAGCTTTTTCTTCAAAGCCTCAAACCGAGCTTGCAAATCACCCACTCCAACCGCTTGCGCTTTTTTAACGATCAACTGGGTGCTTCCTCGTGCCTCGTAAAAACTGGCTTCACCAAAAATTTGAACCTTTGCACCATCCTCGATAACTTCGTTACCAGCACGCCGGCGCGCCCCAAACATCGCACAGGAAATCTGCGACGATTGATCCTTCAGCGAGAAATACCAATGCCCACTTCCTTGCTTTCGAAGGTTACTAACCTCCCCTTCTACCCATATCTCGCCGATTTGAATCTCGAGGAGGTTTCGAATTCGCCGGGCCAATTGGGTGACCGAGATCGCCTTGATCTCTAACATCTTAGGAATTCTCCTTACTGTTTAATTCAGCGAAAACCATTTGCCCCGCACTCGTTTGAAGGGTGCTAATGACAGTAACATCTTGTGAAGATCCAATCCTGTTGATGGCATGATTTACCACAATCATCGTTCCATCTGGCATGTAGCCCACCGCTTGATGGTCATCTTTCCCAGCGCGCACTAAAGCAAGACGAACTGATTCGCCTACTACGACCGATGGCTTCAAGGCATCAGATAGGTCGTTTAGATTTATAATATCAGCCCCCTGGAGATGAGCCACCTTCGTCAGATTTTCATCAGTAGTTACAAGCCGACCCGAGAGCAACTTTGCGGTCTGAACGAGCCGCCCCTGAAACGACTCATCCTCCGCCATGCCTCGTGAATCTTGAATAGAAATTGGAACTGCCGGATTCTTTTGCAGCTCACTTAGAATTTCGAGTCCACGCTGGCCACGTTGACGTTTAGCTCCGGCTGGCGAGTTAGCCATAACCTGTAATTCATCGAGAACGAATTGAGGGACTAAAACCCGGCCCGTAAGAAAACCGGCGACCATGAGCGATGGGAGTCGACCATCCATAATCACTTCAGCGTCAAGAATCAGTAATTGACCAGAAGCTGCATCTTGTCGAAAGCGAACGTAGGGAATGATGAAGGAAAATTCTTCTTGGTCGCTTCTTAGAGCCAGAACCGCGCCCAGAAACGCAAAGCTCGCGTATGAAGCGACCGTAAAAGCTAAAGCCAAAGCTTCCGCCACTCCTTCAATTTTAATTCCTGATGCTGCGATCTCAATGAGTTGCGGGATCTGGGCCCGGTTTAGAAGGAAAGCACACAAGAGGCCCACACCGATCCCAAAAGTAGCCGTTGAAAAACCACGCAAGGTGAAGCTTCGCATCGAACTCTCGATAAGAATGAAAATGATTGCTACCATAAGGCCTCCAAAAAGGCCCACCCAAACCGGAACCTCTGGAGCACCAAGAACGACCGCGAAACCGGCAAGCAAACAGAGGATGATATAAATCACCCGAGCAACATTCACCGATGGTTTTGAAGGCTTCATAAATTTCCCTAACTAGCGACTTTTAACTCGGGACTGGAAACCAGCCGTTCAGTTTTATCACTCGGGCCACTCGAGTTTCGGAGCCTCTGATCCTCCACTAAAAATATCCCCAAGGTCCTTTGTCGTAATGTAGAGCATGAACCCCATCAAAAGAAGAGCGAAGCCACCTTGGATCATTTCCAAGAAACGAGCTGGCAGGGGTTTCCCCCGGACCGATTCAAGAATTGCCATGACAATGTGACCACCATCCAAAACCGGGAGCGGAAGCATATTCAGCACCGCAAGGTTTACGTTAAACAAGACGAAGAAAGCGAGCACTCGTAACCACCCGTGTTCCTCCTGTAAAAGTAAAAACTTAGTACGAGCAATCCCGACAGGTCCGGCAAGCTGGTCCGGTCCAATATTTGAATCAGGCGAGGAAATTACTTTGATTGTCATCCACATCGTTCGGAGACTATCGCGAACCTGCTCCCAAGGATTGGGGTAAGTAATCTCGGTGACCACACCAGCTCTACGATCCCAAGCAATCCCCACCATTGGGTCTTTGTAAGCATCCCCCTTCGGTTTCACCGGAGTCACCTCGATCTCCATAACATCATCACCACGCCTTAAAGTGAAAGTTGAAGTTTTATACTGGTTATCCCGAATCAGTTGACTGACGTGGTAAGTCCCGAAGACCTCTTTCCCATCTACCTTCAAGACCTGATCGCCCACCTCCAATTTGGCTCTCTTCGCCGGGCTTTCACCCTCCCCCCCAGCCAAACTGCCAATAATGGCTGGGCCAGGAGCAGTGATTCCGGGGTCAGGAAGAGCCCTCCTTTGAAAAAGTCCGGTCTCGCGAATATCAAACTTTGTATTTACCACCATCACGTTGCCATCCCTCTCAATCTCAAATTCGATTGAATCCCCCTTGGTCAACATAATCCGAGTTCGGATGTCATTGAAGACCTTCCCAACATACCAGTCGACAGGATCACCATCGACCTTCAAAATCTTATCTCCCGGAACCAAGATTCCCTCAGCCGGACTCTCGTGAATTACGCCACCCACGACATTTGATTTAATCGAGTCCTGCGGTTTTCCCATTCCCCAAACTAGAAATCCGGCAACAACGGCCAACATCAGACTGAAAAGTGGCCCGGCAAACGCCACTATGATTTTGTCGAAGGGCGAAACCGGAGGGAGCGATTCTTTATCCAAGTTTTCTCCCTCGATTGACTCCATTGCTGCCATTTGCGGAAGAGCGACAAACCCCCCTGCTGGAATCCAACCAAGGCCATACTGAACCCCATTGATTGTCTTCTTCCAAATGGGTTTACCGAACCAAATCTGAAACCGATCCACTTGCAAACCACGCCAACGCGCAGCAAGAAAATGGCCAAGCTCATGAACAAAAATCATGATATTAAACAACCCGATCACAATAATCACGAGTAAGAGTCCGTATAAAAAATCAGTCATAGAATTTCGGTGCGTGAAACTAGC
>TARA_B110000003_G_scaffold164780_1_pt1 | contig 43668 bp, 43 predicted proteins | sample TARA_B110000003 | Tara Oceans TARA_B110000003 (sample SAMEA4396424) | marine metagenome | biome: Westerlies Biome; feature: [SRF] surface water layer (ENVO:00010504); material: water (ENVO:00002006), including particulate matter (ENVO:01000060) such as... | depth 5 m
TATTTTGCAATTGAAACTCTTAATGCATTTGAAGATATGCATTTATCATTGTTAAATTACGATCTTTCTGAAAATGACCAACTGTCACTCAGTTATGTGCAAAATAGATTGCAACATTTACTTTCAGATTAAAATCTCATGAAAGCAGCTATAGATTTTGGAATCTCAAATACAGATATAGCCATATTAAACAATGGTGATCTTTCTTTTTATAGCCTTCCATCAACAAGAAAAAAGTTAAATTGCTCTTCAATTAAAGAGATTTTTTCCTATCTAAATATTTCTATTGAAGACATCAACCTGATTGGGGTTACTGGAGGCAAATCATCTGATCTTAATGATTTAATGGATGAAATAAAGATTATTAAAATTAATGAAATTGATGCAATCGCTCTTGGGGCAAAAAAATTATATGGCATTAGTGATGAGTCAGCTCTTGTGGTTAGTGCGGGCACGGGGACGGCTTGCGTGCATATTCAAGGAAATGATTTTAGTCATTTAGGAGGCATTGCTGTGGGTGGTGGCATGCTTGAGAATCTTGGTTCGCTTCTATTTAAAAACTCAAATGGTCTAGAGATTAATGAGTTTGCAGCCAAGGGATCCAGAGCTGAACTAGATTTATTGATTGGAGACGTTGTAAATAAAATAGGCAATCTCTCACCCGAGATCACCGCTGTTAATTTTGGTCAAGCAAAAAATTCATCAGCGGATACCATGGAAAATACTGCTGCAGCATTGTGCAATATGGTAGGAGAGATTATTGGAACAGTAGCTTATTTAAATGCACTATTAGTGGGATCAAACAAGGCCTACTTTTTAGGCAGGACATCCTATCTTTCAAAAATTATTGATGGCATCAATCAAAGGCTGGAACTAGCTGGGATTGAAGGACAATACAACCCTAATCGTGAATACGGTAACGTCATAGGAGTGCTTGAGAGCATGCAGAATCATAATAGATCTACTAATACCTAGAGTAACTCTAAAACTCTAGAAACGCATGAATGTAAATCTTTAGTATTGCTAACAGTGTAATGAGAATATTTCTTATACAATTCTTGTCTTTCTCCAAATGCATCTTCAATTGATTGGCTTGGAGCTTTTGCAAAACCTCTATCTAGGAAACTTGGCACCCTCTCTAAAATTTGCTCAAAAGGAACGTTTAAAAATATTACTTTTGAATTTTGTTGGATATGATTCATTGCTTCATCGCTATATACTGCACTTCCTCCAGTTGAGAGGATAATTTCATTAAAGTGAAGGTTTTTAAGGACTAGATTCTCAATTTCTCTAAGTTTAATGTAACCTTCATCATCTAGAATCTTTTGTAAATTTTTTCCATACTGCTCTTCGATTAGATCATCGCTATCAATTAATCTAAAATCCAGTGCCTTTGCTAGCTCTTTTCCCACAGTGGATTTTCCAGCTCCAGCCATTCCTATTAGTGAAATTGAATTTTTCATTTTTCGTGCTGTACTATAAACCGTTCTAGGTTATATTTTATAAAAATATTATAGAAAGTGTATTTAATGAAATATAAATTCTTGCTTCTTTTACTAATAGCTCCATCGCTATATGGAGAAACAAAACTTATCGTGCTTGGTTCAGGGACGCCTAATCCTGATCCAGAGAGAGCAGGATCAGCCTATGCAGTAGTTGTAAATGAAACTCCCTATTTAATTGATTTTGGACCAGGTGTTATTCGAAGAGCTGCATCTCTCTCCCCGCCCTGGGGTGGAGAAATTGAAGCGATGACAGTTAAAAATTTTGAACACGCATTCTTGACTCATATTCATTCTGATCATTCTACAGGCTTGGCTGATCTATTGTTAACTCCATGGATTATGGGAAGAGATAAAAAGTTAAACCTATATGGTCCTATAGGATTAGAACAGATGGCTTCCTCTAATCTGGAAGCCTTTGAAGATGATATAAGTTATAGAATCTATGGGACTCAACCATCTAATAAGATAGGCTACAAATTTAATTTTCATCTGCTCGCCGAAGGATTGATCTATGAAGATGAAAATATTTCTGTAGAGGCATTTAAAGTTCCTCATGGGAGCTTTAAGGACGCGTATGGATTTAGATTTACTTCTGAAGATAAAGTAATTGTGTTCTCTGGAGATACTGGCCCATCTAAAACATTAGAGAAATTTGCTATTGGGGCAGATATATTGGTTCATGAAGTTTATTCATATGCAGGGTTTCTAAAAAAAACAAAAGATTGGCAGATATATCATAAAGGGCATCACACCTCCACGCTCGAAGTTGGCGAGATAGCCTCTAGAGCAAAACCAAAGCTATTGCTGCTATCTCATATTCTTTTTTGGGGTTCGACTGAAAAAGATATATTAGAGGAAGTAAAGACTGTATATACAGGTGATGTAAGAATTGCAGAAGATTTAATGATTATTCAATAATAAGCTAGCCTTTTTGATCAAAGTAAAACAGCCTTTCAATGTCATCCTCATCAGTTTTATCTCCATATTGAATCTCAATGATATGACATTGCTCTGAATTTCGATTAATGATTTGATGCCACTCACCCTGTCTTACATGAAAAACATCTTCAGAGTTCAATGTAATCTCTTGCGTATCCTCAGGTTTATCTTTTGAGAAATTTACAACACACTTTCCTTTGGAGATAAACCAAATTTCATTTCTATGAAAATGTTTCTGAAAGCTCATGCCTTGATTTGGCTTTACAATCAGCTCTTTTAATTTCAATCTCGAGTCACTAAAGAGGTTATAAAATTTACCCCATGTGCGGTTCTCAGATTCAAACTGCCAATTCTTTAATATCCAACTGGAAGAGTTTTGCTTATTACTTCCTCCAACACCAAATTCAAATTTGATGCCATGAATACTCATCTCGGGTATATTTTTATCATTCCTATCTCCGCCATTACAAAATATGATTTGATCATTGGGATACTTCAATTTGAGCTTAAGCAAGGCATTAGAAGCGCTACCAATCTCATCATCTTCAAAATTAATAACTTCATGAACCATTGCAAGATTTTCAATAACTGCCTTTCTTTCATCAAAAGGCATGAAATATCTCCCCTTTTTTTTCTTAAGCCAGTCATCACTATTTAGAGCAACAACCAGTTTTTCACCAAAATTTGAAGCAGCTTTAAAATATGCAATATGACCTGAATGTATGGGATCAAAGCCACCGCTAACAACAGATATTTTCATAACATTATTATAATCTATTAGAGTTGATTCTATCACTTCTAGCACAATCGCTTTTCTAAGAGATTTTTACCCTCAGTCTAAGTTTTATATATAATATGTATAAAATAAAACCATTGGGAAATAATGTTATGACTGACCAAAAAGAAACGCTGGATGTACAGGAAGAACAATTAATAGAATATAAAAGACACGGAGGAGCTATTTTAGGACCTTTTACATCAAACTTTTTTTATAATGACCCAAAACATTTATTATTTTCATTATCTAGATATAAATTTGTTTCTAAAATACTAAATAAAGTTGATTCTGTCCTTGAGGTGGGCTGTGGGGATTGTTTTGGATCTGTGATTGTCGCTGCAAATGTAGAAAAATATTATGGCGTGGATTTTGATGAGGCTGTTATAGAAGATAATAAAACTAGGCTTCAATTAAAAGATAATATGAATTTTGAATTTCTAAATATATTAGAAAATCCTTTTCATATTAAGGCTGATGCTGCATTTTCTCTGGATGTGATAGAGCACATACCTTTTGATCAAGAAAAAATATACATAAATAATATTGTTTCTTCAGTAAATAAAGGGCCAGTCCTTCTTGGAACTCCAAATGAATATGCTAAGGCATATGCTTCTGAGGGGGCCATGAGAAGTCATATAAATCTTAAAACACCGGAAACTTTAGCAGAAAGTCTTCGTCCTCATTATAAAACTGTAATAAACTTTTCAATGAATGACGAGGTGGTTCATACCGGATTTGATCAAATGGCACATTATATTTTTGCATTAGGTGTAGATCCGAGATAATCTTTTTAGATGAAAAATTTGTTCTCTAGATGAACCGGTTCAGAGAAAAGATTAGAAAACTTAATTCCTTAGAAGGTATTAAGTATTCAGTATTTACAGGATTCCCATCAAGAAAATTCAAAGCCTTTAGAGACAATATTTATATCCATTTGTCTAACTTATATTCTTTTCTGTTCCTAAAAAAAAGTTTTTTTATAGATGAGAGGGAAGACTGGTTTAATGAGATAGTTTTTTTCAAGCAAAATGGCTTTCTAGTTGTTAAAGATTTCTTGGATAAGCATACAGTAGATTTTTTTTTGAACTCTCTTCAAAATCTTGATGAAGGAGATTTTGTAAATTCATCAGATATAGCATCACCTAATTGTATCTTTCGTGATCGAGTGATTAAAAACTTAGATTTTCTTTATGATGAGCGTTTAGAAGACGTATTAATTCAATACAATCATGTACGAGATACTCATAAAATGATCAATAACGCACCAGTTGATTTATTCAATATGTTGATAGATAAGTCGGAGCGCTTATTAAATTCAAGGGTATCTATAGAGGTTTCTGAGATTTATGAGACTTTAGCAAATGGCGATAAAATAAAGGTAAATTCAAAATGGCATCTTGATGGAGATATTCATAAGTCTTTTAAAGTTCTCATATATTTAAGTGATGTTAGGCAAAAGGAAGGAGCTCTTAAGATAAAAAGTAAAATCAATAACGAAGAGATTGAGTTTATTGGCGAGGCAGGAACTGCAATATTTTTTAAGAATTCAGAGTTATTGCATTTAGGTTCGTTGCCAGAGAATAAAAGTAGATGGTGTTTAAATTTCAAAGTTTATCCAAAAATCATAAGCTCTAGCATAGTAACCGGAAATAAAGCATTTAACTTTGTGAGACGACGAAACCTATTTAGAGGGGCTTAATTGATTAATCTATCCCTCTTCAAAATTTGGCTTTCTCAACAAATCTAAAAACTTAGGTCTTTAATTTAATTAATTAGAAACCCAGCATCATTTATCTTACTTTCTTGAACTCCAATTACATTAAGATAGATGATATCTCTTAGATGAATGAGTTGGTGGAGCTACGCGGGATCGAACCGCGGACCCCCTGCTTGCAAAGCAGGTGCTCTCCCAGCTGAGCTATAGCCCCATTCTTTTTAAGAAGGATGTATTCTACAATATAAAAGGTTTTAATATATTAATTTTTTTAATTCTTTCTAACAATCTTTTAATGAAAATACTCCACCTTGCCGACATTGATTCTATTGAAAAACCGGGGGGAATAGAAGCTGTAATATCTAATATTAAAAATTACTTTTCGCCAAAAACAATTGATCATCAAATTATTTATAGAGGTGAGCTTTCTGGTTGGAATTTCATTGGTAAAGCTGTTCCATCAAAAAATAAACTATATGCAGAAATTGATAGGCTCAAACCAGACAAAATTATGCTTTATGGATCTACTCCTTTTATTTGGATAACAATTTTTCTATTAAAGCTAAAAAGAATAAGTGCAAAGATTTTTATAATCCCTTTTTATCACGAGCCAAAATCAACAAAATCTCCATTATTGGCAGCCATTAACTTTTTTTTTCTTAATATGGTAATTGCTAAAAATATTGGCATTGGATTCTGCACTAATTTTGAAAGACAAAAATTCTATTTTCTTGAAGAGAAGAACTATGTAATCCAGCATCCATTTTTCTTGATTGAGAACAATAACTTAGATGAGAAGAAGGAGAATTACTTATTTGTTGGAAGAGATGACACTCATAAAGGCTTGGATCTATTTTTTGAAGTTGCAGAAATGTATCCAGAGCAAAATTTTGTTGCTATAACAGTCCCCAAAAAAAATAGAAAGGTATTAAGAAATATGTCGATTCTTTCTAATCTCTCTAACGCTAATCTAAAGTTAGAATATGCAAAGGCAAGGATATTGATCTTCCCTTCTGCTTACGAGTCTTATGGTGGGGTTTTACTGGAAGCTTTGAGCAGTCAATGCTTGGTAATAGCATCGAGTGGAGTTAAAGGAGTTGAATATTTCACCAATAATGAGAATGTATTTGCATATAAGCACGCCAAAGATTCAAAAAAAAATGTTTTAAGCATCAAGGAAAATATTGACTTAATAAAAAAAAATAATCTCACTTTTAAGCACTATAATAAAAATTATGATATTTATAATGAAATTTCAACTGATAAACATATTCAATCGATAGGAAAACTATTAGACTTGATATAATTATGTCCTTTTTAAAAACATAACTTTATTGTATTTAACTCATAGGTAGAAAATGAAAATTCTGATTACTGGCAGCTCGGGTTTTATTGGTGCTAGTTATTCAACGTTTTTAAAAAATTATTATGGCGATGCGAATGTCTTTGAGGCAGATAAGCACTCTGGCATTGACTTGGTAAACCTCGAGCAGGTAATGAGATTGCCAGATGTAGATATTGTAATCCACTTGGCTGCTCATAACGGAACAAAGCATTTCTACGAGTCTCCCTTTTCAGTTATTGAGAACTCTTCAATTCCAACAATTAATTTGTTGAAAAGGTACTCTGGGAAAATCAAGTTGTTTATGTACGCCTCAACGTGTGAAATTTATGCTGATGCTACTGAAATGAATCTTACAGAAATTCCTACTGCTGAGCATGCTCCTGTAATGTTTAATCACCCTCATAATCTTAGGTGGAGTTATGCTGCATCTAAATATCTTGGTGAACTTGCAGTAAAAGCAGCTGAGGTTCAGGACAATCAATCGTTTCAAATTATCAGATACCATAATATATATGGCCCAGGCCAAGTTGATCATTTTATTCCAGAATTTGCGGCAAGATCTTTAAAGGGTGACACTTCTCTTTTTGGCTGGAAAAATACAAGGTCTTTTTGCTACATTGATGATGCGATTGATGCATCACATGAGCTCCTAATATCAGATAAAGCTATCAATAAAGTGATTCACTTGGGAAATGAAAATGAAATAACTATTGAGAAAATGGCGCTTAAGATTCTTAAGATTTTAAATATAAAAGAAGATCTTATCTTACAAGATGCCCCTGAGGGCAGTGTTTCAAGAAGGTGTCCTGATATTACGTTGATGAAATCTATTATTAACTATGCACCCAAGATCAGTCTAAATGATGGGCTGAAAAAAACTCTAATGGAGTACAAATGAAGATAGGTATTATTGGCATAGGTGTGGTGGGCTCAGCATGCAAGAAGGGCTTTGAATCCGTTGGGCACAATGTACTAATTCACGATATTAAACTTGGTACTTCTGTTGAAGATCTGATGAGTGCTGAGATTATTTATATCTGTGTGCCCTCTCCATCTAATAAAGATGGTTCTTGTAATACCCAAATTGTTGAGTCTGTTGTGAATGAGATTGAAGTATTAAATTTTCAAGGTGTAACTGTAATTAAAAGTACAGTTGAGATTGGAACAACGGCTAGGTTAGCAAAAAAATATAATAATAATAAAATATGCTTTGTCCCAGAGTTTCTGCGCGAAAGATGTGCTGAAGAAGATTTCATAAACCATGGAGCATTGCTTATAGGCAGTGAAAATAAAATTGTTCAAAAGGCGGTGATAGATAGTCATGGAAATTTACCAAGCAAAGTAGTAAACATGAATCCAACTGAAGCTGAAATGTCTAAATATTTTCATAATGTTTTTAATGCAATGAGAGTGGTATTTGCCAATGAGATATATGAAATATGTCAACATGAATTAATAGACTACGATCGTGTTTTGAATGGTTGCCTTGAAAGAAATGACTATTCAGATAAATATCTTCGTGTTGATGAAAGCCTAAGAGGATATGCAGGGGTCTGCCTACCAAAAGACACAAAAGCCTTGGCTGCATATTGCAAAAAAAATGATCTACCTTTAAATATTTTTAAAGATATAGACAAATCAAATGAGCGTCTAAAAAAAACAGTTTTTAAAAATATGAGAAAAAATTGATGATTAGTTATATAACTTTATTTCTTTTTTAATGTTACTAAGGAACATAACAAAAAAAATAAATTCTTATAGTGGAAAGCCTTTAAGGCTTTTTTATAAGAAAGTGGGACTAACAATTTTTATCAAGAAATTAATTGCTTTGATATATTTTGGCTTCAGTAAAGAGATTACTTTAAAAAACGGTTTGATATTAACTCTTGAAGAGGATGATGATTATGAATTAAGAGTCAATTATCTATCTGATATTCTAAATGATAATTTTGAAACTCAAAAAATAAATTTAATCAGGCAAGTCCTTTTTCCAGGAGATAAATTTATAGATATCGGATGTTCTTTTGGGCTTTTTTCTTTAATTGCTTCAGAGATCGTTGGCACAAAAGGTGAAGTGCTCGCTTTCGATCCCTCAAGTACTGCAATAAAAACCCTGAACATTAATTCAAAAATAAATGGTTTTGAAAACATTAGAACGCATAATATTGCGTTGGGAAATTCAGATAATTTAATTCAATTTTTTGGGCAGAACTATGGAGGAACCATAATAAAAGATAATCCACAGTATGAAACTTCTGTCGGTCGAGAAATAGAAATGAAAAAGTTGGATAGCATTTTATCATTAAATGATCTGCAAAATCTTAAGTTTATAAAGATTGATGCGGAGGGAGCTGAATTGGAAATACTAAAAGGGGCTGAAAATATTTTAAAGAATTCAAAGGATCTTGTGATTACTATAGAGTTAGGTGAAATGATGCTAACTGCTGCAGGATCCTCTATTGAAGAAGTGGTGAACTTTTTAATATCTCTTGGTTATTTCAATTTCATAGACATTACTCATAATGAAAGAATATTACCAATTCAATCATCTAATTTTATGAAAGATTTGGAAGCAGGAAGATTTGGAAGTTTTTTTAATCCTCAGGTAGGATTTTTTTGTGAAATTGCTGCTATGAAGGAAAATAGATATAAGAAAATAGTTCATGAAATATAAGGTGTGTTGATGAATAAAGTTGTAACTCTTGAAAAACTAAAAAATATTTGCCATTTGTCAACCAAAGCAAATAAAACAATTGGTTTATGCCATGGGGTTTTCGACCTCATGCATATTGGGCACATTAAATACTTAGAAGAAGCAAAAAAGATGTGTGATGTTTTGGTTGTAACTATTACAGAGGACAAAAATGTAAATAAAGGTCCTGGACGCCCATATTTTAATCAAAAAGATAGAGCCCAATCTATTGCTGGATTGGCCTGCGTGAACTTCGTGGCTATAAATGCCTGGAAAACAGCCAAACCAACAATAAAATATCTCAAACCAAATTTTTATATAAAAGGTCCGGACTACAATCATATTGCTAAGGATCCTACCGAAAATTTATTAGAAGAACAGCGGGCAATTAAATCGATTGGTGGAGAGTTTGTGACTACAAATACTGAGTTGTCTAGCTCTTCAAAAATAATTAACAGTCATTTCGAAACAAGCAAGGAGATTAGAGACTTTAGAAAAAGGGCTAAAAAGAAAATTCAAACTGACCCAAAAGAAATTTTTGATTCTTTTAAAAATTTAAAAGTGTTAATTGTTGGAGAATCAATAATAGATAAATACATATTCTGCCAAACAATTGGTAAGGCTGGCAAGGATCCTTTTTTAGTTTCGAAAAAGATTAGGGACGAAGTATATTTAGGAGGAGCCCTGGCAGGAGCAAAAAACTTGTGTGATTTTGTAAAAGAAGTAAAAATTTTAAGCTATCTTGGAGAAAATAATGAAGAGCTTCAAGTTGTGAGAGAGGGTCTTAGCTCCAAAATAAAATCTGAATTTATCAAAAAAATAAATAGTCCTACGATAATAAAGAATCGCTTCATTGATGAATATTCCAATACAAAAATAAATGGAATCTATGAAATTAATAATGAATTGCTAGAAAAGAAAAATGAAAATGAATTTATTAAAAAACTTGAAAGAAATATTAAAAAGTATGACATCGTAATAGCTATGGATTTTGGACATGGATTGTTTACAGATAAAATAGCTAGATATATATCTAAAAATGCTAAGTTTTTAGCTGTAAATATCCAACAAAATTCTTTTAACCATGGCTACTACAATATTGAAAAATTTCAAAGAGCAGATCTTTTTACGCTTCATGAAGGAGAGATTCGCCAGCATTATAGGGATAAAAAATCATCAACAGATAGCTTGATCAATAAGCTAAGCTCTTCATTGAATTATAAGAATATCATTGTTACCCAAGGCAACAAAGGTAGCTTGATCAAAGGTAAAAATATTACTAAGTCAATACATTGTCCTGCTTTAGCAAAAAATATCGTTGATAGGGTTGGATCTGGAGATGCATTACTTGCAATTAGCGCGCTATCTATTTTCAGGGGTTTGACCGAAGAGTTCACTCTTTTATGCGGAGCTATTGCAGCATCCTCAGTAATAGAACATCATGCAAATTCATATAATCTCAATAAATCAGACTTATCTAATAGCGTGCATTCTTTTTTAAAATGAAGAAATTATTTGTACTAGGCTCAAACTCTTTTTCAGGGAGTAACTTTATTGATTTGATGTTAAAGAAAGATTTTGAAATTATTGGATGCAGCAGATCAAAAGAATATCAATCAGTATATTTGCCATATAAAAAAAATAACAATCTTAAAAAATTTAAATTTTTTCAACTAGATATAAATAAAGATTTAGAAGAGATCATATGCATGATCAATGAATTCAAGCCTGAATATATAGTAAATTTTCTTGCTCAAGGAATGGTTGCTGAAAGTTGGAAAAGCCCAACGGATTGGTATGAAACTAATTTAATGGCTCAAGTAAAATTTCATGACAATATAAGAAATTTTACCTTTATAAAAAAATATTTACATTTCACAACACCAGAAGTATATGGAAGCACCTCTGGCTGGACCAAAGAAAATTATATTTTTGCCCCCAACAGTCCATATGCTGTTTCTAGGGCAGCATGTGATCTGCATCTCATGAGTTTTTATAATAACTATAATTTTCCAGTTGTATTTACAAGAGCAGCAAATGTATTTGGCGAGCATCAACAGCTGTATAGAATAGTCCCTCAAACAATTATGCGAATTCTTCGTGGGGAAAAACTTGATCTGCATGGAGGTGGTTTATCTGAAAGATCATTTATCCATATAGATGATGTATCCGCTGCTGCAAGCAAGGCTTTGCTTAAAGGAAGACCAGGAGAAACTTATCATATTTCCATGGAATCAAAGCTTTCTATCAAAGAATTGGTTATAAAAATATGTCAAACATTAAATGTAACCTTTGATGACTCTGTTAAAATAAGCGATGAGAGACTCGGAAAAGATTTCTCCTACTCCTTAGACTCATCTAAAATTCGAAGTGAGTTTAATTGGGAGGAAAAAATATCACTAGATGAAGGTATAAAAAGAACAATTAGCTGGGTGAAAGAAAACTTTGAGAGTTTAAATAACGAGCCCTTAGAATACTTTCACAAAAAATAAATATTATGAACATATTAATTACGGGATCATCAGGATATGTAGGATCATCATTGGTTCCATATTTATTAGCAAAAGGTCACATAATAAGAGGAATTGATACCCAGTGGTTTGGTTGCAATCTAATACAGCATAAAAATTTAGAAATTATTAAAAAAGATATTAGAGCGATTGAGCTAATAGATTTTGATAATATCGATTCAGTAATTCATTTAGCAAATATTGCTAATGATCCGGGTGTAGAGCTAAATCCCTCATTATCATGGGAGGTTAATGTTCTCACCTCTCAGAAAATTGCAGAATTATCAATTAAGAGCGGTGTCAAACAGATAATTTATGCAAGCTCTGGAAGTGTCTATGGAGTCAAGGATGAGCCAGAAGTTACAGAAGATTTAGATCTCATTCCAATATCTGTGTATAACAAAACTAAAATGGTGTCTGAAAGAGTATTCCTGAGCTATAACGATAAAATAAAAATTCATAATATAAGACCTGCAACTATATGCGGATGGTCTCCAAGAATGCGATTGGATGTCAGTGTAAATATGCTTACCTATCAAGCTCTTACCAATCAAAAAATAACAGTTTTTGGCGGCGCACAAGTGAGGCCAAATATTCATATGCAAGATATGATTAAGGTTTATGATCATTTTCTAAAAGAGCAGAAAAAAATTATTTCAGGAAATTATAATGCTGGTTTTGAAAATATTTCTATATTAAATATAGCCGAGATGGTGAAAGAGAAAGTTGAAACTGATATCGAGATAACCCCATCGAATGACCCAAGATCTTACAGACAGAATTCTGATAAGTTAATTGAAACTGGTTTTATAAAATCCTTTGGTGTATCTAATGCAATTGATGAAATTATTCAGAAATACAAAAATGGTGAATTGTTAGAAAATGAGAATTCTTTTACTGTTAAAAAAATGAGGGCTCTGGGCTTAGATACATGAGAAGAAATAATTAGAATGCAGCTTTCAACACTAGAAAAAATTGCTAATGAAATAAAATTTAAAATAATTTTAAATTCCTCAAAAACAGGCACTCCCCATCTTGGATCCTGCCTTTCATGCAGTGATATATTGGTTGTTTTGTACTACTCTATTTTAAATATAGATATTAATAACCCCGGCGATAAACTAAGAGATAGGTTTATATTAAGCAAAGGGCATGGAGCGGCGGCATTATTTCAGATTCTAGCATCAAAAGGGTTTTTTGATCTTTCTCTAATGGATTCTTATGGCGAAGATGGAACTTTGCTTGCTGAGCATCCACCTGCCCCAGACTATCTCCCTGGAATAGAAGCTGCTACAGGGTCTTTAGGTCATGGTCTGCCGATTGGATTAGGCATGGCAATGGCAGCAAAGATAAATAACTTTGATTATCATGTTTATGCACTGTTAGGTGACGGGGAATGCAATGAAGGATCAATATGGGAGGCTGCTAACATGGCAGCGGCTCAAAAAATATCAAATCTTACTGTAATTGTTGACTCTAATAAATGGCAAGCAACTGACCGGTCTTCAGATTTAGTTGGTTCAACCACCCTTGTAGAAAAGTGGAAAGCATTTGGTTGGAATACCCTTGAGATTGATGGACATAATTTAAGCGAAATTTCAATTGCATTAAAGACTAAAGCTGATTCTCAACCAACAGCAATCATTGCAAATACTGTCAAAGGAAGTGGAGTATCTTTTATGGAGGATGATAATAATTGGCACTATAGAATTCCAACAAATGAAGAGGTTGAGCTTGCCTTCAAGGAACTTGGAATGAAAAAATGAGAAATGCATTTGCAGATGAGATAACTAAAATTGGAGCTACGAGAAATGATTTAGCTCTGTTATCAGGAGATATTGGTAATAGGTTGTTTGACGTTTTTAAAACATTACCAAACTGTAGTTTTATAAATTGTGGTATTGCAGAGGCAAATATGATGGGAGTTGCGGCAGGATTAGCCTTATCTGGATTAAAGCCAATTGTATATACAATTACACCCTTTACTACTACTCGATGCTATGAACAGATTAGGATTGATGCTTGTTACCACAATATACCTATAATTATAGTTGGCACAGGCTCTGGTCTGTCATATGCCAGCTTAGGACCAACGCATCATTCACTCGAAGACTTGGCAATTTTAAGAGCTCTGCCCCATATGACTGTAATGGCTCCAGCAGATGAGCTTGAACTTAGAATGTGTTTAAATGAAGCTCTCAAACTCAATTCACCTGTTTATATTAGAATAGGCAAAAAGGGAGAAAAAATAGTTACTCGTCCTAATCATAATTTAAAAATAGGTGAGGCTATTAAGCACAAAAAGGGTAAAGATATTGCTTTTATTGCATCAGGAACAATCCTATCAAATGTATTAGATGCATGTGAGTTACTTGAGCAAAAAGGAATTAAATGCTCTGTAGACAGTTTTCATACAATCAAGCCTCTTGATATTCGGTCATTAAATACAATCTTTGAGGAAGCTGATAAAATCTGCATGGTCGAAGAGCATGGATCAATTGGTGGTCTTTTTGGGGCTGTAAGTGAATGGTATGCCCAGTCATCTCATGATCAGAAGAAGTTATTTAGCTTTGGTACGCCTGATGAGTTCATGCATGAAATTGGAAGCCAAGCCTATGCACGTGATAAGTATGGTCTATCGGTTCAAAAGATATATCTTAGAGCATTAGAAATAGCCAAATCAAAAGAGTAAAAATTGAAAATTGGTATAGATTTTGATAACACGATAGTTAACTACGACTTGTTGTTCTTTAATGTAGCATTAAAGCTTGGGCTCATTCCATCCAAGTTAGATAAATCAAAGTTTGCAGTGAAGAAATATCTTCATCAAGTAAACAAAAATGATGAATGGACCTTGCTACAAGGATTGGTTTATGGCGAAAAGATGCCGGGTGCTTTGATTTATGAGGGATTTAAAAATTTCGTAGATTTCGCTAGCAAAGAAAAGGTTGAACTTTGTATTATTAGCCACAAAACGCTTTATCCATTTCTAGGTAAAAAATTTAATCTCCATAAGAGCGCAAAGAGTTGGATTGCTGAAAACCTGAATCATAATAGCGAGCAATTTATAGACCAAGAAAATACTTTTTTTGAAATATCCCAAGATCTTAAAGTATCAAGGATAAAGCAACAAAATTGTGATTATTTTATTGATGACCTGCCAGAGATTTTTGAAAACGAAAACTTTCCCGCCCAAACTACTAAACTTTTATTTTGCCCAAATACAAACCCTCCGATCATAAATTACAAAGTCTTCCAATCCTGGAGTTTGATAAAAAAATTTTTACAGCATGAATTACGAAGTTGAACTGTTAAAAATAAGAAAATTATTTTTTCAGCGCAATTATGATCTTAAAAATTTAGATATCACTAAAATTGAAGGTGGAAAAAATAATCTAGCATTCAAGGTCGAAGCTGATAATAAAAAATATTTTGCAAAATTTTACCTATCAAATAAGCATTTAAATGCTGAATTAAAATTTCTTCAATACCTTCAAACTATTAAAATAGATAATACTCCTAATCCAGTCTTTGTATCTCAAAAAGATAATCTCGCTATTCATGAATTTATTGATGGCAAACCATTTCAAAAGAAATACCTAAAAAAAGATGTGATTATGGAAGCGGCTCAATTTTTACACAAAATAAACAAAAAAAAAATTGGCAAGATAAATATAGAAAATGCCTCAGAGTCAAGTTTTGATCTACAGGGTCATTTCAGAATTATTGATAAGAGAATTTTCTTATTAAAAAATATAGACCATAGCGACTCATTGAATATTGAAGTGATTAATTTAATAAAAGAATTATTAAGTTACTGGGAGGAAGTTAAAAATAATATCTTAAGCTTAAAAAGCAATAACCAATTCCAAGAACTTAAAAAAGAAGATATTTGTATCTCTCCTTCCGACTTTGGATTTCATAATTGCATTGTAGGATCCAATAATAAGACTTATTTTATAGATTTTGAATATGCCGGCTTTGACGATCCTGCAAAAACATTATCCGATTTTTTTATTCAACCTGAGATTGAGGTTCCAAAGAAATTTTTAGAGGAATTTGGACTAATAGCTTTCAAAGATTGCCCAAATAAACTAGATACTATTGAAAGGACAAAGATTTTATTTCCAATGTTTCAGGTAAAATGGGTTTGTATTGTTTTGAATGAATTTTTGGAAGATAAGTTGGCAAGAAGAATTTTTTCACATTCAATCCAAGACATAAGTGAACACAAAATTAAGCAATTAAACAAAGCAAAGAAAATTTTTTCTGAAATATAAATTATGTACATAGATTTCTTATCTTCTCTTCATAAGAGCACAACTAGGGATTATTTAGCCAGGGTCAATGATGTAGATTATCCAAAAGCCAAGGCTGCCGAGCTTGCTAAAAAGTGGGGCTATGATTACTGGGATGGAGATAGAAGAATTTGTTATGGAGGTTATAGTTATATACCAGGAAGATGGCAGCCATTAGCCCAAGATTTAATTAAACATTATGATCTTAAATCTGGAGATAAAGTTTTAGATATAGGATGTGGTAAAGGTTTTCTACTCTATGAAATGAAATTGTTAGAGCCTGGTCTTCAGATTACTGGTATTGATATTTCAGATTATGCGATTGAAAATTGCAAGGAAGAGATTAATGAATCTTTGATAGTGGGAAATGCAAGCAAATTAGAACTTCCTGATAATACTTTTGATTTAGTTATATCATTGAATACACTTCACAACTTGTTTGTTTATGATCTAGAAAATGCAATCTCTGAAATAAACAGAGTCAAGAAAAATAACTCTTATGTCTGTGTTGAGTCTTATAGGACTGAAGAAGAAAAAGCCAATCTTTTATATTGGCAGGTAACTTGTGAATCTTTTTATAATCCTGATGAATGGGAATGGCTATTTAAAAAATTAGATTATACTGGTGACTATTCATTTATATATTTCGAGTAATCATGAAAAACCCTCAGTATAGCAAAGCAGCAATCCTAACAGAGCTTAAAAAACCATTAGTTGTTGATCTTATAAAACTTCCAAAAACGCTTAAATATGGACAGGTTCTTGTGAAACTTCACTATAGTGGAATCTGCGGATCACAACTTGGAGAGATTGATGGGATTAAAGGGTCGGACAAATACTTACCTCACTTATTAGGTCATGAAGGTTCAGGCACAGTCCTCGATATTGGTGATGGCGTTAAAAATGTAAGTGTTGATGACAGGGTTGTTTTACACTGGAGAGAGGGGGAGGGAATTAATAGCGAAACCCCAAAATATTTTCTTCAAGATACAGAAATTAATGCAGGATGGGTTACTACTTTTAATGAATTTGCTGTTATATCTGAGAATAGATTAACAAAAGTTAGTACTGCATTAGATTTAAAACTGGCGCCCCTGCTTGGCTGTGCAATTACAACTGGCTTTGGTGTAGTTGAGAATGATGCAAAAATTAAAATTGGAGACTCAGTGGTAATATTTGGCTCTGGAGGAATAGGATTGAGTATGATTCAGGCAGCTAAATTAAAAGGCGCCTACCCAATAATTGCTGTAGATATTTTTGAAAATAGGCTGGAGTTAGCTAAGGAATGTGGCGCTGATCATACTATCAGACATTCAAATATTGAAGCTACAAATCAAACAATTAAAAACTTTACCAATGAGGGTTTAGATGTTTTTATAGATAATACTGGGTTACCAGAAATTATTGAGCTTGGTTATAGGTTAATTCATAAAAATGGATCTCTTGTTCTGGTGGGGGTTCCAAAATTTGATCAAAATATATCTATACACACATTACCAATTCATTTTGGTAAAAGAATTAAGGGTTCTGAGGGAGGAGGAGCCAATCCCTCTAAAGATATTCCAAAATTTGCAAACTTAATAGAATTAAAAAAAATAGATGTATCAAATCAAGTAACATATGTATGTTGTTTAGATGATATTAATGATGCCATATCTGATATGAGGTCTGGCAAAGCCATAGGAAGAACTGTGATCAAGTTTGATTAATAACTATGATTAAATCATTAATAATTGGAGGCTCTGGCCTAATAGGTGGAGCCTTATTAGACTATATTAAAAGTATGTCCGAGTCAGTATATGGCACTTATACACATTCAAAAGAGCCTGGACTGATCTTCCTAGATTTATTTTCCCGTGACTATTCCGCCCTTCAAGATCTTCATAAGGGAGATATAGTATATTTATTATCTGCATACTCTAATCCAAATTGGATTGCTCAAAATAGAGATCAGGCAGAAGAATTGAACCTAACTTGTACAAAAAGTTTAATAGATTTTTTAATTACTAAGGAAGTGAAAATTATTTTTATGTCATCTGTTGAAGTCTTTGATGGGATTAAGGGCAACTATGCAGAAGAAGATGAAACTCATCCATTAAATTACTATGGGGTAATGAAATTAAAAATTGAGGACTACCTTGAATCTAACTATGATAACTACACTATTGCTCGAACTGGCTGGAATGTTGGTTTCAATGAAAAAAGTAGGTGTGTTGTTCAGTTAACATATGAAACACTTCTAAGCAAAAATGCAAAAATGGCAACAGATAATTATTTTTCTTTATGCCATACAGAAGATACTGCGAAGGCTTTGTATTTTTCATCAAAGCAAAATAATATGAAAAAAATACACATTGCTTCTAGCGAGGTAATAAATAGGTTTGATATGGCAGGCTTGATTAAAAAACATAGCGCTAAAGGAAATTTAATGAGCTTTGAAGGATGTTATTTCAATGAAATACCCTATTCAGAACCCAGAGGAAGAGTCAACGATCTTAATAATTCACTTTCTAGGATTCAATTAAACATCAATTATCACAATGCTGAAGAATTAATACTGAAAAAAATAAAATATTTAGACCAAAAGAAAAATGAAGGCTGATAATGTAATTATTAATTCTGAAGATATTTTCATACTTGATGAAACGATAATAGAATCTCTAAAAAGCCTAGCAATGAAGCATCCTTTAAAACGTTCAAGGATTTGTTTACATGAGAATATTAAGTCATCTGTTCATGAGATGATCATAGTCGCTCATCAAGATGGAGTAATTCCTCCTCATAAACACCCTCCTCATAAGCCAGAATCCTATCACATCATTGAGGGTGAACTTAAAGTAACAATTTTTAAAGATGATGGTAGCATTCAAAATGAATTCTTCCTTGGGGGATTATCTCAACCTAGAATGTATAGAATTATTGGTAATATTTGGCATCAACCAATTCCCGTTTCAGAATGGGTAGTTTACCATGAAGTTGCTACAGGCCCATTTGAAAAAGATGATGATGTTATCTACTTAAATCAATAAAATTACAATAATGAACCTACATATGAATACTACCAATAGCCCAATAATATCAAATTCAGACTCAGAATTACTTATATCACTAGATCAATATCCCGTAACTGAAATTTATCAACAGTATGGCTCCAATTCATTCCCATTCAATACATCTTTTGATCAAGAGCTAAGGTTTTGTCCAAAAACCAATCACGCCTTCATGAGCCATCAGCTCCCACAAGAATTTATATATAATTCAGAAAATTACAATACTCACTCTTCAACAAGCATAGGATCATTAAATGCGCTAGATAATTTCTTTAACTTTATTCAGAGTGATGGAGATCTAAGCTCAGATGCCGTAATAGATATTGGTGCAAATGACACAACTTTGCTAAAAAGATTTTCAGGTAAAGCGCAAAAGCTAGTTGGTATTGACCCAAATATAAATTCAGATGATAGAGATATTGAATGTATAAAAGATTTTTTTGAAAATGTGGACATTCAGAGCATATCACCAAATAAAAAAACATTTTTATCCAGCCATACACTTGAGCATATATATGATCCTAGAAAGTTCATGCAAATTCTCTCAGAATCAACCAATGAAAATGACAGTTTCTTTTTTCAATTTCCCTCTATTGATTTATTAATAAGAGATTCTAGATTTGATCAGCTTCATCACCAGCATTTACACTTATTTAGCATTCAATCATTCAGCCAATTAATAGCTGATTTTGGTTTTAAAATTGTCAAATATCAATTTGATCCTGATCATTATGGAACATTAATGGTTCAGTTTAAAAAAACACAAAATGAGATAAAGATTTTTGAATATGAGAATGGGTTTTACTCCATAGAGGAAATAAAAAGAAGGTATGAAATATTTCTTCAAAATATCTCTCTAGCCAATGAAAGAATATTGCAGGATGAAGCGCCATTATATTGTTATGGAGCCTCCTTAATGCTCCCGATTATTAGTTACTATATTCCAGAGATGAAGAAGGCAATTAAAATAATTGATACAGATAGTTCAAAATCTGGTCTATCATATGTCAATTTTGATGTTGAAATAGTTAATGGTTCAGGAATAGATTTGACTAAGGCCAATGTTTTGATCACAGCTCTAGCTACAAAATTTGCTACAAGAAAGATTGCAAATGTTCTATCCGAGCTAAAAGCAATGAATATTATTTTACCTCTAAACACTATATAAATTATGAATTTAAATATTGAAAATAAGGTTGCATTAGTCACAGGTGGTGTTCAAGGTATAGGTTCATCCATTACCAGGAATCTTCTAGATGAAGGTGCTAGAGTTATTGCAACCAGCAGATCTCAAGAGGCTATAGATAAATTTATTAATGAGTTAGATAAAAAATATGTTAAAAACTTAACCTGCATTATTTCTCAACTTACAGAACCAGGTGAAATTTTAGCTCTTCATGATCAAATAAAGCATCAAAATCATTCGGTTGATATCTTGGTAAATAATGCTGGTCACACAATGAATATAACCGATCCATTTTGCAGCATTGAAGACTGGCAAAAAGTTTGGGCTCTAAATTTTAATGTTGTTGTAGAGCTGGTTAATCTACTTGTACCTGATATGAAACAGAAGAAATGGGGCAGAATAGTAAATATCACATCTTGTGCTGGCCTTGAGAATAGTGGACCAGTAACATTTAGCACAGTGAAAGCTGCGCTAACTGCATATACAAGATCAATGGGAAGAGTGCTGGCAATAGAGGAACCAGGAATTGTGATGTCTGCTTTATTTCCAGGCGTTGTTATCACTAAGGGTGGTCATTGGGAGGAGGTATTAAAAAATAATCCAGAGCATGCTGAAAAATATTTAGCTGAGAGATGTCCAGTAGGAAGATTTGGAGAGATCGATGAAATCGGACCAATTGTTGCTTTATATTGCTCAGAATTAGCTAGTTTCTGCCATGGTGCAATTATCCCAGTTGATGCCGGGCAATCAAAACATTTTATGTATTTTAATTATATGGAATAAAAATTCATGAAATTTACAGATGTCCTTGCAAGGACAATCAAGAAAAATGATGTAACAGCAGTATTTGGCCTTCAAGGCGGTGCAGTGGTTCATATATTTGACTCTTTAGAAAAATTATCTGTTCCAGTGGTCTACACCCACCATGAGTCGTCCGCATCATTTGCTGCAGCTGCGAATGCAAAAGCATCTAGAAGTCTTGGTTGTGCAGTTGTAACGACTGGGCCTGGTGCAACAAATGCAATAACTGGTCTAATGGGTGCTTGGCAAGACTCAGTTCCTTGCTTCTTTATTTCTGGTCAAGTTAGATCTAATCATATGTCATATGGAAAGCCGGTAAGACAAGTTGGTGCACAAGAGGTAAATATTGTTGATGTTGTTAAACCGCTGACCAAATATGCAAAAGTAATTACCAAGCCAAATGAAATACAAAGGGAAATGAACAAGGCAATTAAAATTGCACTTAGTGGAAGACCAGGTCCAGTCTGGTTAGATATACCTCTTGAGTTCCAGTGGAGCGATGTACCCTTTGTGGAGGAAAAATGTGTAAAAATTTTTCCATCGAAAAAAATATATGAAATTGAAAAAGATCTTAAGAAATTTTCAGAACTGCTAAAAAAATCAGATAATCCCATTTTTGTAATAGGTTATGGCGCCATTCTAGCTAACTGTGAAAAGAAAATTAGGGAATATATAATTAAAAATGACTTAAGGTGTGTGACTACTTGGACAGCTGCGGGAGTCTTCGGAACAAAAAATAAACACAACCTCGGCATATTAGGCATGTCAGGACAACCTGGAGCAAATAAAGCAATGTTTAAAACGGACCTAATTATTGCATTAGGAACTCATCTCTCAATCCCGCATACTACAACACTCACAGAGCAATATGCCCCAAATGCTAAAAAAGTATTTGTGAATATCGATCAGAAACAATTAGATAATTTAAACCTCATATCTGACCTTAAAATTCACAGTGACTTAAATTTTTTTATGGATAAAATTTCACATATACAAATATCCAAGAAAAATTATCGAAATATAGACTCATTGAAAAAACTAAATCAGAAGCACTTGAAAAATAATAAGCAATTTGTTGATCAGAATATCTTCTTTAAATCTCTTACTAGCGAAATATCAGCGAACGATGGAATTATTGTTGATGGGGGGGGAACAGCACTCTATACAGGCTTTCAAGCATCCGAATTCCAAGAAGATCAAATAGTAATTTGCTCCTCAGCAATTTCATCTATGGGAACAGGTCTCGCAGAAACGATTGGAGCATATTTATCAAATAAATTTAAACGTTTGTTTTGTATTATTGGCGATGGAAGTACGCTAATGAATATTCAAGATTTGCAGTCTATTTCTTATTTAAAAATTCCTGTGGTGATTTGTGTAATTAACAATAATGGCTATCTAGCTATAAGACATACTCAACAAGGATTCTTAGAAAATCGCTACTACGGAACTCATCCTGATTGGAAGTTAGGAATGATAGATTTTAAAAAAGCTGCTAAAGCTTTTAAAATTTCATATCTAAAGCTAGATAATAATCGAGATATCAAAAGAACTTGCGAGAAAGTAAAAGAAGTTTCTTCACCACTTCTATTAGAGGTAATGGTCTCAGAAAACCAGCCCTCTTTATTTGCACAACAATACATCAAAAATAAAGATGGGACTGCTTCTCCGCAAACCCTGGAATTTATGAAATAAAATTAATCTATGAAATACCTATCTTCAGCATCTGAGCTCCTCGAGGGACAAAAGATGTTTCAAATATTAGCTAAATCAAAAGAACTTGAAGAACAGGGAAAAAATATCATTCATTTTGAAATAGGAGATCCGGACTTCAATACTCCAAAAAATGTAATTGATGCTGCCATAAAAAGTTTACAAGCTGGAAATACTCATTATACAAAATCCTCTGGCCTTGATTCATTAAAAGAGGCATCAATAGAGCGATCCAAAAACTCCAGAGGTTTTTCTCCAAGCAAAAAACAGATTCTGGTTACAGCTGGTGCAAATATCCAGATTTTTTATTCCTTGGCGTGTATAGCTAATCCTGGTGATGAAATTGTTACAATAGATCCTTGTTTTGTCTCATACAAATCAATAATAAAGTTCCTAGGCTTGATCCCTAGATTTGTAAGTCTTCATGAAGAAAATGATTTCAGAATAAATCCAACTGATTTAAGAAAGGCTATAACAAATAAGACAAGAGCAATATTAATTAACTCTCCTCATAATCCTACTGGTGCTGTGCTCACAGAGTCAGATATTAGGGCAATATATGACATAGCGGAGGAGTATGATTTGTACTTAATTTCTGATGAGGTTTATGGAAGAATGGTTTTTAATGACGTCAATCAAAAGAACACCTTCTTTTCGCCCAGCTCAATAGATCACTGCAAGGAACGATCAATAATTATTCATTCTTTGAGCAAATCATATGCAATGACCGGTTGGAGGATAGGAGCAGTGACTGGACCAGAAAATGTAATTGAAAAAATGACTCTGTTATTAGAAACCACCTCCTCATGCGTCTCTCCATTTATTCAGGAAGCAGCTGAAGAGGCCTTGAAATGCGATCAATCTGAGATTAACTTGATGATGCAGAAATTTCGTGAAAGGCGCGATTTAATGGTAAAACTAATTAATGAGATCCCAAATATTTCATGCAAATCGCCAGATGGAGCTTTTTATATATTCGCAAATATCAAAAAAACCAATATGTCAGATGTGGAATTTTCTGACTTAATCCTCGAAAAAATTGGTGTAGCGACATGTCCAGGCTCGTTTTTTGGAGATCAAGGAAAAGGATATGTTAGATTTTGTTTTGCAAATTCGCAAGAAAATATTATTGAGGGGATGGCAAGAATAAAAAAATTCTTTACAAAATAGAATCCTGATACTTTTTTAAAAAGTAATGGGATATTCTTGCTTTACCGCCGTACATATAGTGACCAGGCTTGAGGAGTGATAAAAACTTCTCTTCAAGCTCAAGAATACTAGCATTCGCTTTATAACTATCAAGAAAATTAAAACTCTCCAAATCTTTGACAAGCCCTAAGATTTCATCTGAGGAGTTTTCTACAACTTCAATACTTGCTTCTGAATACAAACTTCCTATTCTATAATTACCAACATCTTGATTTAGTATCTCAGCAAAGGGAATCAATTCACCATTTTTATATAACAGCTTGGATATACAAACATTTTTAGATATGCCATGAACCATCCCTGAGATTGGTATAATATTTGAAATTGCACAAGGAACTCCAAAAAGATTAGAAAGCTCTATTACACCCGAAGAAGAGCATAATGAAAATTTACATGATGCGAATAAAAAGATATCCAATCGATCATTTTTAAGACCTGAATGGGCATAATCATAAACTCCCTCAATATCATCAAACTTCTGCATAGAGGGGTCGCCCATTCGAATGCATTTCCCTCCATTTGCTAAAATATAATTGATAGCGTCTTTATAATTTTCTATAGAGTTATTTCTAAATTCTTGTCCAAAGTCTGATGATGATCTCGACTTATGGAACCCTGAATCTCTTGCATGAAGACATACAAACCAATTATTATCAAAACCAATCTCCCTCAAGAAGCTCTGGCCATAATTAATATCCTCATCAAAAAGCTCAAAAAAAGGGGTATCCCAATTTTTATTGATTTCTATATATTTTGAAGTTTGATTCCTTGAAATACAAACCTCTTCTATATTCAATCCAGAAATTTTCGACCAATAAAAAGGAAGGAGAAGATATCCTAATAATCTATTATTTACAAAACAAGCATGTAATTGGATATATTTAATTAGGTGCTTATTTGCAATATGTTTACTAGTGTGAAAAAAGATAAAACGTGTGCTGCCTCTAGTAATAATTTTTTCTTTTAGTGGAATAGTTGTGTCAACTGCTAAATGTCCAATTGCATGAGCATATATTTTTATAAATTTTATATTGAAGAAATATAAGATAACTGATGCTGGAAAATATAAGGTAGTTAGTATAATTTTAAAAGAATACGCACAACATCTTTTAATGAATTTCATAAGAATGAGTAAGTATCCAAATAATTGCATAGAACAAATTATATTTGATAACGCTAATTACTCCATTAAAATAATAGAAAATTTATTGTAAAAGGTTGTTTTAATGCACATACTAAATAAGTTTTGATCTAAGATTTTGGTCCAAAAATATTGCTTAAATTTATTCATCATATTCGTCATTTATTTTTTTTAGATAAAGCAACAAGCTGGGGTTACGCTCAGAAAATTGCTCAATCACTTCAGGGTTTTGTGGCAATTTTTATTATTGCTTACTTTATAGATTTAAAAACACAGGGTTACCTTTATACATTTGTTAGTCTTCTTTCATTGCAATTTGTATTTGAGCTTGGCCTCACGCAAGTAATTATTACTTTTGTTGCATATGAAAAAAATGGGTTACATAAAAAGGAACCCTTTGTTAGGGGTAAATATAAAAACTATATAAGGTTTAAAAATATTGCCTCATACGCCATAAGTTGGTTTACATGGGCGTCTTTAGGTTATTTTTTTGTATCACTTGCCATAGGTTTTTTAATATTCTATGAACCCAATGAAGAAAATAATTTTTGGTTCTATCCATATCTACTCCTTTGTTTTGTTTCGAGCATCCAAGTATTTTGTATCTCTATATATGCAATTAAAGAGGGCTTATCAGCATTGGATGAGGTTTATAAATTTAGATTTATACGAACAGTATTAATGATAATTTTCTATGGCTTGCTTCTTATGCTGGGAGCAGATTTATGGAGTCTATCAATCGCTCATACAATCATTGCAATTACAGATTTATATTTTCTATTTCTAAATAAAAATTTATTGGGTATTGCTAAAAAAGGAAAGAAGAATCTAAAACTATTTAACTGGAAAACAGAAATGCTGCCAATGCAAACAAAGATTGCAGTCGCTAGTATTTCTGGTGTTTTAAGTTTTACTGTTTTTGTTCCTCTGGCGTTTGTGATGCTAGGCCCTGAGGTTGCTGGAAGGTTGGGTATGAGCCTGGCAATTGTTGGTGGCATATCTACTCTATCTATAGTGCCATCTGTCGTAAGCACACAAAAAATGTCAGCTCTTGTTGAAAGTAACAATATGAATGAAGCAAATAAACTAGCAAAAGAATTGATACTCGTCTCTTTTGTTATTCATATTTTGTCATTTTTTCTGTTACTTTCTTTATATTTTTTCTTTCAAGCTTATTTTCCGTCTTTGATAGAAAGAGTTCTGCAGCCGAAAATATTTATAATGCTATTTATCTCTTCAATGTTAGGCTTAATAACCCACCCATTAGCTGTATATATGAGAGCACATAAAGAAGAGCCACTTATGTGGGTATCAATATTACACGGATTATTTGTTTCTATAGGAAGCTACATTGGTGTAGTATTTTTTCAAGTGTTTGGAATTGGGTTAGCTTATTTAATAAGCGGTCTAGTTACTTTTCCTGTTACACTAATAATTTTTTGGAACTTCTTTAAAAGTAAATACTCCAAGGAAAGGGCGATGAACAATAATGGATAATTCGATAATCTCCTCCTATCTTGATTCTTATAACCTTATTCATGATGGTGCGCATGAACCTAGAATCATTGAATTAGTGGATAGCTTATCTGAGATAAAAACAAAAAATAAAAGAGTGTTCATTGCGGGCAATGGTGCCAGTGCTTCTATTTCAAGTCATATTGCAAATGATTTAACAAAAGCAACCCAGATAAAAGCTACTACATTTCATGATCCTGCAATCATTACTTGCTTTGGTAATGACTTTGGATATGAAAATTGGATTAAAGAATCTCTAAATCATTATGCGGAAGCGAATGATATGGCTATTTTGATATCCAGCAGCGGGCAATCAGAAAATATTGTCAATGCAGCAAAGTTTTGCAAGACAAGAAACATCAAGTTAGTATCTCTAACTGGCCCAAGACCAGATATTTTTCTTGAAAATGAGTCCGACATAATTTTTAAAGTTGATTCTGAAATTTATAATGTAATTGAGTGCATTCATATGATAATTTTAACTGCTGCTATTGATCAGATTAATATGATCACCCTGTCATAGATTCATTGATTAAAAAAAATATTATTTTATATGATTCGGTTATATCCCTTAATAATGAAGGACATAATCTCGACTATATTGAAAATCTCAGACAAGTAATAAGCTCTAAAACTGAGCATAATGCAACCAACCTCTTTCCACTCAAAAACGAAGTTAGGAGCAATAAATTATACGCATTAATTAGGTCTACCATTGACCTAAATAAAATTTTAGCCAATAAAGAAAATGATTGCATTGTCATAGCGCCAAACCTTACTAATCTTGACTGGATAACGTTATTCCTGATTGTACGTAGATATAAGAAAATTAAATTTATTGTTTTTTATAGAAGACTGCTTAAAAAAGCAGGATTAAAAAATTTTATTATTGGTCAACTCTTTAAAAAAACAATAGCTTCTCAAAATTGCTATGTTGTGTCTGATTCAAGATCAATTTTAAGAACAATTAATGTTGATGAAGACTTATTTAAGATTGCCATTCCCCCGAGAAAAATTAACAAGAGCTTTCAGGCAAGAGAGGAGATCAGTTTTGATAAAATTGCTAAAAAAGAATGCCTCATCTTTTCAATGGTTGGAATGTTAAGAGAGGATAAAGGCATTGATCACTATAAAAGAATTATTATAGAAACATTGAATATAAATGAGAATTGTTTTTTTGTATTACATGCAACTTGCAATAGTGATGTAATGAAAAATAAACTGGCTGGTCTTAAAAGAGATTTAGGACAAAATAAAAAATTTTTTTTGATAGAGAGGTATCTTAACTCTGATGAATATTCTTGGTTATTAAGTAACATTGATGTCCTGATCCTGCCTTATGATGTTGATGAATACGCAGACGGATCAAGTGGCCCAATGGCTGAATCTGTTAGTCTTGATAAAATTGTAATCTCCACTAGATTAAGTTGGGCAATCAATGAGTTTCAAGATTATAAAAAAATTATCTGGCTAGAAAGCCTTGAAGATGCAGAATTGAAATTGGCCCTACAAAAAGCTATAGATAAAAGTAAAAAAATCTATAAAGGGCAAAATTTGATTGCCAATAAATTTAATGAGGATTGGCTAAGGGTCTTTAAGCAAGTTGGCATAAAATGAAAATTATATCAAAAAGCAATTTAACTCTCCTAGAATTCAAATCAACAATTGACAAAACAAGAAATCATAAATGCGCTTTCTTTGACAGAGATGGCGTTCTTATAAAAGATACGGAATATATTAATGAAATAAAAGATGTCATATTTATTAACGAAGCATTTCAGGTTATAAAAGCCCTGAAACAGATGGGATACTTAATAGGCATTGTTACAAACCAATCTGGAATTGGAAGAGGTTATTTTTCACAAGATAGGTTTATAGATACTCAAAATTTTATTAGCGATAGGTTTCAAAAAGAAAATGCCGAGATTGATTTTGTTATAGCCTGCCCATATCACAAGGATGCCCTGCCCCCATATAATAATGAGAGTGACTACCGAAAACCAAATCCTGGGATGATTTTAGAAATATGTAAGCATCTTAAAGTTGATAAAAAAAAATCCTTTATGGTTGGAGATAGCTACACCGATGTTCAGTGCTCTTTGAGGGCTAAGCTTGGTAAAAGTTTTCTTTTCTATAACAAGGAAATACACAGAGAAGCTAAGAAGCTCGTATATAATAAGTCCAAGATAAATACATATAAGGAAATTAAATCATTACATGGAATCATCGATGAGTTGGGATAATTATTTAAACGAGTCAATCGCCTCTTTAGAGAGCTCTAAAGATAGTGACATAGAAAATGCCCTAAATCAGACAATTTCAATGCTTAAAGATACCTTCCTAAATAATAATAAATTGCTGGTTTGTGGAAATGGAGGGTCAGCGGCTGATGCATCTCATATTGCGGGAGAGCTGGTTGGAAGGTTTCTTTTGGAAAGAAAAGCTTTGCCTGTAATCTCGCTTTCATCAGATTCATCAATTATTACGGCTTGGAGCAATGATTATTCATATGATGAAATATTCTCTAGGCAAGTTGAAGCATATGGATCGTCAGGCGACACTCTCCTTGCAATAAGTACCTCAGGAAATTCAAAGAATGTTTTAAATGCTGTAACTCAAGCAAAAAGTCAAAATTTAAATGTTATTTCTTTAACTGGACTCAAGGGAGATAAGTTAACAAAAATTTCTGATGTTTCAATTGTGGCCAAGTCTGCAAGCACTCCACAAATTCAACAAATACATCAAGTGCTTTATCACTACATATGTTTAACAATAGAAAATGAGCTTTTTTTATGAAAATTTTAATTACGGGAGCGGCTGGTTACATCGGATCAATGCTCACAAATATTGCGCTGAATAAAGGATATGAAGTCACTGCCTTAGACCGGTACGAAAATACCTTTCCATCATTAGCTTTAAGTAGCTCAAATACTAATTTTAATCCAGTAAAGGGAGATGTAAGAGATGAGCCTTTGGTTAAATCATTAATAGCAAAATCAGATATTATCATCCCTCTTGCAGCCCTTGTTGGAGCTCCAATTTGCAAAATGGATCCTCTAAATGCTTCGTCCATAAATGCTGATGCTATTAAAATGATAGTGAAATATTCATCAAGACAACAAAAGATTATCTATCCTACAACTAATAGCGGTTATGGTATCGGCGAGCAAAACTCATTCTGTGATGAATCTACACCCTTAAAACCAATTTCTTTGTATGGGCTAACAAAAGTAGAGGCTGAGCAGGCAATTCTTGACAGTGGAAATGGTGTTACATTACGTCTAGCTACTGTTTTTGGTATGTCTCCAAAAATGAGATTGGATTTGATGGTTAATGATTTTGTTTATCGTGCTGTAAATGATAGATCAATCGTAATATTTGAAGGTAGTTTTAGAAGAAACTTTATTCATATTAAAGATGTTGCATCTGCTTTTTTACATTCAATAGAAAATTATCAATTGATGAATGGCGAGCCCTATAATGTAGGCCTGTCATCAGCGAACCTAACAAAAATTGAACTTTGTAATAAGATTAAGGAACATATTAGCGACTTTACTATTATTGAGTCTGAAATTGGTCAAGATCCCGATAAAAGAGATTATGTGGTCAGTAACCAGAAAATTGAAGACACTGGATATAAAACTACTTTTAATTTAGATGATGGCATTATTGAATTAATTAAAGGCTATAAAACATTTAAGAACTCTATTAATTCAAATGTCTAAACCCCCTTCTGATGAGATAAAATTTTGCTTAGTTAGGTCACCAGTTCGCGTTAGTCTCTTTGGTGGAGGGACAGATTACCCTGAATTTTTTAATTCCAATAAAGGCGCAGTTATTGGATGTGCTATAAATAAATATATTTACTTTGGAATGTTAAGCGCGTCAAATTTTGTAGATTATAAATATAGGCTTGCTTATTCAATCCTAAATACCACTAATTCAATAGAAGGAATTGAGCATCCTTTGGTAAAGAAAGCTTTGGAATACTATGTAATAGATCATCCATTAGATTTCTCTTTTCAAGCAGATCTTCCTGCAAGCTCAGGTCTCGGTAGCTCTTCTGCTTTCTCTGTTGGCATGGTCAAGCTACTGAATGAATTTAAGGGCAAAAAATTAAGTAAAGATGAGATTGCAAATGAAGCAATTTATATTGACAGAGAATTGATGCGGGAAAATGTTGGTGTGCAGGATCATTTACACGCAACTCATGGAGGTTTAAATAGGTTCGATTTGCAAAAGGATAAATTTATTAAAAGCTCAATTGCAATTTCTGAAGAAAAACTTAGATTCCTAGAAAATTCTATGCTGTTGGTTCACACTGGAAACAAAAGATCAGCTTCACAGATTGCAAAAAATCAAATTGAGAGAATTTCATCAAACCAAGTTAATAAGAATCTAGAGGATATACTCTTAATGGTAGATGAGGCGCATAAAATTCTTGAATCTGGGCAACAAGAAAGCTTTACCAAGGATTTAGGAGAACTGTTAAATAGTTATTGGGATCAAAAAAAAGCTATCTCAAAAGGCATTACTGAAAAGCATATTGATGACATATACATTAAAGGAATTCAATTGGGCGCTTATGGAGGAAAGCTCTGCGGGGCTGGTGGAGGTGGGTTCATGCTGTTTATTATCAATCCATTAGATAGAGAGAAATATATTGAAGCCTTTGGCAGCAAGAATTGTGTTAATACTAAAATTGATCAGGAGGGGGCTAAAACATTATTTAGCATATAGAAATGATTAAATGCAGGATATGTTCAAATAAGAATTTGACTGAAGTTATAGACTTAGGCGATCAACCATGGGGCAATAATTTTCTGACTAAAGCACAAGTGGGAAAGGAAGAATATTACCCATTAAAACTACTATTTTGCAATGACTGTACTTGCGTACAACTGAATCATACAGTTTCAAAGGAAATAATGTTTACTGAGCATACATATTTATCTGGGATGACTAAAACTCTTGATATGCATTTTAAAAATCTGGCAAGCATTATTGATGCAAGATTTTTTAGTGATAGGGAGGATAAATCAATACTAGATATAGGCTCAAATGATGGCACGCAACTTCAGCACTACAAAGATCTTGGATATGAGGTACTTGGCGTAGAAAGCTCTCCAAATATTTCCAAACTTGCAAATGATAATGGAATTCAAACTGCTAATTGCTTTTTTAATGAAGAATTTATTGAAGAAAGTGGTGTGAAATTTGATCTGATAAATGCTTCTGGAGTTTTCTTCCATCTTGAAGAGTTACATTCTGTAACACGAGGTGTTCATCAGGGATTGAAAGAGGATGGAGTGTTTGTTGTCCAGTTTATTTACTTAAAAGAAATGATTAACAATTTAGCATTTGATCAAATTTATCATGAGCATTTGCTTTACTATACATTTACAACTTTAAATACTTTATTAAACCTCCATGGTTTAGAGATATTTGATGGTGAAGTCCTTCCGATTCATGGTGGGTCAGGTATTGCATATATTGCAAAGAAAAATAATAGGAAGATATCAAAAAACTTTAAACAAATCTTGGAAGATGAGATTAAAGCTAAAATGGGTGAAATCCAAACTTATTATAATTTTCAAAAGCAAATACAAGCACTAAAGCTAAAAAATTTAGAGTATTTAAATCTTGCTAAGCAATCTGGGAAAAAAATTGTGGGCATGGGCGCACCAGTGAAAGGAAATACATTACTAAATTATTTTCAAATTAACGATAACTATTTGGATTGTTTAGTAGAGATTAACCCGCTAAGAAAAGGTCTTTTTTCACCTGGCAGCCATTTGGAAGTAATAATGGAGGATGAACTAGAAGATATTCCAGATATTTACTATGTTTTAGCGTGGAATTTTAGGGAAGAAATTCTTAAAAATAATGAGAATTTAATCAAGAATGGTGTTGAATTTTATTTTCCAATTATTACAGACAAAAAATGAAAATTCTAATAACAGGACAGACTGGTTTTCTTGGATATTTTTTAAGTTCCTATCTTGAATCACAGAACCATGAAGTAACTGGCATCAATTCTCAAAATTGTGATCTCAGAAACTTTGATAAGCTCTCAAACTTTACAAATATTAAATTTGATGAGATTTACCATTTAGCAGCTTGGACTCAAGCTGGGGATTTTTGTTTGCACCACCCCGGAGAGCAATGGATCATCAACCAACAAATTAATGCCAGTATTTTAAGATGGTGGGCTGAAATACAGCCACAAGCTAAGCTTATTACAATGGGCACGAGTTGTTCTTATGATCCAAGCCTTGATTTGATAGAGGAAAATTATTTAATAGGTACGCCGATTGAATCACTTTATACCTATGCCCATACAAAACGAATGATGGAAATTGGTCTAAGATCATTAAGCAATCAATTTAATCTTAAATATTTAACTGTAGTACCCTCAACTCTTTACGGGCCTCAATATCACCTTGATGGAAGGCAAATGCATTTTATATTCGATCTTATTAGAAAAATAATGCTTGGAAAGTATAGGGGGGATGAAGTGGTCTTATGGGGTGATGGGCACCAAGAAAGAGAATTGGTTTTCATAGATGATTTTATTAATGATCTTGTAGCACTAAATAGCACCGCTAGTAATGAAATATTTAATATCGGCGCTAACACATCTCATACTATAAGAGAATTTGCTGAGCAAATTTCTAGCATTATTGGTTTTGATAATAACAAAATTAAATATGACACTAGTAAATATGTAGGCGCAAAATCTAAATCGCTAAAAAATTATAAACTGATAAACACTATAGGCGAGCTTCATCGTACCTCAATAGAAGATGGGCTAACAAAAACTATTGATTGGTTTGAAAATAATTTCGATAAGTTTCTTGCAGAAAATAATGAATAAAATATTACAAATTCTTAAATTGATCTTAAGTCCATTCCCTAGCTTCGTGGACAAAAGTTTATTTAAATACTTTAAGGAAAGAAAAATTCAGTTTGCTGATGTTGGTTCAAGCGGAGGACTGAAAGAAGAGTTTTATCCACTTAAACCAGTCACAAAAATAATTTCATTTGATCCTGATAATAGGGCTGCAATTGATAACTCTTCAAATGTAACTAACTATAGGACTGGTTTATGGTCTAGAAAGGAAAAAATGAAATTAAATTTAGCAAGATTTCCTGATGCATCTTCATTGTATAAACCAAATGCTGAACTAACAAAATATTTTCCAGTAATTCACAATAATCATTCAATAGTTCAAGAAGGCGAAATAGATTTAGATGCTTTGGATAATTTAATCGATTATGAAATTGATTTTCTTAAAATTGATGTTGAGGGTGCTGAAAAAGAAATCTTGATAGGCGGAGCAAACTCACTAAAAAACCTTTTAGGATTAAAAATAGAAGTTCGATTTCAGGAAATATATATAGGGTCCCCTAAATTTTTTGAAATTCACAATTATTTAGAATCAATCGGTCTACAGTTACATCATATGCAAACTAATTCTTGGTCAAGAGAACAGAGCATATACAAATTCTCAAATCCATCTTTAATTTGGGCAGATGCTTATTATGTAATGAACACAGATAAATTCATTCAACTAATTAAAGAGATCGCATCTGAGGAAAATCGATGCGAATATATTTCAAAGTTTTATTTAATTCTTCAATCAATGGGCGCATTGGAGCATCTTCAGATTATCCAAGAAAATGTTGAACTACTTAATGAAACTGAGTTCAGATATGTATTGCCAAAAAAACTCTATTTTGCAAGAACTTACTTTTCTTTAGCAAAAATGATGATACTTTTGCCATTTTTATTTTTTGGATTTCTTGTCTCTCTTCCAGCAAAGAAACTAAACTTCCATTTCATAGTATTGATCAAGAAATACGCATTTGCGATTGGTTATTTAATCCGTCAATTTGGTGGAAATGATACTAAAACTGGAACCATTACCTGGTAGAAATTTTAATTCGATAAATTAGTTTTCTACATATAGAATATAAATATGAAACCCAGCCTTCAGGAAACATTAGACTTATTGATTGAAAATAAAATCAAAATCTTAACTGCTGTTATTGGGTTTATGCTAGTAGGTCTACTTGCATATTTCTTAAATCCAGCAATATACACCTCATCTATGCTATTGAAGACTTCTTTAGATAATCAACCGCGACAAAATTCACTTTCTCAACTTGCGCCTCTTGCTCTTCTTACTGGATCAGGTACCAGTGAGGACAAGGCTAAGTACGCACTTGAGAAACTTCGCTCTCTACAATTTGCCGAGCACTTCATGAAACAAGCAAACATTGCTCCTGGCGTTATTGCTGCAAAATCATATTCTAAAGAAAATAAAGAGATTATTTTTAATAGCTCAATATATGATCAGAATGAAGATGTATGGAATTTCACCAATCCTAATGGAGAAATAGGTCATCCAAGCACTCAATCATTCCATAAAGCCTTTCATGGAAGCTTGCTTATTGATCAAGATCGAATTACAGGTTTTATTAGAATAAGTTACTCTCATATTTCACCTGAATTTTCTCAATATCTTCTTACATTATTGGTTCAAGAGCTAAATTCTCTTGAAAGAGAGCAAGAGATAGCTAATTCCAAGGATGCAATGTCATTTTTATTAAAACAATATGAAAATTATCCTCAAACTGTAATAAAAGATTCAATTATTTATTTGATAGAGAATGAACTCTCCAATGAAATGAGCGCGAATGTAGAAGAAGATTACTTATTTGAGATTATAGATCCAGCTTTTTTGCCTGAATCAAAAGACAATACTTCATTGATAAAAATATTGATGCTATTTAGTCTTATTGGACTATCTTGTGCAATTATTTTTCTGATATTGCCAATTACTATAAAGGACTACCTAAAAGAAGAACCTTCAAATTGAATTTTCTGAGAGTCCTTCTATTTTTACCATCAATCACACTTGGTTTACTGGGGTCTGCCGAAGTTCTGCCGTTGGTTTCATTTTATGCATTGATAAATTATAGGTATATTTCAGGCAGTATATTTACTTTTATCTTATGTTTCCTGCCGTGGATTTTTTACGGCTTATTGTTAGATAACGTGACCTATTTTGATCTTGCGCGCTCTAGTGTATCAATGATAAATGTTTTGGTTTTATTTTTCTTAGTTCCAAATCTGCCAATGAGTGAAATCGAAAAATTAAAAAAAGCTGGGCTATTTGCACTATTGGCATCCGTTTTAGTCGGTGTAATTCAATATTTTAATTTTCTGCCAATAGATAGTTTAATTAGATTTCTTATACCTCGATCAGTCATTGGAGTAAATGAAGCAATTGGGCTTGGAGCAAGGGGAATCTCTGGGCTAGCAACAGAGCCAGGCAGGCAGGGAATGGAGATAGTTTTTATTGCTGCTTTTCTTATATATTTCTGGTTAAAGGATTTAAAAGGAAGTAATAATAATAAAATTAAAGCTTTTAGCTTGTTAGCCCTAATTGGAATATATTTATTTTTTATGAATAAATCAGCTACGGGGATTGTTTTCTATAGCATTTTAATTTTTTCTGCCTTGCTGGTATTTCTTTATAGAAGCAAGAACAAAATTAGAAACATAGTCATCATGCCAATTTTGGTAATAGCAATTCTCTTTATTGGAATGCAAAATTTATCACAAGAAAGAATAGATCGCATAAAAGAAAGCAATAGAATACTCACATTAGCCTTTATTTTTGCTGAAAGTAATCCCAGCCAATTTCTTAATTTAATTACAGATTATGGGGGGTTTAGGCTAAGCTCTATTCTTGTTCATTACAGAAGTCCATCTCTTCTGGGGCACGGTGTTGGAAATAGTCACAATATTACAGGGGCTTTAATCAAGGAAGATGACTGGCTTTACGGAAGTAGGTTTTATCGAACTCCCCAATTCTCAGATTTATATGTTAGACCAAATTCCCTGTTGGCCTCCTACATTGCAGAAATTGGCCTTATTGGCACATTGTTAGTTCTAATGTTCATATTTTTTAATTTATCTGCTAAATCCATTCAAATAAATATTAGTAAAATTATACATTCCACGCCCATGATATTTGGTTTAGTTGCTGTTGGAGCATCTGGACATCCTGGAGCAGGTATAGCACTATTACTTATTTTAAGAGAGTGAAAAATAAAAAATGGATTACGAAGTAGCTGTTATTATCCCCACATTTAATGCCGCAAAGAAAATTCATAAATCTCTTGACTCCCTTGTAAAGCAGGAATTTAAAAATTTTGAAGTACTGGTAATTGATGGTAACTCAAGTGATTCAACACGAGAGATAGTGGCAAGTTACTCTGAAAGAATAAATATAAGAGTAATAAATAATAAAAATGATAAAGGCCCTGCCAGCGCAAGAGCACTAGGAATAAGCCACAGCAAAAGTAAATATATTGCATTTTGTGATGCTGATGATATATGGCTTCCCAAGAAATTAAGCACTCAACATAAATTCATGCAAACTAATGATTCAAGTTTCTCTTATACCAAAATAAAAATTTATAATGTTCGAAGAAAGCAAATGTTCCTCAGAAAAGTTAAAAAAAAGTATAGCTTCAATGATTATCTATCCAACAGGGGGATAGTTTGTTCAACAGTCATGGTAAAAAGAGATCTGTGCACCGAGGACATAATATCTATTCAGCTTCCTCATAGTGGCGAAGATACTTTATGGTGGCAATTAATGATGAAAAAACATGATGTATATGCCCTGCTCGCCTCAGAAGATCCGTTAGTCATTTATGCGCACAATGACGGCGGATTAAGTGCTCAATATAGATTTAGTACAATTTTCCAACAATATAAAAATTTAAGCTATCTAGATAACATGGGTATGTTCAAAAAATTGTACTTATTTATTTCATATTTAATTAATACTTTTATGTTAAATATCATCACAACTCAAAAAATTGTAAGTGAGTTGCCCGGAGAAAAATAATGATAATCGTAAGATGTCCTTTAAGAATCTCTTTGGGTGGTGGTGCAACAGATCTTTCATCATACTATTCAAAAAGGGAGGGTTTTGTAATTGCTGGAGCAATAAATAAATATATTTATATTGCAATTCACAAAACATTTGAAAAAAGTATTATTGCTAAATATTCCAGCCTTGAAAGAGTTTCTGAGATCCAAGAATTGAAGCATCCAATAATTAAATCAGTTCTAGAAATACATGGCAAAGATTTAGACAAGCTTGAAATTACGAGTTTTGCTGATATTCCGGGAGGGACTGGACTTGGTTCTTCTAGCGCATTTACAAATGCGCTAATAAAAGGTATTAATAATTTAAGTTTAGATCAAATAGCTAATGAAGACTTGGCTAGATACTCTTGTAATATTGAGATAGATATTTTAAAAGAGCCAATAGGAAAACAAGATCAATACATCACTGCCTTGGGCGGAATCAGGGAGTTCACCTTTAAAAAAAATGGTGAGGTAGATCATAGCCTCGTATACAAGAATGAAGATGATTATCTAGAACTTTCATCAAGACTTGTTCTTGTCTTTACAGGTGTCACAAGAAAAGCATCAAATATTTTAAATGATCAAAAAATGAAATCAGAAATTGAAGATGAGGAAATGTTAAATAATTTAGATGAAACCAAAAGGCTTGGCAAAAAAGCCTCAAAGATGATTAAGAACAAAGATTTTAATAAATTTGGAGAATTACTAGATGCTCATTGGCAAAATAAAAAAAATAGAAGTGATGGCATGTCTTCAAAAGAAATTGAAGAAATTTATAAATTAGGAATGTCAAATGGTGCAAATGGGGGGAAGGTTATTGGCGCTGGAGGTGGTGGGTTTATTCTATTTCAAACTGAGAATAAGGCTGCTTTAACAGAGTATCTCCGTGATAAAAATTTTAGGGTCGTAGATTTTAATTTCGTATCCAATGGATGTGAAATCATTAATTTCTAACTATGATACCAACTGTAATTTTATGCGGAGGATTGGGAACCAGGATAAGTGATATTTATAAAGATACACCAAAATCACTCATACCAATTAATGATAAACCCTTTATTGATATACAGATAGATCAATACTTAACTCAAGGTATAACGGACTTCTATCTATGTTTGGGGCATATGGGAGATAAGATAGAAAAACATGTTTTAAATCAAGGCTATTTTAAAAAAGCTAGATTTAAATTTTTGTATGATAAAACACCGAATTCTGGAACTGGAGGAGCTGTAAAAAATGCATCAAAATTAATTACAGGCCCTTTTTTTGTTGCATATGGCGATGTGTACCTGGATATAAATTTAATCGATTTTTTTAAATCATACAAAATAAGTAAAGGGCCCATGATGGCTGTTTATAAAAATAATAACTCCCATGAAAATAGCAACTGTTGGTTTGAAAATAATAAACTAAAATATCTAAAAAATTCACAGGGTAAGTGTAATTATATTGACTATGGAATTGGAATTTATGAAGAAAGTTATTTCCCCATCTTTGAGCATGAATTTGATTTAAGTGCAGTGCAAGAAAAGTTTTCTATAAATTCTGCTCTTCAGCATTATATAAATCCTAAAAAGCATTACGAGATAGGAAGTCACAAAGGCATTTTAAAGCTTGCAAAACGTTTAAAAAAAATTTAATGGTTCTAAGAAATCCTTTTACCCAAATATCCTATTTTTTTTGAACCGGTTACAATAAAACAACTTCGGGTTTAAAATATAAACATGTTTACATATTTCAAAATTCTAAATCTAAATACTGCTCAGCTAGCTATATTTTTAATTCCATTAATTTCTATAAGTTTGGCTGCTCAGAACTTTAGGGAACCTAATTTAGAATATTTTGAATCTTTGCCCGACTCTGTGAAAGAAGAAATTATTAGTCAAGGGAATAACCCTTCGCAAATTAATAATGAAAAACAAGCAGAATATTTAACAAACTCCTACGATTTACAAAATTCATTAAGGCAAAATGCTTTTGAAAATCTTTCAGACAAGGAACTCAAAGAGAAGAATGAACTAAATTCAATTTTTGGCTTTGATTTTTTTAATAAAGAAAATAATATTTTAGAATTTGAAGATCCGATTTTAGATATTCCATTAAATGCTGACTATATGATTTCTGTTAATGATGAGCTTGAGATACTTTTAACTGGTGGGGTGGACAAGTTCTTAAATACTAGGGTTGATATGGGTGGAAATATACTTATTCCTGAAATAGGCAGCTTATCCATAGCAAATCTTTCTCTTGCAAAGGCTTCAGAAAAAATTAATGAGTATGTAAATTTAAAGTATATAGGAACTGAAACCTTTATTTCTATCACACGCCCCTCTTATAGGAAAATATCAATTATTGGAGCTGTTGAAAATCCAGGGACTTACCTTGTTAATCCATTTACTTCTGTTAGTGGAGCGCTGAAGTATGCTGGTGGCTTATCTAAAAACGCCAGTATCAGAAATGTTAATTTAATTAACTATAAAGGAGATAGGGTATTTATAGATTTATATGATTTTTTGGTCTTTGGAGATCGATCTAATGATAGAAATGTTCTGAATGGAGACACGATCAATATTCTTGCTACAGATAGATTTGTTGATATTAAAGGTGCCATCCATAGACCTATGAAATATGAATATAAGCCTGAAGACTCTATTGAGGAATTGATTAAAATAGCTCAAGGGATGAAATCTAATGCAAGCTCTGAAAAAATATTCGTTAATAAATTAATAGATAACAGCATAATAACTGAGAATGTCGGACTCAACGAGATTATTGGATCGGAAGAAATTAGAGAACTAAATGTAGGCGGTGAAGAAAAGAGCCTTTCAAAAGAACTTTTGGTAAAAGGGTCTGCTGTCACAAATGGATATTATGACTTCAATGATAATGATGCTCTATCCTCAATCATTAATCAGCTAAGTTTCTCATATAATATTTACCCGTTTTATGCTGTAATAAAACAGTCGTCAATGGGCGGTCTATCAAATGAAATTCTAAGCTTTTCTATTGCAGATACCGAGTCATACTCAAATATAAAACTTAAAAATAACCCAGAGATATACTTTTATTCTGTAGAAGAAATTAAAGAAATTTCTAAAAAATTTGTTGAAATATCTTTCCCCAAAGTGTCGGAGGAAATTGATGAGCAAATGAACGATAGAAGATTTCAGTTACGCACATTAGAAGATCAAGATCTTACGGATATAGACGAGCTTCAGAAAGAGCTTGAAGAATATAATATTTTATCATCTGATCTAAAGATTATTTCTAGTGGAAAAAAAAGAATGCTAGTGCCCCTATCAGGAAACTTTATTCCAAAGACTTTAATCAATAATTTAAATATTCAAAGTATTCACAATATAGACAATGTTTCTGTTACAAAGAAAAATGGTGATTTGATTTCGAATGCATACTTGCAAAATATCTTAAGCAAAGAAACCGTTGCGGTCAGTTTTCCAACTTTAGAAAATAAATTTATAAAAGTTGAGATTTCTGGTCAAGTTCAATCTCCAGGAGAATACATTGTAAGTAATACATCATCATTAAATAGCCTATATGCTTTAGCGGGAGGCATGAATGAAAACGCGTCTTCTTCTGGCATTGTTTTTTCAAGAGAATCTATAAAAGAGAAAGAAAAAATAGCTTTTGATGGTGCAAAGAAAATTTTAATAGATACATATATACAAAGTCTTGCTAATCCACTTTCGAATCAATCTGGATCTTCTGGCACATCAATTGAAATAGCGGGGATCCTTGAACTGATAGATGATGTAGATTTTATTGGAAGAATTTCAGGAAACTTTTCTGAAGATTCACTTTCAGCTAACAAATTGATTCTTGAAAATGGAGACAAATTATTAGTTCCTTCTCAATCTATACTTGTTTCTATTGTAGGAGAAGTGCTAAACCCAACAACAGTTTTGCATAAACCATCTTTATCATATGATGACTATATTGAATTAGCTGGTGGATATTCAAAGTTTGCTAGTCCTAAAGATCTATATATTGTTAAAGAGTCTGGGGAAAGCTATCAATTAAACAGAGGATACTTTAGAAGGGAAATTTTCTTAAATCCAGGGGATACAATAGTTGTCCCAAGAGATCTAGAAAAAATTAGTACCATTCCACTAGTTAGTATTGCCACAAAGATTGTTTCTGATATTGCTTTTGCTGCTGCCTCTCTAAATTCTCTGAGTGACTAAAATCATTGCATAGGGTCATATATCAATTTTTTCTTATGGCAAGCCTCTCTTGTATGGGGGCTATTAATTCTCATGGACAGTTAGGATACTTTAATACTCCATCAGCTTTTAATAATCAAGAGTCTGGATTTACAGCTTCTATCTTTAGAGGGCATCCTGATAGAAAAATCCTTCTTACGGGCAGTCCATTTAATTGGCTAGATGCAACTTTATTTTATTCTGATATAACTAACCTGCCCTACCCGGGGTATGAAGAAATTCAAACGTATAAAGATAAAGGTTATAGCTTTAAGGTCACATTAAAGGAAAAAGGTCGCTTTCCAGCAATTGCTATAGGAGCGAATGATATTGCGGGAACAGGTTTTTATTCTTCAGAGTATATTGTGGCAAGTGACTACGTTAATCGGTTGGAGTATTCGATTGGCTTAGGTTGGGGGGACTATGAAAACGGAATAAGATTTGAAAACCCTCTGATAAATATAAATGAAAAATTTAGAAATAGATCTATTAATTTTTTGGACAAAGGAGGTAACCTTGATTTTAATAACTATTTTTCAGGCAACAACGCTTCATTATTCGGAGCACTCAAGTATGATTTTTCAAAAAATTTAAAACTTATGTTGGAGTATGACCCAACATCAACTCCTGGAAAAATTAAATACAGAAATTCAAAAACAAAATTTAATTTTGGCATCGAATATCGTAGAAATTTTTTTTCAATGTCAGCTGGATTAATCAGAGGGAATGACTTCAATATCCAGTTTAACTACAAGCGCAATTTTTTAAATTTTGGCGAGAAACCATTTATAAAATCTAAGTCAAAAATAAAAAGCTACCAATCGCTATCAAATGAACTCAAAAAAAATGATATCGGCTTGAAATCAATTTCAAAGCTTGATGACAGAACCATTTTTGATATAAGACATACAAAATATTCAAATCAATATGAGGTAAATGAGTATATTGTAGAAGCAACAAAATTAATTAATAAAAAAGAAATTGTACAAATTAATCAAAGTGTTCTTGGCATGACAATGCTAAGCACATCATTTAAGACATCAGAAAACAAAAATATTAGAAATGAAGTATATGCTCCTGTGGTCAATAAAAAATCGGAGAAAAGTTTATATCGAAATAATGATAAATTTCCTATTATTAATAATAAAATTAAGCCGGTCCTAAAAAACTTTATTGCAGCTAGAGAGGGATTTGTTTTTACAGGTCTAATGCTAGAAAATTCTCTTGAAGTTATTTTGGCAGAGAATTTAGTCATACTAGGAAATTTTAAATATTCTATTAAAGATGACTTTGATGGGTTATATATCCCTCCTGTAGACGTCTATCCTGCTCAGGTAAGATCTGATACCAAGGATTACTACAATAACTACAAAAATGGCGTTACCATCGGAAGACTTGAATTAGATTATTTCAAAGCATTTGATAGAAAGCACTTCTTTAGATTATCAGCCGGACTGTTTGAAGATATGTTTGGAGGTTATGGTCTAGATTATTTATATCATCCTGAGGGCTCAATAATTTCTTTTGGTCTAGAGGGATACAGAGTAAGAAAAAGATCTTATGAAATGCGCTTTTTATTTAAAGATTTTGAAAATGACTTTTTGAGAGCGTCGGTAAACGTCTTAGAGCCTGTAACTAACTTAAATTTAAATCTCTCAGTTGGAGAGTACTTGGCTGGAGACATGGGTTATACATTTGAGATTAGTAGAAAATTTGATAATGGAGTTTCATATGCAGTGTTTTTCTCTCGAACTAATGTCTCAAAAGAACTCTATGGAGAAGGCACGTTTGACAAGGGAATTAGATTAAGAATTCCATTAAATATATTTAATGAAAATCAACTCAGTTCTTATGAGTGGCACCCCTTATCCAAGGATCCAGCAGCACTGTTAATCAAGGCCGTAAAGCTAAATGATATTACAGAGCGCTTCAGACGTTATTAATTACTATTTAATAATTAAGTAGATGTGCCTGTGCTAGTGCTAGTGCTTGTACTAGTTCCAGTTCCAGTTCCAGTTCCAGTTCCAGTTCCAGAGTCGCTAGGCGATGGTGCTGGCGTAGGTGCTGGCGTAGGTGCTGGCGTAGGTGCTGGCGT
>TARA_B110000003_G_scaffold74554_1_pt1 | contig 43252 bp, 30 predicted proteins | sample TARA_B110000003 | Tara Oceans TARA_B110000003 (sample SAMEA4396424) | marine metagenome | biome: Westerlies Biome; feature: [SRF] surface water layer (ENVO:00010504); material: water (ENVO:00002006), including particulate matter (ENVO:01000060) such as... | depth 5 m
TATTTCATTGAGATAAGGCAAGCAGGGATTCGATGAGCGGGATTTGATCAGGAGAGTCGAGGCCGATGGCTTCGTGTTCGGTGAGGTGGACGCGGATCGATGCGCCATTTTCAAGGGCCCGCAGCTGTTCTAGTCCTTCGGCTATTTCGAGGGACGAGGGGGGAAGAGTGATGAAGTGCTTAAGGAAGTCGACTTGGTAGCCGTAAATCCCCAAATGGCGGTAGGTTGGAAGAGAGGGGGTGTCACTTCGGCGAAAGGGAATGGGAGAACGTGAAAAGTAGAGCGCGTTTTGGTTTCGATCGATGACCAGCTTTACGATGTTTGGATCTGCAATGAGCTCGGGATTATCTAGGGAACTGCCTGCGGTAATCATGGGGATATCGCAGTTATTGCGTAACTCTCTTGCAAGGGTGTCGACTAGCTCTGGCTCCAATAAAGGTTCGTCGCCTTGAATATTGATAACATGGGTGGCAGCTTCGCATTTTTCGGCGGCCTCCGCAATGCGGTCTGTTCCGCTGGGGTGATCAGATCGGGTTTGGATGATCTTGGCTCCAATTCTTTCGCAAAGAGCGGCGATACGATCGTCATCGGTTGCGATAACTAGCTCATCCAGTTCGGTGCACAGAGTTGCTCTCTCGAAAACGTGCTGGAGGAGTGGTTTTCCTAAAAGCGGATGAAGGGGCTTTCCGGGGAAGCGGGAGGAGGCCCAGCGGGCCGGGATGATGCCAACGATTCGTGTTTTTTCGTTGCTTATAATATTCCTCCTTAATCGGTTTCTGAAAGCTAGTCAGAGAGGTGTCAGGTCACAAGAGTAATTGGCTAATCCGAGAAGAAAATTGTCAGAGATGGACAGAATGAGACGAATGGGGCAATCTGGCCGCTGATGAATGGGTGGTTTACGACAGCTGATTGGATTGTTCTTTTTGGTTATTTGACCATCACGACCGTGATTGGGCACTTCATGGCTGGCAAGCAGGCAACGATTAAGGACTTCTTTGCTGGGGGGAAATCTCTGCCATGGTGGGCGGTCTGTGGATCGATCATCGCTACCGAAATAAGTGGGGTCACTTTTATCGGGGTTCCGGGCGGTGTCATGGCAGCGAATGGGAATTTCACTTATATGTTATGGGGGATTGGTTCGATCATTGGTCGTGTTATTGTGGGAATGGTTTTTGTGAAGGTTTTCTATGAGGACGAGATCTACAGTCCCTATGACTACATGGGCCGTCGGATTAAACCTGAGCTCAAAAAGCTGGCGACCTGGTTTTTCACGGTTGGTTCAATTCTAGGCCAGAGTGTGCGGATTCTTGTGGCAGCGCTTCCTCTTAAGATTGTCACCGGGCTTCCTTTTGAGCTTTGCATTCTGATTATCGGAGTGTTCGCCATTGGCTGGACCTTGATGGGAGGAATGAGAACGGTGATCTGGACAGATGTCATGCAGTTCGTGCTATTTACTTTTGGGGGGGGCTTTGCGCTTGCTTGGATCTCCAACTCAATTGACGGCGGCTGGTCGGCTATTTGGAGTGCCGCCTCCGAGGCGGGTAAAACAAAGACTTGGGATGGGGCTTTTGGAATTGGCCCGGAATTGCAGTTCACATTTTGGGTAGCGGTCATCGCCGTGCCATTTCAAAACCTAACCGCCTTCGGAGTCGATCAACTCAATGCCCAGAGGATGTTTTGTTGTAAAAATGCGGGAGATGCACGAAAGGCGATTATCTGGAGTTCAGTAGGACAGGCGCTCACATACCTCATGTTGTTGGTTGGCGCTGCGCTTTTTGCTTTTTATTATTTGAATCCTCCTTCTGGTGAGGTTGCTGAAACTTTGGCTTTTGAAAAGGGTGGTAGACCCACATCTCCTGCGGAAGGGGGCGTTCCCTCCAATGGAGATCTAGTTTTTCCAGTTTGGATTGTTACGCAATTACCGGCTGGCTTGGCAGGTTTGATCTTAGCGGGAGTTTTTGCTGCAGCCATTTCCAGTTTGGATTCAATCCTTGCTGCGCTCAGCCAGACAACGATCTCACTGATTCATAATCCTGAGAATCAGAAGGACTTGGATCAGGCCAAACTTGTTAAGGAATCCCGCAAGTGGGTAATCATCTGGGGGCTATCCCTTACGGTATTCACGATTCTTATGAATATTATTAAGGAAAGGTTGCAGGTTCCAATTCTTCCTCTGGCTTTTGGTATGACCAGTTACACGATGGGGCCACTCTTGGGAATGTTCCTGTGTGCTTTAATTGGCCAGGCTAATTTTCGCGGTATCCTACGCGGCGCTTGTCTTTCCTTCCTCCTTACCATGTTTGTTCGCATGGATGTCTGGATCCTTGTTGAAATGGTAGCTGGTGGTGTTGATTGGTTGGCATATTTACCTACCTATGAACTTAATGAGGATGGAAAGGTGGTTCCTTTGGTCGGTTATTTTTGGATGTGGCCAATCGGAACGCTTTTAACCCTCGGTGGAGGGCTCATTGGGACAAAAATGAAACACTGATTAAGGTGCCTTAAGAAATCAGGATAGAGTATTTTTTTTCAAAAAACCGTGGATCGCTTGTGGAACAATGGATCTCGTTTTTCAAAAAAAATATCAAGGGTTTTTGATTTTCTAAAGGGAGTCTTCGGGACATTTTTTATTCGATCGGTAGATCCTGAGCTAAGAGCAGCTTAACGCCGGTCTAATAAAAGAGAATTTGTTTGAAAGCACACCCCCATGACTAAGGAAACGGAAGGAGGCCAAGAAAATGACAGTGAAAATCACGGCGATCAAAATAATTCCCAAACGTGGGGTTTGGTCAGAGAGAAATTGAGCGAATATATTAGCGGCGATGCATTTTCCCGCTGGTTTAAGAACGCCGAATTAGTCGACCCGGAGCAACAGGACGGGCTGGTTGCAGTTCAGTCAGACATGCACCAGATTTGGATCGAAACAAACTACATGGACGAATTGCGGGCTGCCTTTGCGGAAGGAGCCGGAATCCACTGTAGTCCACAGATTGTGGTGAAAGGGGACGTTGGGGCGGATCTGCCAGAAGCGGTTGTAGGAAAGATCCCATTGCAGCAAGAAAATCAAAAGATTGCAGTGCGTGGTGCTCGAGTAAACAATCCGGTAAAGGTTGTAACTCCAAATTTGGAAGAGAAGACTCAGGCCTTTCAACGGAAGCTAAAACGTCTCGGCATCAATCCGGATTTTGACTTTGAGAGCTTTGTTGTTGGAGACAACAGTCAGTTTGCTCATGCCGCATGTTCTGCGGTAGCTCATCAGGAGGGGCGTAGTTTTAATCCACTCTTTATTCACGGTCGAGCTGGATTGGGTAAGACTCACTTGATGTCTGCGGTGGCCCAGCAACTTCTGGCAAATGATCCTAAAGCAAAGATCGTCTTTTTGACTGCCGAACATTTTGCAAATGAGTTCATTGAAGCTGTGCGAAAAGGGAATTTAGACACATTTCGAAAGGCTTATCGGCACGTCGATGCAATGCTGATTGATGATATTCAATTCATCGCGGGGAAAGAGCGCACGCAGGACGAATTTTTTCATACCTTCAACGCGCTTCTTAATTCTCAAACCCAGGTCATTTTAACCTGTGATTGCCCGGCGCCGGAAATCCAGACGCTCGAACCTCGCCTCATTAGTCGCTTTGAAAGCGGCCTTACAGTGGAGCTTCAGCCTCCGGGCTTCGAGACGCGAGTCGCCATTTTGCGTCGCAAAATGGAACAGTGGAAAGTCGAACTTGAGAATAACATTGTTGTTCACATCGCAAATCAAATCAAAAGCAATGTGAGGCGGCTCGAAGGAGCTCTCACAAGAGTTGCCAGCTACAGCTTTTTATCGCCTGAAAATATGTCGATTGAGAAGGTCGATGAGCTTTTGGGGGATCTAGTGCGCGACGAGAACACCCATCTTGTTACGATTGAGCAGATCCAAAAGGCGGTTGCCGACTATTATAATCTAAATCTCTCAGACATGAGTAGCCGTCGTCGTCCTGCTAGTATTGCCTTTCCTCGCCAAATCGCGATGTATTTAGCGCGCAAGCTAACGAAGCTTTCTTTAGTGGATATCGGAGATGGCTTCGGGAAGCGGGATCACGGGACCGTAATCCATGCCTGTAAGAAGGTGAAATCTGATATTGAGACCGATCCTGAGGTCAGGGGAGCTGTTGAAAAGCTGAACGCATCGTTAGAGCGACAAAATTAGTTTCTAATTCCTAAGTAAATACTTGCCAAGAATTGCAACGAGGGGCATTTTCCACGTATGTGGCCCTGACGGGCGCGTTTGCATTATGAAGTTCAGAATCGCAAAGGAAGCCTTTTTAGATGGGTTGCAGCAGGTGCAACATGTGGTTAGCAGTCGAACGACTCTTCCTATTCTCTCTAATGTTTTGATTGAAGCTTCGGAAGAAGGCCTTCGGTTAACTACCACGGATTTAGATGTGGGTGTGAGCGGTATCGCCCAAGCCGAAGTTTCTAAGTCTGGCGCTACTACTCTTCCCGTAAAGCGACTTGTGAACATCATCAGGGAGCTGCCATCTGCTGAGATTGAAGTTTCGGTCGATGGTAAAAACGTAGCTTCTATCAAGAGTGGTCCTAGTTTCTTCAAGATTATTGGGCTTCCCGATGGCGAGTTCCCACCACTTGCTGGATTTAGCGAGGCCAAGGAATATAAAATCCCACAAGCTATTTTTAGAAATGCACTTAAGAAAACTTCTTACGCGATTTCAACAGATGAAACTCGTTATGTCTTAAACGGGATCTTTTCTTCTTTTAAAGAGGGTAAATTGACTCTTGTTGCCACTGATGGTCGACGACTTGCAATGGTTGACCATGAGCTTGAATTTCCGTCAAGCCATGAAACTGATTTCATCATCCCCAGCAAGGCTGTTCAGGAGCTTCAAAGGCTGCTAGGCACTGAGGGTGATATGATTCTTAAGCTATCAGATAATCAAGTCTGTTTTGAGATTGGTTCAAGCATCATTGTAAGTAAGCTCATTGAGGGTAATTACCCAAATTACCGTCAAGTGATCCCTGGCGACTCAAAGGAGCGGTTAACCTTAAGTAGGGAGCAACTTCTTGAGACCACCCGGCGAGTTTCCCTCTTATCATCCGAAAAATCAAATTCAGTAAAATTGACTTTTGGTCCAAATCAAGTCGATGTGATGGCAAATAGTCCGGATATCGGTGAGGCCAATGAGAGCCTTGACGTTAAGTATGAAGGCAAAGAATTTTCAATCGCCTTCAATCCAGAATTCCTTATGGCCCCATTAAAGAGCCTCGAGGAGGATGAGGTTCATCTCGACCTGATAGATGAGATGAGCCCGGGGGTGCTGCGCACTGAGGATGCATTTCTCTATGTTCTCATGCCAATGCGAGTAACATCATAGGATCTCTAAATTTAGAAGAGATCTCGCTTATCCTCCAAGCCTGTCCACGAGTTTTTGATTGAGGTCAATGGATTGTCGTAGCAGTCGCGTTTGCTCCTGAATCCCTTTGTGATCTTGGCAAGCTTCGCTGCAGTCGATACGCATGAAGTTGATGTTTAGAAATCTTCCAACCTCATGGAATAGAATTGCTTGTTCTTCTTGAATAAGACCCAAATCTGCTCGGTGCTTCGTTATATCGCGGTTTGCTTGGCTAATAAGAGAGAAAACCTCGGATGCTCCGTTCATGGAATCAGATGCTAGGTCTATTTTCTTTTGGATTCTATTTAGCTGATCTTTTTGCTGATCTAATTGCGTATCGATGAGGTCCAACCTACTCTTATCGGCCGCAAAAAAATTCCGAAGAGCCGCAAGTTCATTCCGAGCTTTTTGAATCTCTGGACTTCTATGAGCTTCGTCTTCCTCTTGAAGGACTTTGACCTTCATCTTTAGAGCCGAATGTCTCTTCTTGGTTCCACCGGCCTCAGCGATGATAAGATCTCGATTGTTATTGAGTTCTTCAATCGACTCAAAAACTGTTGTACGCTCACCGAATAGGGCCTCGCCTAACTCTGTTGAGCGGTCAACTTCTGAAGCCCGCTGCTTTTGAGCTAATGCCAAAATCTTTTCGGCATCTTTGATCTGAGACAGAATGCTTTTCGCTGCAAGCTTAAGTCTTCGGAGGCTCCAATACTGGATTGAGAGTTCCTCGATATGTTCAATCTTTTCCCAACAGTATGCGCCTAGGATTTCTTCACCATCTTGCATTAAGTGTGTTTCAAAAGCAGCATCAGTCATTCGTTTGCTTTTTCGCCTCACTCCAAAGTGCTGAAGAAACGATGCGATGAGATAACGGCCTAAGGTCATTCGGAGAGTTGAGTACTACTTTTTAAGCTGAGCTTGAAGATCTGTTATAACTTGGTGATCTTCAAGGGTTGTAATATTCCCCGAGACTTCGCCGGTCGCAACTAATTCCTTTAGGAGTCTTCTCATAATTTTTCCTGAGCGTGTTTTGGGAAGTGCGGGGGCGAAATAAATTTCATCGGGCTTAGCGATAGCTCCGATGACTTTTCCAACATGGTTTCTAAGTTCCTTCGCAAGAGAGTCAGAGGTTTTCGAATCACCTTTGACTGTTACAAATGCCACCACTCCCTGTCCCTTAATCTCGTGAGGTCGCCCAACGACAGCTGCTTCAGCAACTATTTTATGAGCAACAAGGGCGCTTTCGACTTCGGCTGTTCCAAGGCGATGTCCAGATACGTTGAGCACATCGTCTAGGCGTCCTATTATCCAGAAGTTGCCCTCTTTGTCGGTTCGGGCCCCATCACCAGCGGTATACATACCCAAGTAATCATTCCAGTAGGTGTCTCTGTAGCGTTTTTTATCACCATAAATGGTTCGAAGCATGGATGGCCACGGCTTACGAATCACTAATTTCCCTCCTTCATTGGGCCCGCATTCTTGTCCAGTTTCGTCTAAAATAGAGGCGTCGACCCCGAAAAATGGAAGAGTTGCCGTACCGGGCTTTGTTGGAGTGCAACCAGGAAGGGGGGAGATCATAATTGCACCAGTTTCGGTCTGCCACCAAGTGTCTACAATGGGACATTTGCTGCCGCCAATTGTTTCGTGATACCACATCCAAGCTTCTGGATTGATTGGCTCTCCTACGGTTCCAAGCAGTCGGAGCGAGGAAAGGTCACGGGATTCTGGAAAATGATTTCCAGCCTTGATGAAGGCACGGATTGCTGTCGGAGCGGTATAGAAAATGCTGACGCTGTATTTTTCAACGATGTCCCAGAAACGTCCAAAATCGGGGTGATTTGGCGCCCCTTCATACATGACTTGAGTCACACCATTGGCGAGTGGGCCATAAGTAATATAAGAATGCCCCGTGATCCATCCGACATCAGCAGTGCACCAGTAGACATCGTCTTCCTGCATATCAAAAATGTATTTGCAGGTGGTGTAGGTTCCGGTGAGGTAGCCTCCTGTTGTGTGGAGTATTCCTTTTGGTTTTCCCGTTGAGCCGGAGGTGTAAAGAATGAACAGTGGGTGCTCGCTGTCGAAAGCCTTTGCTTCGTGGGTTGAGGTCACCTTGGCGGCTTCCTCATGCCACCAAAAATCGCGGTCCCGTCTCATCTTTACTGGCGCCTCTTCTTTGCCAATTCTTTGGTGAACGATGACCGTTTCAACTTCTTTATACTTTTTAAGTGCGTCATCGACATTCTTCTTAAGGTGGACAACTCCGCCTCGCCGGTAACCTCCGTCGCTCGTAATGATGGCTTTGGCTTTACAGTCTTCAAGGCGATCTACAATCGAGTCTGCTGAAAATCCTCCAAAAATGACGGAATGAACAGCTCCTATTCGCGCGCAGGCGAGCATCGCAATGACAGCTTCCGGAGTCATCGGCATATAGATCATGACACGGTCTTTTGGCTTGATTCCTTTTGCGAGAAGCACATTAGAAAAATTGCAAATCTCACGGTGAAGCTGACGATAGGTAAGGGTGCGATTTTCGCCTGGTTCACCCTCCCAGATGATAGCGGCTTTATTGGCACGGCCGTTCTTGAGATGTTGATCAACGCAGCTTTCACAGACATTGAGTTTGCCTCCCACAAACCATTTTGCGTAAGGAGCTTTCCAGTCGAGAGCCTTAGTCCATTTTTTCTGCCAGACGAGCTCTTTTGCTTCGCGCGCCCAGAAGACGCCGGGTTTGTCTATAGACTCCCGATACATGCGCTTGTATTGCGCCATGCTCTTGATACGGGCTTTTTTTGAAAACTCCTTGGATGGTTTGAAGACGCGGTCTTCGCTGAGGTGGCTTTCGATGTTCTTGCTCATTACGATCTTGAAGTAACAAATTCGTGGCCCAATCGACAATGACTGATTAAGCTGATTGTTAGGAGAATTTCGTCCGCTCGTGCTATTTTCTAGATCCTCGCTTCTTGTCGGAAAGAGCCATGAGTGCATCTCGCTCGGACTTTCCCAAAACGCGCCATTTTCCGGGCTTCAAGGTGTCGAGCGTTAGTTCGCCGATCTTGAGCCTAACGAGACGTTTCACTCGATGTCCGACAGCTTGAATCATGTAGCGAATTTGACGTTTCAGTCCAGTATTGAGAACCATTTCGAGTCGACGCGATGAGATTCGCTTTACTGATACGGCGCGCGCTTTGCCGACCTCTGTGAAAACACCTTTTTCAAGCTGATTGAGGATGGAGTTTTCGAAGGCGTTTTCGGTTGTTACTTGATAAAGTTTCTCAATTTTATGACTTGGGTGAGTGAGGGCTTGGGTGAGTTCGCCATCATTGCTTAGAATCAACAAGCCTTCAGAATCAAGATCAAGGCGACCGACGTGGGCGAGATGATGGAGACGTGGAGGAAGTAATTCGTAAATCGTTGCTCGATTATTTTCGTCGCTTCGAGTGCAAACTAGCCCGGCTGGTTTGTGTAAAACGATTGATTGGATCTCCAAAGGCTCGATCCTGCGCCCGTTGACTTTAATGAAATCTTCGGGTTGAACTCGGTAGCCTGGGGACAAGCAGGTTTCGCCATTGATGACTACTTCGCCTTGTTGGACCATGGCGTCGCATGCCCTGCGTGAGCCTATACCCGCTGAAGCGAGGTATTTATTTAGTCGGATTCCTTGGGGTTGGTTCATGGCAAGAAAAAGGGCGGAACCAAGAAATGGCCCCGCCAGGATTTAGATTGGTTCACCCGCGGTGGGCGGGATTTATCCTTCGGCCTTAGTCTTTGGGAGACCGATAGCGCTTTGTCCTTCTTTCCAATCGCCACGCTCTTTCATAAGCTTGACGCGCTCAAAGCGCTTCATGACTGAGCGTTTACCGGTTGCGCCGCCTTTGCGTTTAAGGGAGTTGTGCTTGGACATAAATTCTGGATTTGGGTTTCCGAGGCGGAAGCTAGGAGTCGGTCAACGCTTTGGCAAGGATGAACTTTGCCTTAATTGCTGGTTTTTAGGGAAATTACCGCAAGTCGCCGAAAAGTCAGCCCACTTTAGTAAATGACCCTTTTGTCATGCTATCCGTGAAGAATCGCGGCCCCGAAGCTGTTCTTGCGGGTCTGCTTAAATTTCGGGGAGGCTGGCAGCAGCGATGGCTTGTCCATGACGCTTCATCTTTTCATCAGGTGTGCTCAGGGAAATCTTTTTTCCTAGTTCGGGGAACTCGTCACGAAGCACTTCCTCAGCTTTTGAAATAATGAGTTCACCACCTTTTCCGGTCAAGACGCGCCCCAACAAGAGCATGTGCTTGATGTCGTAAAATCTCGCGAATTGAGGAATCGCGTAGCCTAAATAAGTCCCAATCGTTCGGTAAATTGCAGCTGCTTTATCGTCGCCAGCCTCCATCGCCTCTTGAACTTGGATTAACTTTTCAGGTTTTCCAAGAGCTGGATCGATTTTAAGTCCGGCTGGTTCGATGAGTCTGGAAACGGCTTGCTGGCTGAAATAATTAACGGCGCAACCGAGATCACCGGACCATTCGTCTCGGGCGGCGTTTTCGCTAAAATCGATGGGCACGAAGGCGAGTTCGGAAATCCAAGGGGTAATTCGGGAATTGTTATCAGCGTATCCGGCGGCTGCACTCGTTCCCATTGCAAGGCCTAGGACACATCCGTCATTCAGCGACATTGCGCCAGCGAGGGCCGTAACGTCTCCGTCATTCACGACTCGGATCGGAACATTCCATTCTTCGGCGATATCAAAGAAAATGTTCTCAACATGTTCACTGAAAAGCTCATCGGGCACGCCCCGGAAAAGTGAGGCAGCGCGAACCTTGCTATCGACATAGACTCCGGCAGCTGATCCGCCAATAGCGTCGACTGTTGGAAGATGCGCAGCAGCGAGCCGGATACTATCTATGATCCCCTCTCGATGGTATGCGGGGTCGCTTTCAAAGTAAGGATCCCAGGTGACCTCTTCAGAAAAGACAACTACGCCATCGATAACCGCCGCACATTTGCGATCAGATCCACCGAGATCGAAGCCAATTCGATTTCCTTTTAGTCCGATTTGGCTCTCAGATTTCTCAGTGACCCGAGGGATAGGGAATGATTCAGTTGATACTGATGAAAAAGTCAAAGTGTCGCCAAAAAAACGATTTGAGTAATCAACGTCAAAGTCACGTTTGCCCCCTTTGCAATACTGATCCGAGAGAGCTTGAGCTAAAGAAGGGGCGTCTTCGAGAACAATCTGTGTCCCGCCGCAGCTCCAGAGGAGAAATTTTACAACACGTTCAATGAGTCGGAAGTTAAGGGCGGCGGATTCTTCGTCCTCGTTCGTTAAGATCCGCTCGGTGTGGACCGTTCCTGTTCCGTCAGGTCGATGTATCGCAATTCTGATCTCGCGACTATTCTCTACGGAACATTTGTCCCTAAAAGCCTGGTTCCAAAGCGAGGCGGGCATAAAACCAGGATCAAGTTCAGGAATATGCTTTAGGGCGGGAACCGTAAGATTAAACATTAGAATTAAGGTGTAGCGGTTAGGTAATGAGCGATTTTTGGAGGCTTTACAAAAGTTATCAATAAGGATTTTGAGGAATTTGTTGTTTTTGGGTCGGGTTCAGCGAAAACGACTCTTTTAAATTTGAGTGGGAGAGACTGGTTTGAAGGAGCGTAAAAGCAAAAATGAGGATTTTCTTTATTTTGACTCTTATTTTACCAAGCTTGCTCGCTGAGGAACTCCGATTGGTTGCCTACAATATCCATCATGGCGAAGGAATGGATGGAAAGTTGGACTTGGAGCGAATTGCAAAAGTAATTGCAGTGGAGAAGCCGGATCTCGTGGCGCTTCAGGAAGTTGATAAAGGATGTAAGCGCAGTGGCGGAGTCGATCAAGCCGCAGAGTTGGCCAAATTACTTAAAATGGAGCATCGGTTTGGTAAATTTATGGATTACCAAGGTGGGGAATATGGCATGGGAGTACTTTCGAGATTGCCCATTAAGGAGACGATTGTTCACAAGCTCCCCAAAGGTGCTGAGCCGCGGATTGCCCTCGAGGTGGTAGTGAACTCACGGAAATGGCCTGGAAAATTTTCCTTCATAAGTATTCACAATGATTGGATTAAAGAACCCCTCCGTGTGAAACAAATTCAGGTTCTTAAGGAAGGTCTTGAGAATCGTAAGCATCCGGTGATTCTTGCCGGTGATTTTAATGCTAAACCAAATAGCGATTCACTCATGGAGCTAGAAGAAAACGGATGGAAAATGCTCCGTGAAGGTCGGAAGAAAACTTGGTCGGCTTCGAAGCCGAAAGTTGAGATTGATTTCTTTTTTGCCAAAGGTCTCCCGGCTTTTCAATTTAAGGACACCGTTATTGCGGAGAAGGTTGCTTCGGATCACTGTCCAATCGCGGTTGTGATTACCGCAAATGAAGAGAGAAATGCTAAGCCAGAATCGGCCTTACCACTTGACCATGGACATCAGTAAGTCGGTAGTGACGCCCTTGGAATTTATAGGTGAGAGCGGTGTGATCGATGCCCAGGAGGTGTAGGATCGTAGCTTGCAGGTCATGGACATGAACCGCATTCTCATCGTATTTATGTTTATCCGGCGAGATGGGTGTTCCTGATTTATCGACAATGTTGTAGCCGTAATCGTCAGTTTTTCCAAAGGAGATTCCGGGCTTGATGCCGCCGCCTGCCATCCACAGCGAGAAGCAGCGCGGGTGGTGGTCACGACCAAATCCGCTCGTGCTGAGTTTACCCTGAGAGTAGTTGGTTCTCCCAAATTCTCCGCCCCAAACAACGAGGGTGTCATCGAGCATCCCGCGTTGTTTGAGATCCTTAATGAGAGCGGCCGAAGCTTGATCGGTTTCCTTGCACTGACGACTGATCCCGCCTTTTAGTCCGCCATGTTGATCCCAGCCTTGATGATAGAGTTGGATGAATTTAACCCCGCGCTCGGCGAGCCGTCGGGCCATAAGGCAATTTGCGGCAAATGAACCGGGATTCTTGGCTTCTTTTCCGTAAAGGTCGTAAATCGACTCGGGTTCCTTCTTGAGATCTGCGACTTCGGGAACACTCGATTGCATGTTGAAGGCCATCTCATATTGCTTGATGCGATCTTGGATCGCTCCGTCAGGTGAGAGCCCATGTTGGTGCGAGTGAAGTTCGGCAAGTCGATCAAGAAGCATCCGGCGGGATTTCTCCGAAATTCCATCCGGGTTTGTTAAATAGAGGACGGGGTCTTTGCCAGACCGAAAGCGGACGCCTTGATACTCCGATGGCAAAAAACCGGATCCCCAGAGGCGGGACAAAAGAGGTTGGCCACCCTTGTTCTTAGTTACAAGAACGACAAAAGACGGAAGATTGTTGTTGGAAGTGCCCAGCCCATATTGAAGCCAGGCTCCCATCGAGGGGCGTCCGGCAAGTTGCGATCCCGTTTGTAGATAGGTGACGCCGGGGCCGTGATTGATGGCCTCGGTGTAGATATTTTTCACGACGCAAAGATCGTCGGCAATCTTGGCGGTGTGCGGAAGGATTTCGGAAAACCATTGGCCTGACTGGCCATGACGTGCGAATTTAAAAGGCGATCCCGCGAGGGGAATTGATGACTGGTTCCCCGACATGGTCGAAAGGCGCTGTCCGCCCCGGACGCCATCTGGAAGTTGCTCGCCGTGTTTTTTGTTTAGGAGAGGTTTCGGGTCGTAAAGATCCAGTTGCGATGGTCCGCCGGACTGAAAAAGAAAGATGACTCGTTTGGCCTTTGTTGGAAGCTTCGGTGAGGCAAGAGAGGAATTTTCAGCCTGTAAAAGATCGGCCAAAGCAAGAGAACCAAATCCAAGGGCTGAGTTCCGGAGGACCTCACGTCGGTTGAGAAGAGGAGGATGTATCATGTCGACTATTGCTTTGTGTTCACCTCGTAAAGATTTAGAATCGCTTGTGCCACTGTGGTGAGGGCGGCGAGTTCGAGAGTCGGGGATTTGGGCTTGGTGTGGCCTTGTGAAAGGAAGCGCTTGGCTTCTTCGGGGTGGGCTTTGAAGTGAGCAAGCTGTTCTTCAAAAATCGCCGAGAGGATTCCGATCTCTTTCTCGTCCGGTTGCCTTGAGGCGAGGCGAAGATACATTTCTTGGATTGCTGCTTTTATTTCAGTCGGGTGCTTTTGCAGGGTTTTTTCGGCGAGATGGCGCGAGGTTTCCACAAATTGAATTCCGTTTAGAAGGACAAGGGCTTGAAGAGGGGTTGAAGTTGTTTCGCGTTTCGCAGAGCAGACATCACGCTTCACAGCATCGAATGCCATCATGGCAGGTGAGGGGCCGGTGCGTTTCCAGTAAGTGTAAAGTGACCGGCGATAAAGCCCTTCACCCATTGTCGGTTTGGAAGGCTTGAAGGATTCGGCAAGATCATAAGGGTGAACCGAAGGCCCGCCGACTTTGGAAACGAGTAGTCCGGAGGCCGTAAGAGCTTGATCGCGAATTTGTTCGGCGGGAAGCCGGTGGCGAGGGCCGCGAGCCAAAAGGAGATTTTCAGGATCTTTTTCCAATTCTAGTGAATTGGCGAATGAGTCTTGTTGGTAAGGTCGGGACATAACGATGTCCTTCATGAGCCTTTTCGTGTCCCATCCCGAAGCGACAAAGCGTGCGGAGAGTTCGTCTAAGAGTTCACGATGTTCGGGCCGTTCTCCTTGCATTCCGAAGTCTTCGGAGGTGCCAACGAGTCCGCGTCCAAAGAGGGATTGCCAGAAGCGATTTACGATGACTCGCGAGGTGAGCGGGTGTTCGGGATGAGTGAGCCACTTTGCAAGCGAGAGTCGATTGGTGGGCTTCATGCCAAAGCTTGGGAGGAATTCGGGAAAGGCAGTTTCGACTTTTTTACCACGGTTCTCGTAAGATCCTCGATTAAGAATGTATGCTTGTTTGGGCTTCCGAGATTCCTCCATGATCATAATTTCGGGAATCGATTCCTCGAGGCGATTATAAGCGGCGCGAGCGTTTTGCAGTTCCTTAATTGCAGTTTTGTAGGAAGGTGCACTTTCCAAGTTTGATTTCAAAGGGCTTGGATCAATCGGGAAAAGTAGACCGCTGATTGCCTGGTCCGAAAGTTTGCTTTTGAAAACGCGAAATTCGTCGATCAACCCTTCCTTGAAACCGCGATCGCGCATACGCTCGCCAAGGCGGATATGAGGATTCCCACCGCCCTTAATCGCTCGGGTTAGATGATCATATCTAATTTCGGTATTTGCTGGTTTCCCATTGATATAGATTTGTAACCCTCTCGCAGATGAGGATCCATCGTTGGTCACCGTGACGTGAACCCATTCGCCAGATTTGACTGGATTCTTGGTTTTGATTGAAATGGCGTTGCCGGGCCAAAAGTGAATGAGCGACCATTGCAAGTGATTGTCGACCAGTAGGAGTTCATAGCCCCGTGAGGCGGCATCATGCCAAGCTTTTGATCGCGAAAAAATGACGGCGCGATCTTTGAGGTTGGGCGTTTGGAGCCAGAGTGAGACAGTGAAAGGTTGCTCGCGGTGAAAATCGCCAACTTTCGTTCCAATAGCGTCATCTCCGGTCAGTTTGATGGCCTGTCTCACCTTACCGGGAACCGCTTTGTTGGCTCCCTTGTCTTTGCCATCATCAAAGGAAAGATGGAGAAGTTGGTCGGGCTTGAGGCTTGGGGGGGCTTTGGGATCGACCTGAGTTGGCCTGAATTTTTTTGCTGTTTTTTCAAGCTTGCTATTAGCAAGGGCAATGGCTGCTTTTCCTTCGGTCAACTGTTGCTCTTGAGCTTCATTCGGAAGGGGCATTGCAGGGGTTGGCGTGGCTTCAGAATTGAAGTATGAGTAGAGGCCAGATTCATCGATATCGTCGAAGAAAGCGAACAGGGAATAGTAGTCCTTTGCAGTGGTGGGATCGTATTTGTGATCATGGCATCGGGAGCATTCCATGGTCAGTCCCAAGAAGGTTGTTCCAAAAGTGTGGACGCGATCGGCAACGTATTCGACACGAAATTCTTCGGGAACCGAGCCACCTTCGACCTTTTGTTGGTGCAGGCGCGAGAAGGTGGTTGCGATCCGGGACTCGCGAGACGCATCTGGAAGGAGATCTCCTGCGATTTGCTCAAGGATGAATTGGTCGAAGGGTTTGTTGGAGGTAAATGCGTTAATGACATAGTCGCGATAGGGCCAAACACGACGGTTTAGGTCCTGCTGGAATCCGTAACTGTCGGCGTAACGGGCTAGGTCAAGCCATGGAGTCGCCATTCGCTCGCCATAAGCGGGTGAAGCGAGCAGTTCGTCGACAAAGGGTTCAAGTTTTTTGGGATCAAATTTCTCGATTTGTTCTGGCGTTGGGGGAAGTCCGGTAAGATCGAATGTGAGGCGGCGAAGGAGTTGATGGGGCTTTGCTTTGGCTTTAAGCTCCATTTCTTTCTCGGCGAGATGATTTGAAACGATGGTGTCGATCGATTTGCCGGTCGCCTTGGGGAGCTTTGTGAATGCCCAATGTTCGGTATATTCAGCTCCTTCCTTGATCCATCGAGCTAATAGGTCTTTTTGTTCTACAGTAAGCTTTCGATTTGAATCTGGCGGTGGCATGAGGTCGTCCGGATCCTTTGAGTGGATTCGCTCAATGAGCTCTGACTTCTCAGGTTTGCGAGGAACGATTGCACCCGCATCGAGGGCATCCTCGCGAAGGTCGAGGCGCAGATCTCCTTCGCGGTGTTTTGGATCAGTTCCATGGCAGTAGTAGCAATTCTCAGACAAAATAGGCTGAATATCCCGATCGAAAGAGATGGTGTTCTCGCCAAACACATTGAGGAAGAGAAGGATGGCGAGTGTGAGAATACGCACGGATTTCGGCATAAAAATTGTCGATTTGTGTGACAGTGTGAGTATCACTTATTGCCACTCAATTTGTTACTAAGGATTCAGTGGTTGGTTATCAAAAAGATTGATTCTTGCGCTCAGACGGGTTGGTTGTTGGGGTGGTCGAGCCTGATCGTTTTAATTTTGACGCTGTGTTCACCTTTTTGAGTTCAAAAGGCTTAGGGTGATCTTTTGGTAGGTTATTTGAACAGTAAGGATGGCAGATTTCGGAGGTTATGGCTGTTTCGTGAAAGTCCGTGTGATTGTTAAAGCCTCACTTTATCCTCGAAAGTTAGGCTTGGTTCAAGGCGTAATGGTCCTATGCAAACAAGCGTTCCACCGGAGATTGCTAAAGGTCTCAAATCTCTCCGTCGGCGGATCAGGTGGATTCAGCTCATTCGGGGTTTTCTTAAAACCGCAAGCGTGGTTCTTATTGGGTTGCTTGCTATCGTGGCTCTTGATTTCGTCCTAGCGCCCTTGCCTTCGTGGGCGCGGCGCATGCTTTTCTTTGGGTGGCTTTCTGCGGCAGGGCTTGCTGCAATTCTTTTTATTGCAAAATCACTCTTGACCAAGATCTCGCTTGTGAAACTCGCGCGGTGGCTGGAGGAACGTCATCCAGAGGTTCAAGAAAGAATTAGTACTACCTTAGAGCTTTCTGATCATCCGGAGGGAATTTCGCCCGAGTTGCTTTTGGAACTTTCGAATGAAGCGGCCGCTGATATTAACAAGGTTGATCCGAATGAAGAAGTAGCTGGAAGTCGTGTGCGGCGATCCATTTGGTCGGTTGCGACCTGTTTGGTGGCGATTATTGTTTTACTGGCGATTTGGCCGCGTGAGATGAGTCGCCTTTTGACTCGTGCAGTTTCGCCATTCACGGAGTTGGGAAATGCCGGGGCTTTTCGTTTTGATATTAGTCCAGGAGACCTCGAGGTTCTAGAAGGTGATGAAATTCAGATCGACCTTACCTACACTGGTGATTTGGAGGAGCCTCTGCAGTTGATCATTGAAAAAAATGGGAATCTCATATCTGAGACTCTTGAGCCAAGCTCTTCCGATGGCAATTCCCACCGCTACTCGTATCATCTCAACTCGGCAGAAGCTGGATTTAAATATTCCGCTCTTGTGGCGGGAAATGAAAGCGATCGCTTCGAGGTGAAGGTTTATCGGCTTCCGCGTCTTTTGGAGCCCACCGTAAACTTGCGATACCCTCCTTACACGGAATGGCCAGATCGGGCGGTTTCACTGGGAACTGGAATTCAGGCCCTGGCTGGAACCGAAGTAACCTTAAAAGGGCGATTTGATACTCCAATTGATCGAGGAGAGGTTCTGTTTAATTCGGGGTCGCTGGGTGAAATAGAGCTGGAGCCTACGGCGCGCGGAACAATTGTATCTTGGAGGACGATTTTGCAACCGGAACTTGAAGGCGCTGCTTTAATGAAGGTAAAGCATCGTTTGGACCGCGAGCTTGATGCTGCGCAGTTTCAGCTTTTAGCTGAGGAAGATCCTGCTCCAGAAGTAGAAATTTTAACTCCGGTTCAAAGGGAGTTTCGCGTGAAATCGACCGAACAGGTGGTTCTAGTCTACTCTGCCGTTGAGCAGATTGGGATCGCCAAGGTCGAAATCGAGCTTGAAGTTAATGGTAAGCCGGTCGAATCGCTTGTTGAGCTACTTCCTGAACGAATCGATGGTGCAAACGGAAAGGTTTGGGAGGGCGAGGCGATGGTTCTACTGAGTAATATTGTGGCAAAGCACAAAGGCGCGGAACAAGTGAAGATGCGTCTAGCGGTTAGTGATAATCGCCCTGAATGGCTTTCAGGTCCCGGCATAGGCTACTCGGAGTGGCTTGAATTTAAGCTGGATATGAACGCCGAGTCTCTGGTTCGCCAAGAATTGCGCAATCAGGACAGTGATCTTAAGAAGACTATTGGAGATGCGATTAAGAAAGTTCAAGAAGCTCGAAACAAGATGCAAGTTGCCAAGGGGCAACTGAATAAAGAGCAAGTCAGCGAGCGTGCAGAAGAGGTTCTTGCGCAGGCTCGTGAAAAGTTAGATGACGCGAAAGAAGATCTCACTGGGCTCAGCGAACGGATGAAACAGAGCGTGCAGGAGCATCGACGTGATGATGTAGACAAAGCGGTGGCGAAACTTGATGAGGCAAAGAGGTCAGTTGAAAATGCTCCGCTTCAAGACACTCCCGAAGCTCGGAGATCTGAGGTCGATAATGCTCTTCGCGAAAGTGAAGAGGCGATTAACGATCTTCAGCAATTGCGTCAGGAGGTTCAAAATGACCAACCTAAGACCAATGATTTGGCTAAACTTCAGGAAATGGCCCAGAAGCAGGAAGAATTGGCTCGTGAGGCTGCTGAGGAAACTCCCGACCAGGACTGGGAGAATGAGCAGCGCCAGATGCAAGAGCAGATTCGGCAGGAGGTCGCTCAATCACCTGAAGCAAAAGCTGCTGCGATGAAGGCTCAGGCAGATCAAGCAATGAAACTTTCTAATGAGGCTGAAGAGTTGAAGAATGCTCAGGAAGGGCTTTCAGAGTTGAGCGAACAGGCTGAGCCGGCTCCTCAAAAGATGAATGCCGATCAGCTAAAGAATGCGCTCATTCAGGAACAGGAGAATGCTCTGACTGAAGCTCGCCAAGAACTTGCCGAGGCGCGCCGGGATAAAGAAGATGATAGAGCTGGAGATCTGAACAATGCCATGAATGAGGCTCGAGAAGCTGCTAATAAAGCACGCCAATCGAAGCTCGAGCAAGCCGCAGAATTAGCAAAAAAGGCTGCGGATAAGTTGGTAGAAAGCTCTGATCAATCACCATCTCAAGAAGTATTGAAGGAAAAACAGGATAAGCTTTCGGATGCCTTTGAATCGCTAGCTGAAGGGAATACTGAGAAAGTCCAAGATACTTTGGAGGAGATCCAGAAGATGGCTAACCCCCGTGAGATTGCGAAGGCTTTGGCTGAAGAACAACTGGAGGCTGCTAACGAAGCTCGACAGGAAATGTCAGAGGCTAAGCGTGATAACGAAGGTCGTGCTGAAGATTTGGCTAATGCAGCCGAGGAAGCCACCGAAGCGGCTGAGGAAGCTCAGAAAAACAATCCTGAGCAAGCCGCGCAAGCTGCTCAAAAAGCAGCCCAGGAACTAGCCAAAAATGCTGAAGATTCGCCCACTCAAGAGGCTTTGCGAAATAAGCAAGAAAAGGTTGCCGAAGCTCTAGAGGCTCTTTCTGATGGAGAAGCCGAGAGAGCTAAAGGAATCCTAGAAGAACTTCAGAATTTGCTCAACCCGCGTGAAATCGCCGAGGCGCTTGCGGAGGAGCAGATCGGAGCCGCGCAAGAAGCTCGCGAAGAGATGGTTGAGGCAAAGAAGGCTGGTGAAAGTCGAGAAGAGGACCTTGCGAAAGCCGCCGAAGAAGGAGGTAAGGCCGCTAATGAAGCTCAGAAAAACAATCCTGAAATGGCAGCCGAAGCAGCTATGAATGCTGCCGAAGAATTATCGAAAGCTACCGAGAAATCAGATTCACAGAAGTCTCTTCAAAACAAACAGGAGAAGTTGGCGGAAGCATTCGAAGCTCTTGCGGAGGGAAATACGGCTGAGGCTCAAGCAGCTCTCGAGGAGGTTCAGAACATTGCTGATCCGGATAATGTTGCGAAAGCTCTTGCGGAAGCTCAGAAAGATATTCTCGAGGGGGCGAAGGACGAATTGAGTGATGCCCAGAGTGGTCGGGAGGCCCGTGCTGAGACTCTTCCCAATGCTGTGGAGAAAGCTCAGGAGGCTTTCAGTGAAGCAAAGCGGGCTGATGCCAAAGCTGCCGCTGAAGCTGCTCAGAATGCTGCCGAGGAATTGGGCAAGGGTGCTGAATCGTCGCCGTCTCAACAGTCGCTTCAAAATCAGCAGGAGGCGCTCGCCGAGGCTTTTGAGGAGCTTGCGGAGGGTAACACCAACGAAGCCCTTCAGGCACTCGGAAAATTGCAGTCCGAGCGTTTGAATGGTGCTCTTGAACAAGCTTTAGCTCGAGAGCAAGAGGCAATCGTCGAAGGAACCCAGCAGGAGTTGAGTGAAGCTCGTGAGATGCAGGAAGCGCGAGCCAATGATCTGCCGGAAGCATTGGCCCAAGCGGAGAGCGCGTTACAGGAGGCAATCAAAGGAGACCCGCAAGCTGCTGCAGAGGCTGCTCAAGCTGCAGCGTCTGAACTTTCTAAAGGTGCTGAGGTTTCCGACTCCCAAAGTTCTTTGCAAGAGCGCCAGGAGGGAATTGCCGAAGCCTTACAAGATCTTGCGGCAGGTCGTGCTGGGGAAGCTCTTGCTTCCCTGCAGGAAATGCAAAGCGAGCGGGCGGCGGATTTAGCTCAAGCGATCGATGATGTTGCAGCGGTCGAGGGTGACCCGTTAAGTCAGGCAAGCCAGATGGCAAACCAGGGGGCTCAGAATGCGAGCCAGGCTGCGCAAGCGCAGCAAGATGGGCAGGCCCAGCAAGCTTCTCAACAGCATCAACAGGCTGCTCAAAAATTTTCTCAAGCTCAGCAGTCACTCCAAAGCGCTTCGCAACAGTTAGCTCAGAAAGCTTCTCAGGCTGCAGAGCAAAGTGAGAATCCCAACCAAGCTCCAGCGCCAGGAGATGCAATGGCTGAGGCCTTGCAGCAGAGCTCACAAGCTGCAAATTCGGCACAATCGGGACAACAGCAACAGGCCGCAGCCCAAGCTCAGGCCGCAGCCGAGGCTTTAAAGCAGGCAGCGAGCGAAGCGATGTCCAATATGAAAAAGGGTGGTAAGCCAGGTGATCCAGCTCAGGCGAATCAACCTGGTGAGCCCAGTGATCAAGCGGCGCCTCCTAGTGATGAAGCGAAGGAAGGAGTTCGTCAGGCGCAGGCTAATCAAGGTGTCCCTGCCGAGCTCGCCAAGCTAGGAATCAATGCTGCGGATTGGGAAAAGATCCAAGCTACTCTCAAGACAGATGTCAGTGGATCCCGCCGTGCAGTTATACCTGAAGACTACCGGGGCCTCGTCCAAAAATACTTTGAGCAAGTCTCTAAAAAGAAATGAAAAAGCTTTTCTCACTCATCCTAGGCACCTTTCTCGTTGTAATCGCGTCAGGTCAGGAAGTCGTCCCAACTGTTTTCGCCAATTGGAAGGACAGGGTTGATCCATCGGTCGATCGGGGTCTGAATTATTTGGTCCGCTCTCAGCTGAACGACGGAAGTTACCCTGGGAGTTACGGGAATTCCTGTGGAATTCCAGCCCTCGCAGGAATGGCTTTTTTATCTCGTGGACATCTGCCTACGGAGGGGCCTTATGCGGACTCGTTAAATAAGATTATCGATTTCTTGATTGGAAGACAGAATCGGGAGGGACTCTACACTGGGGGGCAATACGGTAGCGGGCCCATGTATGGTCACAATATTGCCACACTTTTTTTATCCGAGGTTTCTGGGATGGTGGATCCGGACCGCCAAAAGAAAATTAATGGAAGTCTCCCTCGCGCGTTATCTTTAATTCTTCGTGCTCAAGCAGTTCAGAAGTCATCACGTCATAAAGGTGGCTGGCGTTACCATCCCAATTCGCGGGATTCAGATACTTCCTGCAGTGGTTGGGCTCTGATGGCGCTGCGTTCTGCGAAACTCAATGGGGCTGATGTACCAGACAAGGCTATCGCAGACGCGGTTGCTTATCTTTATGGAAATTTTTCGGAAAAGAATGGTCACTTTGGTTATTCCAGCCCACATAATTCCAAGAATTCTCTGACCGGGATGGGACTTCTTTGTCTGGAGCTTTGTGGAGAACACGGCAAGCCGTCAACGATTAAAGCGGCCGATTACATTCTCGAGAGTTTTCGAGCGCTGGAAGGGGCTCAGTTTGAATTTTATGGCAACTACTACAACGCTCAGGCCATGTTTCAGCTCGGGGGGAAGTATTGGGAAACTTATGCTGACTGGATGTATGAGACATATCTGGAAAAGCAAAAAGACGATGGTTCATGGTATAGCCGAGAGGCGGGTCAGGTTTACGGAACTGCGATGATGACGCTTGCCTTTACTGTTCCTTATCGTCAGTTGCCGATTTACCAGCGTGACGAGACGGTGGATGAAGAGTAACTTCTTCGTATGTCCGAAATTGAGGAACTTTACGAAGTGCTCGAAGAAGCCCGTGAGGCAGACCAGGTTGCGAGCGCCTGTGTGATCTATGAAGAGATTCTCACTCAAGAGGATGTTGAGAATGTTATGTCCACCCTCTTGTATGCAACTGATCTGATTGATTTTGGAAATTTTTCGCAAGCAGAAGCGACGTTGCTTCGCGTGACAGATTTGTGTGATGAGGCGGAATCAAAGGAATTGCTCTTTTTTAATCTCGCGACGCTTCACGAGAAAAAAGGTGAATTAAAGGACGCTGAGAAGCACTATCGCCTCGCCCACGAGCAAAATACGACAAGGGGTGAATTACTCTTGATGGCAGCTAATATGGCCTTTCATCAAGGAGAGCCTGCCAAGGCCGAGTATTTGGTGCGGGAGGGATTAAAATATCAGTGCGAAAAGGCTGAAGCTTACTCTAGCCTTGGCTTTTATCTAGCCAGTCAGCGACGGTTTCCCGAGGCGAAGACAGCATTCCAAGAAGTCTTGAAAATTGATCCGGGAAACGAATACGCTATCGAATGGATTGAAGACTTTAATCCGCTACTTCCGGATTGAATTTTAGCCTACTTCGCTCTTGGGTGCGCTGAGTTATAGGCTTCGCGAAGGCGTTCCTTTGTCACGTGAGTGTAAATTTGGGTAGTCGAAAGCGAGGCGTGGCCTAATAGGGATTGAACTGAACGGAGATCAGCACCATGGTCCAAGAGGTGGGTTGCGAAGGAGTGTCTCAACTTATGAGGGGTGACGTTGAATTGGATACTCGACTGTGCTAAATATTTCTTGAGAACCGAATTCACCGAACGAGTAGAGATGCGTTTGCGAAGTTTGGAAACGAATAGAGGGCCTTCGTGGATCCCAGCGACACTTCGGTATTTCTGCATCGCCTTCATGGCATGGGAACCAATCGGAACTAAGCGTTCTTTGGATCCTTTTCCAATGACTCGAACTGATTCGTTGATTGAATCGATGTCAATCACATCGAGCGAGGCGAGTTCGGCGAGACGAAGACCAGTTGAATAAAAGAGCTCTAGGATTGCGGCGTCACGCTCACGCATCCAAGCTGGCGCCTGACCTTGAAGTTTTGATTTCATCGGAAGTTCAAGAAGTTCTTCGATTTGGGTTAAGGTCAGAACTACAGGTAGAGCTTTGTCAGCTTTCGGAAGTTCAACCTCGGCGACGGGGCTGTTTGGATAGCCGCGACGATGGACGAGGAATTTATAAAAGGAGCGGTAGGCTGCGAAGCGAAGGCGTACTGTGCTTCGAGCAAGGCCGTCTTTTTGGAGTTGAAAGAGATAGGAGCGAAAGTGGTCAGAGGTAAGATCTCGCCATTTTGAAAAGCGATCGCCGAGCCATGCTTGAAGAAGTCGGATCGCAAGTGTGTAGTTCTCTAGAGTCTTGGGAGAAGAGTTTTTCTCGGTGGTCATGAATTCGATGAAGGCATCGACTTCGCTGTCAGTATGAGGGCTCACCGCGGGAGAATATACAGAATTCTAAATATTCGGGAAACCTAAATTCTAGGACGATAGGGGAGGAGTGATCAAAATAGGGAAAATCTTTTCTAAAAGTGCTGTATTGAAGGCATTGAGAGAACCGAATCAGCATTTCTTTTAGTGTAACAACCATCACTTCCTCAGTTGGTCGATTTTAAATTTAGAAGATTATTGGAAATCGATAGACCGAATCAGAGACCTCATCGACTGAATTGGGGATTGGCAAACTCGAAAATGGCGGCTAAGCGATGTGCTCGATGCCAAAGGTCTTTATTAAAACCTACGGGTGACAGATGAACGAGCGGGATTCCGAGCAGGTTGCTCAGACGTTTGCCGAGCGTGGTTACACCCTTACCTCCAAAGAACAGGATGCTGATGCGATCCTGGTTAATACCTGTAGTGTCCGCGATCAAGCGGAGCAAAAAGCTTTGGGAAAAATGGGGATGATGGGGAAATATCGCGCGAGCCGCGATCATGTAGTCTATGGCTTCATGGGGTGCATGGCGCAAAGTCGAGGATCAGAGCTTTTTGAACGGGTGCCTCACCTTGATTTAGTTGTAGGAACGCAAAAATATCACCGCGTTTTTGACTATGTGGATAGTATTTTAAATGGTCGCCTCCAGACACGTATGGACGAGGTCGGGGTGGAAATGGTCACGGGTCGAGTCGAGGATGAAATCATTAAGATTAATCAGGATCGAATTATCTCTGCGAGGATGGTGGATACTGAAGAGGAAGAAGGTAGCCAAAATACGATCAGGGATCATATCCCTCGAGAGGGCCAGCAAGCAACTTCCTTCGTCAGTATCATGCAGGGGTGTAATATGCGGTGTTCGTTCTGTATTGTGCCAGACACGCGAGGTAAGGAAAGAGGAAGGCCAATTTCCGATATCGTTAGCGAAGTGAAAGATCTTGTAGGAAAAGGTGTGAAAGAGGTCACTCTGCTCGGGCAAATTGTAAATCTTTATGGCCGGACCGAGTTCCCTAAAGTGGATGGGAAATCTCCATTCGTGCAGCTTTTGGAAGCGGTACACGAGATCGAGGGTCTCGAAAGGATCCGCTTTACCAGTCCACATCCCATTGGTTACCGCGATGATTTAGTAGAGGCTTTTACTTATCTGCCGAAGCTTTGTTCACATATCCACTTTCCGATGCAGAGCGGGAGCGACCGGATTCTCAAAAAGATGCGGCGACCTTACAAAAATGAGAAGTTTCTTACGATTTGTGAAAAGATGCAGGCTGCACGACCGGATCTTGCAATCACTACGGATATTATTGTGGGGTTTCCTGGCGAGACCGAGGAAGATTTTGAGGAGACGGTAGCGTGTATGAAACGAATTGGTTTTGATAACAGCTTCATCTTTCGATACTCGAAGCGTAAAGATACTCCGGCCGCCGAGATGGACGAGCAATTGAGCGATAAGGTGAAGGAGGAGCGCAATCAAATCCTCCTTCGAATTCAGGAGCAATTGACGACCACGAAAAACGCAAAATTAATTGGGACCGTTCAACAAGTACTCTGCGAAGGTCCGAGTAAAACGAACAAAAAGCGCCTTAGCGGCCGAACGAGCCAGAACAAGATTGTCATCTTTGATGGTAAAGCTGAAAGAATGGCCGGACAATTGCTAGATGTCAGGATTGAAGACTCAACTGGCTATACCCTTTATGGGACTCCCGAGATTCATTAGGAAGTGCTGATTTAAGCCTTTACCGCTGGGTAGAGGAACCTAGCTTTGCGGCTCATGAAAGAAGGCCCCCATCCTTACCAAGAGATCTCGCTCGGAACAGCTGGCTTGATTCTTGGGATTATTTTGGTCGCAGTTTACGGTTTCATGTTTTTGAAAGCGGATGTCTCGAAAAAAATTGCCCAAAAGTTGCCACGTAATGCTGATCTTGGAACCTACTTTATGGGTTTTGGAATGGTGTGGTTTTGGTTGCTAGTTGCACCGCCTGATAAAGGGATTTTTTCAGCGTTGAGCATGGATCTGGGTGAGTTTAACAAGGTGAAAACATATCTGATGATTGGGGTTCCTTTGTTCTGTGTCGGGATGATAGTTTATGTGCGCGAGTTCCTCTTCGTGCGTGGCCTAGGCCTCTGCCTCCTGATGGCTTCGGCTCCACTTCTGTATGCTTCAGATTTTGAGGATGCTCCGTTACAATTCTTAATGCCGGCAGTTTGCTATCTCATGATTATCAAGGGGCTGTATTTTGTGGGGATGCCTTACCTCTTTAGGGATGGGGTGAATTGGGTTATGGCTTCAGATACCCGTTGGCGGGGACTTGCACTCGGAGGGTTAGCTCTCGGCCTTGTATTTATGACTCTTGGACTGACCGCTTGGCGTGGCTATTGAACGAATTATGAAGCAGTCCTGGTTTGTGCTGGGACATCGAAATCCTGATGCAGATGCTATTTGCGCTGCGATCGGCCACGCATCTTATTTACGTGCAACAGGCGATTTAGAGGCGATTGCAGCTCGCTGTGGTGAAGTTCCCCCACGGGTCAAAATCGTTCTCGAACAGGCTGGATTAGAGCCTCCGGTGTTGGTTGATGATGTTCGTCCGACAGCTGGCTCGATTTGCCGTAAAACGGTGGTCGCGGTAAGGCAGGACGATACCTTTCTCATGGCCTACCGTCTAATGGTAGATCATGGGGTCCGAGCCGTGCCGGTCTTGAATAATGGCGGAGAAGTGAGGGGGCTTTTGCACTTTCTTGACTTATTACAGCTTCTCCTACCTCCGGCAACCGATGGCCGGAATGTGAAACTCCTTCATGCGAGTCTTGAAAATATTGGAGCGACTTTGGGCGCTTCCGATGATTGTGGGGATACACCACCTTCTGACGAGGAGGGCTTGATCATGATGGTGGGGGCTTCCAGCCAAGATACGGTTGGTCGTCGGCTTGAGGCTGCCAGGGAAGAGGGGGTGGTCAGTAAGTATCTTGTAATCTGTGGTGATCGTCCCTTCGTTCATAAACAAGCTCTTGATTATGGCACGAGGGCTTTGATTGTAACCGGTGGTTACAAGCCGGATGAGAAGGTTGCATCCCAAGCAAAGGAAAAGGGGATGATTATTCTATGTAGCCCCCACGATACAGCAACGACGGTTAAGCTAGCTCTCTGCGCAAGGAAGGTGCGAAATATTATCAGCGATGATTTCATGTCGCTGGCATCCAATGAAGTAGTGAGCCGGTTCAGTGGAAAGGTCGCCGCATCTTCTCAGGATCTTTTTCCGGTTGTCGAAGTTGGAACTCGTAGGTTGATGGGTGTTTTTTCAAAATCGGATCTGGTCGATCCTCCAAGAACCTTACTTTCGTTGGTTGACCACAACGAGTTCTCGCAGGCTGTTAATGGGGTTGAAGAAGCTAAAGTTGTCGAGATTCTTGATCACCATCGGCTCTCGGGTGATCTCGTAACTCGAGACCCCGTTCGCTTCATTAATGAACCGGTTGGCAGTTCTTCCACGATTGTGGCAAGAAGATTTCGTGAAAAAGGTCTGCAGCCCGAAGCTGCTGTTGCTCTCTGTCTTTGCGCAGGTTTAGTTTCTGATACTCTTAACCTAACCTCGCCTACAACGACGGATGTTGACCGTGATATGCTTGTTTGGCTCTCCGAGCTAGCTGGAGTCGACGCGGACGAATTTGCGGAAGCTTTTTTTGCTTCTGGTTCCTTGCTTCTGCATGCAGATGCACAGGCGATCGTGGGGACTGATCGTAAGGAATTTAATGAAGATGGAGTGCTCCTCAGTCTATCGCAGGTAGAGGAAACAAGTTTCAAAGGGCTTTCCAAACGCCAGGAAGAACTTGTCGAAGAACTTGAGAGGTTGCGTCACGAATACCGTTATGAACTTTGTGCAATCTTGGTAACTGACATTCGTCGACACGACAGTGTTTTGCTTGCGGTTGGGCTGGAAGAGTTGCTAAGTAAACTCCCCTTCACACGTAGCGGAGTAAATGAATTTTCTGCTCCGGGTGTTGTCTCTCGTAAAAAACAACTGTTTCCGGCAGTGTGCGAGGCGATTAGGCTTCGCTCTGATTAGTCTAGCGAGGCGCCTGGACGACACCAATCATTTAACGGGTTCGGCTTTCTTGTTCACCTCGCTGTCTTTCTTATCTTTTGCTTCTAATACAGACTTGGATTCTTCTTCCTTGGCCTTTTTAGCAGCTGCTTTTTTCTTTTTCTCCGCTGCCTTTTTTTTGTCTTCCGCTGCTTTTTTTTCCCGGGCGCGTTTCATGTCGTTGTTAAAGCTTTTGTTTTTCCGTTCGAGCGTAAAGGACTCCTCTTTGATCTGGGGCGGCCAAACATTGTTTTCTTGATTAGCGTCAGCAGTTTGCTCGGTTGGGTCGATTAGAACCCTCTCCACGGGGTAGCGAGTTACGAATAGCTTGCTGACAGCCTCGTGATTTTTCTTCCAGATTTCGGCGGGGATTTTGTGAGACTCCTTTTTTCCGTTTCTGAAGTGGAGTTGAACCAGGATTGGCATGATCGCTCCGCCTTTATTTTCAAAATTTACTACCGTAAGATGCTTGTTTGTCCTTAGAAGCTTCTTTTCTTGCGGCTTCAAATCAACCAGCATTTTTTTGTATTTTTCACGATCGCTTTCTGAAACTTTAGGCTCCTTCTTTTTGTCATAAAAATCTTTTAGTCCTTCGTTTTCGTTTACGTATTTCGGAATCTCACGGTTGCGCTCGGCGACAATATTCTTTTTATCACTTTCCTTTTTCTCTTTCTCTCTATCTTCCATTTTTTCATCTGGATCTTGGAGGTCAAGTGTGTGGCGAGTGAACCCGGTCACGCTTATGTCCACATGCTCCGTGGTGTAAAACCAAGACCGCCAAAACCAATCGAGATCGATTCCAGCAGCGTCTTCCATTGTCCGAAAAAAGTCGGCTGGCTCAGGGCTTTTGAACATCCAGCGTGTACTAAATTCCTTGAAGGCATCATCAAAGATCTCTCGGCCAAGGATCGTTTCACGGAGAATAGAAAGACCGGTGGCTGGTTTACTGTATGCGTTGGGTCCAAACTGGAGGATAGATTCCGAATTGGTCATAATGGGCCGCTGCTTGTCGCTGGTCATGTAGCGGATAATTTTTCGCGGGGTGGGACTTGAGGGGTAATTATGTCTCCATTCCTGCTCCGCGAGCATTTGGATAAAGGAATTAAGCCCTTCATCCATCCAGCTCCATTGGCGCTCATCCGAATTTACAATCATGGGGAACCAGTTGTGGCCTACTTCGTGAATCACCACTGAAATGAGTCCGTTTTTGGTGCCTTCTGAATAAGTGCCGTCCTTTTCGGGCCGAGGACCATTGAAGCAGATCATGGGATATTCCATTCCATAAACTGGGCCATTCACGGATATTGCAACGGGGTAGGGGTAGTCGAAGGTGTATTTTGAATAAAAATTCAGAGTATGAATAATTGAGTGGGTCGAATAGGTGCTCCAAAGAGGCTCGGCCTCGTTGGGGTAGTAGGACATTGCCCAAACAGGCTTCTGACTGGTGGTTAGCTTGTGTTGGACGGCATCCCAGATAAACTTTTTGGAGGATGCCCATGCGAAATCTCGAACGTCCCTAGCTTCGAAAATCCACGTTTTAGTTCCCCTGGATTTTGATTTTTCGTTTTTAGCCGCTTCCTCGGGAGTAACGATAAACATCGGAGCTTTGACGGATTTTGCCTTTTTGAGGCGTTTCTGCCAAACTGGTTTTAAAACTTTGTCTCCATTCTTGAGTTCGCCAGTTGATGCCACAACATGGTTGTCTGGAGCGGTGATTTCGACCCGGTAGTCTCCAAACTCGAGCGCGAATTCTCCTCGCCCAAGAAAAGCTTTGTTTTGCCATCCTCGGACATCGGTATAAGCGCAAACTCGTGGATACCATTGAGCAATTTCGAAGATTTTCCCACCCTTCTCAAATTTCTCCATATTACTGCGTCCCCCACTCGTTCGGGAGTCGGTGATGGTGTAGTGCCAATCGATACGATAGGTAAATTTCTCGCCGGGCTTGAGGGGCTCGGGCAGATCAACCCTCATCATGGTGTCGACGACCCGGTGCGCTAGTTGTGTTCCACGATCGTCTGTTAACTTGGTGATTTTAAATCCCCCGTCGAAGGTTTCCCTCAGAAGTAGAGCCTCAAACGAATCGTATTGCATCTTGCCTAGGCGCGGGGCTTCGCTGCTCTGGTGGCCCATGGATCCTGGAGTGAATTTGTTCCGGTCAAGCTGCATCCAGATATACTTCAGGGTGTGGGGTGACTGATTGTGATAGACAATCCGTCCATTACCGGTGAGGAGATTCTTTTTTTCAGTAAGTGTGACCTTGAGGTCATAATCGGCTCGTTGCTGCCAGTATTTGGGGCCGGGAGCTCCAGATGCTATTCTAAACTCTGTTGGGGTTGGCCATACTTCCTCCAATTGGCGGAATGGATCCTTGTGAAATTCAACAGGATGGCAAAAGCATGCGGATACAAGTCCAATAAAAATTACGACAAATTTCATGTGTAGAAGTAAACTTAGATGAAGGTATGATGGAAAAACTCGAATGCCAGTCTCAATCCTGGAAGTCTGTATCCAAATTTTGCGCGCTCGTTCTAGTGATGATGAAGGCGAAAAGGGCCGTGACAAAAGCGCTTGAGCCAAGAAATAAAACAGCTTTCATACCTATTTCCTAGTGAGTGTGGGCAGGCGAGATGGCTTCTGCTAACCGAAAATCGAATCTTTAAAATTTGATAAATGGTTTTGATCCGGAAAATTTACTATGATTTGGTTGCGCTCCTGATTTGACGGCAGGGTAAGTGGCCGCTTGACTGAAGCGTGCCTGAAACGGAAAAGAAATCTCGCCGCATTGATTGGAAGAAGACTTTTGGTCTCTATAGTTATTTAGGGAAGTATCGTAAGATCTTTATTCCTTCGGTGGTCGCACTATTTGTGACAGGTGGACTTTCGCTAGCTTTCCCATATTTTTTGGGAAGTTTGATTGGATCTCCGCAGGAGGCGATGCAAGAGGGGGCTGATCCCTCTGAAGTGGGCGAAAAGATCAACAAGGTCGTATCGACGCTCCTTGTTATCTTATGTGTTCAAGCGTTTGTTGCTTATTGGCGGGTTCGTGGCTTCATTAAAGCTGGCGAAAGTGCGCTCTGCGATTTGCGACAGGATGTGTTTGCTAGGTTGGTGCGACTGCCGATGCCTTGGTTCATGGAGCGGCGTACTGGGGAAGTGGGGTCACGTTTCTCAGCCGACCTTGCCATTCTTCAAGAGACCCTGATTACGACAGTCCCTCAGATGGTTCGCCAGTCAGTTACTTTTTTTGGAGGTTTGATTTTCATCTTCATCGCCTCGGTGAAGTTGTCACTTTTTATGTTAGCGATGATTCCAATAGTTGTGATCGTCGTTGCAATTGTGGGTAGAAAAATTCGCCGGTGGTCCAAGGATGCGCAGGATCAATTGGCGCAGAGTAATATTGTTGCAGAAGAAGCCGTGCAAGGGATTGCCGACGTTAAAGCGTATTCAAATGAGGAGTTTGAAGAGGATCGGTATCGAAGTGCTCTAGACCTTTTCCTTGGAACCGTGATCAGGGGGTCCAAAGCTCGAGCGATGTTTGTAAGCTTTATCATCTTCATTCTCTTTGGCACCATTTCGGTCGTTGTCTGGTTTGGAGCGGGCATGATGTCAGAGGGGCAGATCACGAGTGAAGAATTCACGCATTTCATTTTATTTAGTATATTCGTGGGTGCTTCCTTGGGATCTCTCCCCGACATCATGAGTCAGCTTCAGAAAACTCAGGGGGCGACCGACCGAATTCGAGAAATCCTCAATCATGAAATCGAAGATCATCGCGGGGAAAGTGGAGAAACTTTGACGGGCGCTATTTCAGCTAAAGATCTTGTGTTTGCCTATCCTTCTCGGAAGGAAACTCAGGTTTTGAATGGTGTGGATTTCGAGGTGAATGCGGGCGAGCGGATTGCGATTGTTGGCCCCAGCGGCGCAGGAAAGTCGACTGTCTTCTCGCTCTTACTTGGGTTTTATGAAGGGGACGAGGGTAGTCTCTCGTTTGATGGGAAGGATTCCGGGGATATTCCTGTTTCGACGCGTCGTGCGGCCATGGCGGTGGTGCCTCAAGAGGTTCTTTTGTTTGGCGGGACAATTCGTGAAAATATTGAGTATGGACGTCCCGGGGCAAGCGAGGAAGAAGTCATGGAGGCGGCTCAGAAAGCTAACGCTCATAAATTTATCGATGAATTTCCTGAGGGCTACGATGCCATCGTGGGACCTCGAGGTGTAAAATTGAGCGGGGGCCAGCGCCAACGTATCGCGATTGCTCGAGCTGTCTTGGCTGATCCTAAAATTCTCTTGCTTGACGAAGCTACGAGTGCCCTGGATTCCGAGAGCGAGCGCCTCGTACAGGAGGCTCTGAATGAGTTAATGAAGGGACGAACTAGCTTAATTATAGCGCATCGCCTTGGCACCGTGAAGAGTGCAGACAAGATTCTGGTTTTAAAGGACGGAAAGTTCGTCGAAGACGGCAGTCATTCGGAGCTCATGGCTAAGGACGGAACTTACCGTCTTTTGGCTGAAACCCAGCTGTTAAACTGATCATCTCAACTCGGTCGATCAATTTGTTAATCGGTAAAATTTACAGATGGATTTTTAAATCGATGAATGTGACCCTATTAGCACGATGATTGATATGTTGGTGCGGCTTTATGATTTGCCGGAAAGTCAGGACCTTTACACAAAACTCATGGGAAACGGGGTGGTGTTGCGTCGGCCAGGTGCTTACGAACTTCACCTTGTTCAGGAATTCGTGCGGGCTCACTTCTCCCCGAAGTGGGTGAGTGAGGTGCAGGTCGCTTTTTCGCGACAGCCAGTGGCTTGCTTTATAGCGACTCAGGGTAAAGAGATCCTTGGTTTTTCCTGTTATGAAACAACGGCGAAGGGATATTTTGGACCAACAGGAGTGGTTGAGTCTGCGCGGGGACTTGGGCTAGGGAAGGCTTTGTTGTTTAAAGCTCTCGAGGCTCAACGGGAAGCAGGTTACGCTTATGCATTTATAGGTGGCGTGGGTCCTAAAGAATTTTATGCTAAAACAGTGGGGGCGATTGAGATTCCCGGTAGCGATCCTGGGATTTACGTCGATATTCTCCCAGAGCCACTGGCTGAAGATTATTCATGAGCGGACAAGACCCTAAATTCGTCAAAGGAGCGTTTGCTAAGATCGCAGATCGCTATGTCCTTACTAACCATGTTCTTAGTATCGGGACTGATATCCTCTGGCGGAGGAAAGTGGGGCGGATCGTGAGTCGCTGGAACCCGGAGCACGTGCTTGATGTTGCGACAGGAACTGGAGATCTTGCCCTCGAAATTCAGAAAAGGTGTCCCGGGGCCAAGGTTTTGGGGACGGACTTTTGTCCTGAAATGTTGGCTCATGCGACAGAAGGAGGTGTGCAAGAGACCCAAGTTGAGGATGCGATGAATCTTTCCTTTAAGGATGGCACTTTCGATGTCGTGACGGCGGCTTTTGGTCTCCGCAATATGGAGAATTGGCAGGAGGCTCTTCGTGAAATGGGCCGGGTTATTAAGCCGGGTGGGCACCTCCTAGTTCTCGATTTCTCGCAACCGCGCGGGATTCTTAAGAAGCCCTATGGGCTTTATTTAAACAAAATTCTTCCGAAGGTGGCTGGGTTGCTGACAGGTCAAGGGGGCGCCTATCAATATCTTGCAGGTTCAATCGGAGAGTTCCCCTATGGTGAGAACATGGTTAAGCTCTTTGAAAATGCTAATTTTCAAGATTGCGAGTGTCGTCCACTGAGTGGTGGTATTGCTTCAATTTACACGGGAGTGAAGACTTAACTGGGCTTGTTTTCAATCGGGCTTGCGGTGAAGAGGAAGTCCGCTATTTTCCCGCTATGAGTGTTTTGGGTTATGGGAATCAGTGGGTTTGCGATTTGGTCCCTTATGAGCCGGGGAAGCCGATCGAGGAGACAGCACGTGAGTTGGGCTTGGAGCCGGATGAGATTGTAAAGCTTGCCAGTAATGAAAATCCGCTGGGGCCTTCTCCTAAAGCGAAACTTGCGATGGCTGAGGTAATCGAAAATGCCCATATATATCCTGATGGCGGGGGGTATCGCTTGAGAACCGCGCTTGCAGAGAAGCACGGAGTTGCTTTCGAGAATATCGTTCTTGGTAATGGTTCTAATGAAATCATTGAGTTGCTGTGCCATTCCTTTTTAAAACCGGGAGTTGGGCTGATTGCCGCAGAGCACGCCTTCGTGGTTTACAAATTAATGGCGACGCTTTTCGGGGCTGATTATATTGAGGTTCCGGATCCTGGCTTTGTCCACGATCTTGATGCAATGCTCAATGCAATTACTCCGGAGACGCGGCTCGTTTTCATCGCTAATCCGAATAACCCGACTGGCACACTGGTGGGGCAGGAGGAGATTGATCGTTTTATGGCTGGATTGCCGGATCACGTAATCGCGGTCTTTGATGAAGCATATCACGAGTTTCTCGAAGAGGCGCCAGATGCTATCCGTTATGTGAAAGAAGGTCGTAACGTCTGCGTGATGAGGACTTTTTCGAAGGCACAGGGGCTATCGGCTTTGAGGATTGGTTATGGGATAACAAATTCAGAAGTGGCTGGTTTGCTCAACCGCTCACGTCAACCTTTCAATGCTAATGCGATTGCCCAGGCTGCTGCTCTTGCTTCGATTCAGGATGAGGAGCACATATCTGCGACAGTAAGTAATAATGCAATTGGTCGGAGTTATTTTGAGTCTTCCTTTGCGGAGCGAGGCTGGAAATTTGTCCCAAGTCATGCAAACTTCGTGCTTGTGAACGTGGGTGACGGAGATCGTGTCTTCGCTGAGCTTCTAAAGAAAGGTGTGATCGTCCGGGCTATGCGCGGCTACAAGCTGCCCGAGTGGGTTCGGATTTCGATCGGAACACCTGAGCAAAATAAACGGTGCCTTGAAGAGTTGGATAAGATCCTTTTCGTCTAATTCTAATGTCCGAAACGATTGTCGCTATTGCAAGCCCTCCCGGAATGGGCGCGGTCTCAGTGATCCGGCTTTCTGGTTCGCGCGCGTTTGAAATCGCAGCCTCGGTCATGGTGGGCAAAAGTTTGCCCGAGCCAAGGAGGGTAGCTTTGCGTTCGATTTACGATGATGCAGGTCGGGTGATCGATGAGGGATTGTTAATCATATTTAAGGGGCCGGAGAGTTACACTGGTGAGAATGTCGTTGAGTTCACAGGGCACGGTGGAATCATGGTGACACGGCGTATTTTAGAGCGGTTGGTGGAGGTAGGTGCGGCTCCAGCTGGTCCGGGTGAATTTACTCAGAGGGCCTTTATGAATGGGCGGATGGATTTGACTCAAGCCGAGGCAGTCATGGATCTCATTTCGGCCCAGACTTCGTTGGCTCTGCGTTCTGCAAATGAACAATTAGATGGGAGACTCGGGAGAACTTGTGAGAAGATTCGTGCAAAGTTGCTTGGGGCGACGGCCCATTTAGAGGCCTTTATTGATTTTCCCGAAGAGGATATCGACCCGAAAGTTGGAGAGGGGCTTTGCAAGGCACTGCGAGAACAGTCAACGTTGATTGCTGGCTTGCTGGCAACTGCGGATCAGGGTCGGATTTTACGGGAAGGCGTTCGGACGGTGATTTTTGGTAAACCCAATGTTGGTAAATCTAGTCTACTGAATCGTTTGTTGGGATATCAGCGCGCGATTGTGAGTTCCCGGGAAGGGACGACTCGAGACACGATTGAAGAAGTTGTGAATTTACGGGGTATTCCCCTCAGATTAATCGATACGGCTGGAGTCAGGGAATCTCGCGACGAAGTCGAACAAGAGGGAATAGCGATGACGCACGGTCAGGTGGCCCGGGCTGATCTAGTTTTGGTGATCCGGGACCTGAGTGAATCTTTGGCGGAAACGGCTGAGGTCGATATTCCTGATGGAGCTCGAAGACTTGATATCTTAAATAAATCAGATCTTGAGGATGCTAGTTGGGCTCAGGTCAAAGGGTTAAGGATTTCTTGTGAATCGGGTGATGGATTTGAAGATCTAGAGATTGCGATTGCTGAATTGTTATCGCTTGATGAAGCCCACTGGGGGGATCATTCCGTTGCGGTTAATGCAAGGCATCAGGCGTGCTTGACCCGCGCCCAATCTTCTTTGGGTAAGGCAATTGGCTCTTTGCAGGCGGGTGACGAGCCTGAATTGACGGCTCTCGATCTAAGGGAAGCTCTTACCGCAGTTGGTGAAATTGCCGGTATCGTTGATGCTGAGGAGATTTTGGGTGAGATTTTTAATAATTTTTGTATCGGAAAATGAAAAAGCGTCAACTTTCAGCAACTTGGGGCCTTTTGGCATCTGCCGGGATTTTCTTCATCTTTGGAAGGTTCATTGCTCCTGAATATGAGTCCAAGTTGTTGGAGTTCGGGGTTTTTGATGAGGTTTTTCCTGTTTCGAAGTATTCCCTAATGCTGTCGGGTGTTCTGGTGGGAATCCTTGTGATTTTTATTCTGATCCGGCTGATTCGTGGTCGTGGTTAGTCCGATCACAACGAGTGGATGAACTTCTCGGATGAATTCTTGCGTGGTTGAGAAAAAATAGCACCTTTGTAATGTCCAACTATGATGAGTAAGGTTTTGATGCTTCTATGGGCGCTTTTTGCGTTGAGCTTTTCTGCATCGGCTGCGGGGATCACTCCCGATCAGAAAAAGAGGTGGCGCGAGGCACTTGGCTCTCAGGACTACGGGGTTCGAGTGGAGGCAATGAACGAGATCTGGGAGACCGGGGAAGAGGCTCTTTCTTTGCTACAAGAGCTTTCTGAAAACGAAGATCCAGAAATTTCGGCCAGAGCATCCGTGTTGACTCAGAAGCTCCTTCTCGGAATCACGCCGGATACTTCAGGAAAGGTTTTAGCATTAATTGATCGGTATTTGGAGTCTTCACCGCGTGGTCGGGTTGCGGTTCTGGAGCAATTACGCTCCCTCGAGGAATTTGACTTAATTTTAAGACTCCGCCGTGTCGAGAAGAGTGATCGAGTGGTCTCGAGAATGGATGCTATGATCGCTCAATATATGCCTCGAATTGTTCGGGGGTATTTGAATGATGAGAAATATGATGAGGCTAAGGAAATTTTGAGCCTGAGCGATAAGTACGACCATATCATTCGTCTCGGGCATCTCCTCGATGTGACCGGGGGGCTGGAGCAGGAGTTGGAGCGGCTTCGGAATGGTGATCCAGCAGAAAATTCTCGGCGTTATCTAGGATATCTCCGGGTCAAAGGTGATGCCGCATTACTTCGGAAAGAAGCGATTCGGTTGGGTGATCGTTCAGCAGAGGTAATCGCGGCGCTAGTTGAAGGTGACTTCGAGCCTTTCTTTGAATATCTGCTGGAAATCGGGAAGCTCGGGCTACCGGTGCAGAACTACATCAAGTGGACTCTCGCTGATCATCGAGGGGATGCTGGGGCTAAGGAAAAGGCCTACGAGTCTATTCTTTATTTCAGTAAGCAGGAGGGCGAGGAGCGCGAGGCCCGAATGAATTTGTTTCGTATGGGGCGAGGCAAGGAGGTTGTTGAGCGGCTGGGAGATGGCTATTTGGCAGCAAAGATCAGTTACTTTTTGATGCAAGAGGAATATCTTAATGCCCAAAATCTGATTGGAGTTCCGGAATCATTTGAGCTGGAAGATTGGATTGCCTCACTTTCTTTGAAGGTTGAAGAGGAGTTGCAGAATGAGGGACGTGGGATTGAGACCGATCGTATGATTTCCGCAGTTGAATTTTTAGAAGGGCGCGGAAGGGTCAAAGGTGCAAAAGATGTAGCCTTAGCTTTGTTTGACGCTGCTCGAGGAAAGCCCGAAATAAGTCATTCAGCATTAGCTCGCGAAATTTATTTCTCAGCGCCCCTCTCGGTCGTGAATGCCGTTGCGCGTGAGATCGAGGAGCATGATGCAACCGCCTCGGTCTTTTTAGGTGAGATGCTTTACAGTGATGAAGAGCATATTTGGGTCTTTAATCTTCTTGGGGAAATGATGCCGAAAATCTCGATGGACGAGCGACTAGCTTTAACGTGTTCGTTTTCCAATCGTCATTTGCTGGTTTCCCCAGAGAAGTTTGACGAAGTTTTTGAAAGGGTAGTTTTGACTGTCGTGAAATCCGAAGAGGCTCTGGATGGTTTGAAGAAATTATTTCAAGTTCTTCAATACCGTAATCGGGAGAGCGAGTTGGTTCGTATCTGTGAGGAGCAATCAAAGCTAGGGTTTGACAGTAATTTTCTTCGCTACCTTATCGCGCTTGATGGGGGGCGAATTGATGATGCCATCAACAATCTCGAAAGGGTTGAATTTCAAGCTGAGACTGTGAGCTCAGTTTTCATGATGCAGAAAGGGTTGGTTTTTAAATTGGCAGGTAAAAAGGGGTGGAAGGAAATGATCGAACGCGCGCGAGTTCTTTCGTCGGGAACCGTGAAAGATCTCGAGGCGATCGCAGCTCAGCAACTTCAAGTCGGATTTATAGGCGAGAGTCATCAAAGTTTGCGAGGGGCACTTTTGAGGAGTGAGGTTGTTCCTCTCCCCGGAGATTATAGTGGGATTGACGACGTCATCGCAGGTCTCTCGGCTGGTGCTGCGACTCTGCGTAATTGGAGAGAAGCACTGGCTTACCGAGAAGTGGCAGCTTTGACCTCAAGTTACGCCGGAGTAACTGGTGGGATTTTCCTGATGAGAGACCGGTTTCAAATCTTGGTGGCTCAAGGTGCACTCGCAATGGAGGAGGGGAATATTACTGGGGCGGTCACAGCATTTTCAGAAGCCCACCGTATTCTTCCCCGTGACGGCTATCTCGCGAATGAACTTTTTCCGGTCCTCCGAGAGGTTGGATTAATCGAGTTGCACGACCAGCTCTTCGCCCAATCTGCAGAGTATGCCCGGGAAGTTATCCGGAGGTTTCCGAAGGATGACAATGCCTATAACAATTTCGCGTGGTTAGCATCCCGTGCTAATCGTTGTCTGGAAGAGGCTGAGGCGTATTTAATGACGGCATTAAAAATGAAACCTCAATCAGCAGCCTACCTTGACACGATGGGTGAGATTCATTTTGCGAGGAAAGATCGGGAAAAAGCACTGAAGTGGAGTGCTCTTTCTATTAAAAATGAGGTTTTGGGCCGCGCCACGAGTAGGTGGGAGCTCCACCAACAGCGCCGCCGATTTCAATCGGGCGGGTTTCCGGTTCGTTAGCCGAATCATGTTCGAAAAACGAAAAACCCGCTCCGATAAGAGCGGGTTTTAGGATTACTGCCTAACCGTCCGTGGCGCATGAGCCGCATTCCCGAAGCCCAGTAGGTTGGGGGTTTCCATCAAATCGCAGTCTTCCAACGAAGGCATGACATTGATTCTCTGGGGCAACCCCCATTTTTAATAATATCGGGTCGGCCAATCAACCACTTCTGGCGTATCAGGCAGTGAACGAGACTACTCTGAAGGAACTAATCGCGCAAACGAAAATCACTTTGCTTGCGAAAAGTTCGAATTCATCAACATTGGGGCAGACAGATCTTTCCAACGCGAGCGTTTTATCAATACTTAGACAACAAATGACCGAGCTCCTTCTCAAGCCCGCCCGCCAAACCGGTTGCTCCGACCTCGCTGCTCTTCAAGAAGCAGTGGATGAGGCTAGCCATCGCCAAAGTTCGCCTCTCGATGACATCCTGGACAGTGGTCTGGTTGACGAGGAACCTTACATGCAGCAGCTCTCACAGGATCTCCACATGGAGTGGCTAGGTGAGATTGAGGGCTTTGAAAGTCCCTTGCTCCTTCGTGCTGCCTGTGGACCGCAGGTTGCGCTCAAATATCGGGTTCTTCCGCTTGAGATTGAAGGCGAGGGAGAGGGTGTGCGTTTGCATATGGCAACCTACGATCCCCTTAATTTAATGGCACGTCAGGCAGCTGCTCAGGCGATTGATATGCCAATCGTGTGGCACATGGCTTCGCGTCGCCGGGTGCATGAGGCTCTCCGGAAGCTCTACGGCGTTGGTGCTGATACGTTCGAGCAACTTCTCGAAGGGAGGGATCTCGATCTGGATAACCTCGAAATGAAGGACGAGGCTAGCGTCATTGACGAGGTTGAGGACGAAGAGGCTAGTGTTGTTAAATTCGTCAATCAAATCATTCGCGAAGCCCTCGATCAGAAGGCGACTGATATTCATGTTGAACCTTTAGCGGACAATCTTCGGATTCGTTATCGTGTTGATGGGAGCCTGATTGATATTGCCGTTCCTGATCAAATTAAATCGCTGCAATCTTCGGTTATTGCTCGTTTAAAAATTATGTCGAAGCTCGATATTGCTGAGCGGCGTCTTCCTCAGGATGGTCGAATCAATCTTCAATTTGAAGGGTCCTCAATCGATGTTCGTGTTGCTACCGTCCCAACGGTTGAGGGAGAGTCCGTGAGTTTGCGTCTTTTGAACCAAGAAAAGTTCAATGTGGAACTGCTTGGTATGGAGGATTTTGTTCTCAAGAAGATTGAAAGTATTCTAAGTCTTCCTAACGGGATTATTCTAATCACGGGGCCGACTGGTTCTGGTAAATCGACAAGTCTCTATTCGTTTCTCAGTGAATTAAATACTTCTGATACCCGGATTGTAACGATTGAGGATCCGGTAGAGAACAAGCTGGAGGGTGTGATGCAAATCGCGGTTAAAAGTGAGATTGGTCTGACTTTTGCAAGTGGGCTCCGTTCAATCCTGCGTGCCGACCCTAATATTGTTATGCTTGGTGAGATTCGTGATCTTGAGACTGCTGAGATTGCGATCCGAGCTTCTCTTACCGGGCACCTTGTGTTCTCGACCTTGCACACCAACGATGCTCTTGGAGGAATCAGCCGATTGGTAGATATGGGGGTTGAGCCTTTCCTTGTCGCCGCCTCAGTTCGAGCGTTTCTAGCTCAGCGATTGGTAAGGCGTCTATGCAATCATTGCAAAACTCCGGTAGATGTTCCTTCCGATCAGCGCGCCCGCCTTGAAATTCCGGATTATGTGACGGGGCAAGCCTATGAACCGGGTAGTTGTGATAAGTGCCGGAATACCGGTTTCTCAGGGCGTTTAGCGATTTACGAGGTCATTCTCATTGGTAATGAGATGGAAGAGCTTGTGGCAAAAAACTCAGACTCTCGTACCCTAAAAGCACAAGCTGTTAAGGACGGGTTTATTCCCATGCGGGAGTATGGCTGGTGTAAGGTGATGAAGGGGGTTACCACGATTGAAGAGGTTGTCTCGGTGACTGCAACCGATTTAGCATCGGGCCACTAAGAATTTTACGATTTAAAAAGGTGTCTAGTTTTACTTACAAAGCGCTCAATGGAGGTGGTTCGGTGGTATCAGGGTCTCTTGATGCGGTGGATCGAGGCGAAGCGCTTCGCCAACTTGGCAGAAAGGGACTGCAACCGGTCTCGATGAGCGAGAATGCGAGTAGCGATGTTTCATCTAAAAAGGTTAAAGGGAAGAGTGTTCCGGCAGCTGCAGGAGCGGCGAAAGTCAAGGAAGAGGAGGCTATTCCCGAGGGGCCAATTAAACTCAAGCGTGGTGAAATTGTCCTCTTCACCGAGGAGCTCTCGGATATGCTGGCCGCTGGGTTACAGCTTGAGCCTGCTCTCAAAGCGATGGAAAACCGTCAAGAGCTTGGTAATCTCAAAGTGGTTTCCTCTAAGATCCGCCAACTGGTGCGAGATGGTAACAGCTTTTCTTCGGCCTTGAAACGAGTGAGTCCAAGTTTTGGCTCTCTTTACTGTAATCTTGCTGCTGCAGGTGAGGCAAGCGGTGCGCTCGATACAATTTTGGAGCGCCAAGCCCATTACCTCAAAACCTTGCAAGAACTCCAAGGTAAGGTTGTTCTCGCGCTGATTTATCCCTGTTTTTTGGTTTTGGCTGGAGTCGGAGTGGGAATTGTTTTTGTGACTCAGCTTATTCCTCAGCTAACCGGCCTGATCGAAAGTAGTGCCGGTGGTCAGATTCCACTCGGTGCTAAGCTCCTCATGGGGACTTCCGATTTCTTTATGAAATGGTGGGCCGTCATCCTTTTAGTGATCGCAGCGAGCTTGGTCCTTTTCAAGGCATGGAAAGAAAACGAGGCTAACCGGCCAACTTGGGACCGGGTGAAACTCAAACTTCCTCTTTTCGGGAGAGTCATTGAACATCGTTTTTACGTTCAATTTTTGGAGACAATGGCAAACCTCGTGGGTAATGGACTCCCACTTTTAAGGGCTCTTGAGCTCACAAAAGATGCAACTCCGAATCTCTATTTGCAGAAGCATCTGGGCGAAATGCTCGAATGGGTTGGTGATGGTCGATCGCTTTCGGCTTCGCTCAGCCGGACCGGTGCTTTTGCTCCGCTTTTGATTGATATGGTCTCGGTTGGTGAGCAAACTGGTAAAATTGACAAATCGCTTAGAAAAGCTGCTGATCGCTTTGATAAGGAGCTTAATAATTCCCTACAGGCAATCATGGCTTTGATTATGCCGGCCGTTTTGTTGGTCATGGCGGTGCTGATTGGCTCGATGGCCTATCTCATGATTACCGCAATCTTCCAAACCATCGAGAGTATTGGTAGCCGATGATTGAGGCTGATCAGGTCTATCGTTCGTATACTCTGGCTAAGAAGAAGATCGAGGTTCTTCGGGGGGTCAATTTGAAGATTGAGTCTGGAGAGAAGGTTTTTCTGTGCGGTCCAAGTGGGGCTGGAAAAACGACTTTAATGTATACCTTGGCGGGGTTGGAGAATCCTCACGAGGGGCGCGTGCTCATTGATGGAACGGATTTTTATCAATTATCATCAAGCAATCAGGCAAGCCTACGGAACGAAAAAATTGGTTATATTTTTCAAAATTACTTTCTATTGCCAGAGCTGACTGCGATTGAAAATGTAATGGTGCCTGGATTGATTGGGCTCAAAGCAGATCGAGAGTTAGCGAAGTCGGCCTTGTGTCGAGTTGGTCTTTCAGAGCGGTTTGATCACTTGCCGGCAGAACTTTCAGGTGGTGAGCAACAACGCGTTGCTATTGCTCGAGCGCTTGTTAATTCTCCGTCAATTATCTTCGCCGACGAACCGACCGGGAATCTCGATTCTGCGAATGGCGAAGAGATTATGAATATTTTGATGGAAGTCGTGGAAGAGCGAGAAGCTACTCTGGTTGTAGTCACTCATGATACCAGTCTTTCAACCTTGGGGGATCGTGTTTTAACGATTAAGGATGGAATCGTGGTGGATGATTAGCCGATCGGGTCGCGGGTAATATGTCGCGAAGTGTCGTCCTATGCTAACTGCGAGCCAGTGGTGTTCGTCTTTACGGCTTGCGAGGTAGGGAGATGATAAGTGAACTTCTTGGTTCCAATCTGCAATTATGTTA
>TARA_B110000003_G_scaffold36957_1_pt1 | contig 43005 bp, 38 predicted proteins | sample TARA_B110000003 | Tara Oceans TARA_B110000003 (sample SAMEA4396424) | marine metagenome | biome: Westerlies Biome; feature: [SRF] surface water layer (ENVO:00010504); material: water (ENVO:00002006), including particulate matter (ENVO:01000060) such as... | depth 5 m
GACCATTATTTGGAAACACAACGTCATCACCATCCCGAACTAGTAGCAAGTCTCTAGATTTGTTCTTACTCAATAATTTTTACTCCTATAAAATAAAAAATTAATAAATTATAAAATTAAACGTGGATAGATTATTTCAAGCATCTAAACTAACTTAAGTATAAGTTATAATCAACATTATTGAATTATGCTAACACCTTTTAAAATTACTACTCGATGCGGCCGCTCAATGAATTAGTTTCAGAGGTGATAATTCTTACCTTATTAATATCTCCAGATCTAATTCTATCCCCGGTAACATGCACAGCGTGAAGATATTCGCTTTTCCCGACCATCTGACCAGCTAGTCTACCAGGCTTTTCAAAAAGAACATTAACTTCTCTGCCAATCATTTTTTTTTGTAGTCTTACTTGCTGTTCTTTCAAAAGTGTTTGAAGCTCAGCTAAACGTTCTTTTTTTACAATCTCACTTATTTCCTCTCTATTTGCTGCTGGTGTTCCTGGTCTTGAAGAATATTTAAAAGAATATGATTGGCCATATTCAATATCTTTTATCAACCTTAAGGTATCCAGAAAATCCTCATCAGTTTCTCCTGGAAAACCAACAATAAAGTCCCCAGACAGCAACAAATCTGGCCTAGCTTTTCTAAGTTTATCTATAATTCGTCTATAATCGTCCGCAGTGTGCTTTCGATTCATTTTTTTGAGAACATGATCTGACCCTGATTGAACAGGCAAATGAAGATAGGGCATTAATTTTTCACAATCCCTATGCGCATCGATCAAATCTTGAGACATGTCATTGGGATGCGAGGTAGTAAATCTAATTCTTTGCAAATTTGAAATATCTGACAATTTCCATATTAATTTAGATAAAGTATAATTTTCGCCGGAGTGATTATTTGAGTAAGCATTAACATTTTGACCCAATAAAGTAATCTCTACCACACCTCTATCAACCAAGGATCTCGCTTCTTCAATTATCTTTTCGGGGCTTCTACTAACCTCAACGCCACGAGTGTATGGTACAACACAAAACGCACAAAACTTATCGCAACCCTCTTGGACAGTCAGAAATGCAGTTGGATTATTTCTGCGTTTGAGGTCTTTTGGCAAATGATCAAACTTGTTTTCTTCTGGGAATTCGGTATCCAAAGCTCGTTTACCATTTGTCACAGTTTTCACCATACTTGGTAGACGGTGATAAGACTGAGGACCGACAACAAGATCGACAGCTGGCTGTCTAATCATGATCTCTTCACCCTCTGCCTGAGCAACACAACCTGCTACTCCTATTTTAAGATCAGGATTATCTTCTTTTAAAAACTTTAAGCGACCAAGTTCTGAATATATTTTTTCGGCAGCTTTCTCCCTAATATGGCAAGTATTTAAGAGAATCAAATCTGCTTCTTCTTTAGATTTTGTTTCAACGTATCCAGATGGTTCCATTGCAGATATCATTCTTTCACTATCATAAACATTCATCTGACAGCCGTAAGTTTTTACAAAAACTTTCTTCATTAAGCCAAAAGCCCTTCTTAAGTAATTTTGTCATTCACGATGTACACGGATCAATTCGTCATCGCAATGCTTGTATTTTCTCTCTTTTTTTGTTGTACCAAACTTATAATATTATTTAATGTTATTTCATATTAACAAGCAAAGGCACATAATGAAAAAAATAGCCACCTCACCCAAAGAACTTCCATCATTGAAGGAAATCCTGTCTATATCAGGATTAGAATTTATGAAAAAAATACAAAACGGTGATTTACCGATTGCTCCAATAGCAGAGGTCTTAAATTACGACTTAGTTAGCGTTAAATCTGGTGAAGTAATTTTTCGTGGGGTCCCAACATTCCAATCAATGAATCCAATAGGAACTGTTCATGGGGGTTGGTATGGAACTCTGTTAGACAGCGCTATGGCATGTGCTATCATGACAAAGGTTAATAAAGGTTATTTTTATACTACCTTAGAGTACAAAATTAACATAATAAAAGCAATTCCATTAGATATGGAGGTTGATACCATAGGAACTACAACCCACGTAGGACGATCTACCGGAACTGCAATCGGTCAGATAATTGGCTCTGAAGATAAAAAAATATATGCTACGGGCTCAACCACCTGCATCATTATGAAACCAACTAAGTAAGCTAATTTATTAAAAAATAATAAACTCAGTAAGCTCTTTAATAATATAACCCCACTACATGTTCAGCTTCAGCAAAAAAGAGCCACCTTATCAAACTCATACCAATTAAATGGATCAAAAATACCAAAATCAAGAGGAAGATATTAAGGTTGAAAAGGAGCAAAACAAAGCCCGGTAAAATCCCAGCAAGAATGAAGCCGATTATACGCAATCTTATACGATGTTTTCGACCCACAATATATACCATCTCTTTTAATAAATAATTTGTACCTGTATGTGGCCCTTCTAACAATCGAACCTCACCAATATAACCAAGCCCTGTTGCGCTTTTTACATTACTTCCAGCCTGCTTAAATAGTTGATCGCCATTCAACCAAGCGTACAATTGAATCAAACTCGAAAGTATCAAAATAAAAGCTGCTAACCTGCCCTCATTTACCAAAAATGCCCCACCACCTAGGCTATAAAGTAAGAATAATACAGGAGTAAAGAAACTGTTCCATCTAGGAACTGTCCTTAATTGAGCATAAATCATGGCAGTACAAAAAATTGTCAAAATGGATAACGCTGAACCTACAACACCTAGAATAACGAACTCTTTATCCAGAAAAATCTTCCCTATCGCAAAAGGCACCATTATAATTAGTGTAGAAGTAGAAAAAATCCCTTCACGACTTAACCAACTAGTCCTCCATTGACTAAAAGCCTTTAAAAATCTTTGCGGATTTCCCAAATGGAACAAAGAGCTTAACAACCCAATTATTGAAAAACCATAAGCTAAAAAAAACAAAAGAAAATTTAACCAATAGTTTGTTAAAAAAAACCCTAAACCTAATAAGAAAAATAGACCAAAACCTAGTCCTGAGAAAATTGTAAATATTATTACAGATGGAGCAGGGTGCATTAGATCTTATCCAAAGCTTTATCTAGCCAACTCAAAAACCCAGTAGTTTCAGATGCGATGGGTTCTAAGAATGGAGATAAAACATCTATTTCACCATCTGTCGAAATTTGCACTTTTTCTCTTGGTGGCAAATACTTGTTGACAGGTTTAGTAAGCTGTTCAGGCATTAAGTCTATACCACCACGCTCTTTACTAAGTTTGCTGACATTACTATCCGGATCCAAAAAATCCCCGAAATGTCTTGCATTGGCTGGACAAGTCCTAACACAAGCTGGCTCTCTATCTTCTTCTGGTATATTTTCATTATATATTCGATCTACGCAAAGGGTACATTTTTTCATAACTCCCTCAGCTGCGTCCATCTCGCGAGCACCATAAGGGCATGCCCAGGCGCACAGTCCACACCCAATGCAATCATCCTCATTGACCAAAACAATCCCGTCTTCACGTCTCTTGTAACTTGCTCCAGTTGGGCAAACCGTAACACATGGAGCATCTTCACAATGCAGACATGACTTAGGAAAATGCACCGTCTGAGTTAAACCCTGCGCTGGAGTTACTTCATAGGTATGTATTCTATTTAAAAAAGTTCCAACGGGATTTTCCCCATAGGCTTCAATATCCGATAATGGAGCCCCATAATGCGATGTGTTCCACTCTTTACAATTTATTACACAAGCATGACAACCAACACAGGTATCCAAATCGATAACCAGGCCAAGTTTCTTTTGTGTGGTTGAAGGGAGCTCAGTCAATGAAATCTTCTCCATATTTTACATCATTTACGTGAGACTTTACAGGGGATTTCTGAGGCTGGGCAAATGGAGTTACATGTTCTTCTTTTGATATTTTCTCAACCTTAACTTTTAAGTCAAACCAAGCGGCTTGGCCCGTTATTGGATCACTATTTGACCAACGCATTCCATCTTTTTTTGGTGGTAACAACTCATGAATGATATGGTTGAGTAAAAACCCTTTGTTGGATTCAGTTGCATTTTCTGATAGCGCCCAAGCTCCTCTCCTTTTCCCAATAGCATTCCAAGTCCAAATTGTATTTTCATTCAATGCATCCATTCTGGAAACTGGGACTTTAATTGAGCCACTTCTAGAAGTTACCAACGCCCAATCTCCCTCTTGAAAATTCTTTTCTTTCCAAATCTTTTTAGGTAAATACATAGGGTTGTATCCGTGGATTTGCCTTAACCACGCATTCTGACTACCCCAGCTATGATACATAGCCATTGGTCTCTGGGTTAATGCATGTACTGGAAACTCTTCTCCATCAGTAACTTGCTCCTCAAAAGGCTGATACCAGATCGGAAGAGGATCCATTGTATCAATAATTTGTTTGCGCAGATGATCTGGTGGCTGCATTTCACCAATTCCCTTTGCAGACAATATAAATTTTTGCATTGGTTCTATGTATAAATCAAAAAGATACGGCGACTGCTTATCGAAAAGACCTATTTCGACAGCCCATTCTTGATATTCAACATTCCAAGGCTTGAAAAATTGTGCTGCTTCTGGAATATGCTTCTTCCAAAAACCACCATTCTCAATATAGGCTTGTATTTGTTTTGGGTTAGACTCTCCTCTACCCTCTTTGTCTCCATTTTTACCCCTAAATCCAGCTAAAGGACCAACACCTGGCCGTCTTTCATGATTAACAATGTAATCAGCATAATCTTTAAATTTAGGCTCTCCATTTTTGGTAATAAATCCAGGTAGTTTTAATCTTGCCCCTAAATCTAACAAAACAGATTGAAACCCTCTAACATCTCTATCTGGTTCGATCACAGGCCAACGAATACTATCAGCAGCCGCTTCAGCTTCACAAATAGGCCTATCTAGAAGGCTTATGCAGTCATGCCTTTCCATATAAGTGGTATCAGGTAAAATTAAATCAGCGTAAGCTACCATTTCAGATGAATAAGCATCTGAATAAATCAGTTTAGGTATTTTATATTCATTATTTTCATCTTTAGCAGTTAACATTTCCATAACACCGGAAGTGTTCATTGAAGAATTCCAAGACATATTCGCCATATACATAAACATCACATCAATTGGGTAAGGATCACCCGAATATGCATTACTTATTACCATGTGCATCAATCCATGAGCTGACATCGGATTTTCCCAAGAATATGCTTTATCGATCCTTATTGGTTTCCCATCGTTATTAATACATAAATCTTCAGGACCCTGGATGTAGCCAAGATGTGGACCGTCAAGTGGCTTCCCAGCAGTGACTTTACAGTGAGGTTTTGGATGACTGGTGGAGTGTTTTGGGTAAGGTGGTTTAAACCGAAACCCACCAGGAACCTCTACACTGCCCAAAATTATCTGAAGAAGATGTAAAGACCTGCATGTCTGAAATCCATTTGAATGGGCTGAAACACCCCTCATGGCATGAAAACTTACTGGCCTACCAACCATTTTATCATGCTTTTCTCCTCGAAAATCTGTCCATTCCTGTTCTATCACTATCTCTTCTTCAAAAGCCACGCGTGCCAACTCTGAAGCAATATTTTTTATCCTATCTGCAGAAATACCTACTTTCTTTGAAACTACCTCCGGAGAATAATCTTCCGACAAATAACGCTCAGCTATCATTTGAAAAACTGAAAGATGACTGACCCCTCCTCTTCTATAACTTCCAGCTAAATCAGGCTTAGCACCTTTGGTATTCCAAGCGATTGCTTTCTTTGTTATCCGATCTATTATCAAAGGTTCGCCCGCATTATCGCGAAGAAACAAACCAAAAGTTTTAGATTTTGGATCACTATCAATCAAATAAGGAGCATTTGTGTATCGAATTAAATATTCCAAATCAATCTTACCAGCTGCCATCAAAGTATGAACCAAAGATAAAATGAACAGACCGTCTGTACCCGGTGTTATACCAACCCAATCATCTGCAATCGCATTATATCCCGTTCGGATCGGATTAACCCCAATAACTTTTGCCCCACGTTTTTTTAATTTTCCAAGCCCTATTTTTATTGGATTGCTATCGTGATCTTCAGCCACTCCAAAGATCATAAACAATTTTGTACGTTCCCAATCAGGTTGACCAAACTCCCAAAACGCGCCTCCCATCGTATATATACCAGCAGCAGCCATATTGACCGAACAGAATCCACCATGTGCGGCGTAATTTGGAGTACCATAGGCCTGCGCCCACCAACTGGTGAAAGATTGTGATTGATCACGGCCAGTAAAAAAAGCCATTTTCTTTGGATCATCATCTCTAACTGGCTTCAGCCAATCTGTTGCAATTCCTAACGCCTCATCCCAGCTTATCTCTTCAAAAGCGCCACTACCTCGCGGGCCAATCCGCTTCATTGGCGCCCGCAACCGAGCAGGAGAGTAAATCTGCATTATGCCTGCTGAACCCTTTGCACATAAAACTCCCTGATTTACCGGATGGTCCTTATTACCCTCAATATATTTAACTTTACCACTTTGCATGTGTACATTTATACCACAGCGACAAGCGCACATATAACAAGTGGTTTTTCGAATCTCATCATTAACTTTAGGATTTAAGTCCAATTTGGGTTGTGCAAATTTACTCACAATAGAACCTTTGATCAAAATAGGAAAATTTAGTTAAATAAATTAATTATACATAAGCTATAAATTGTTTAAAAAAGGAAGCAAAGCGATTTAAGTTAATGTTACGCAGAATTTTGTAAATTTGATTCTACTCGCAAAATATTAGCAAGGGCAACGGATGCTATGCGGGCAGCTGACGGATCTGACCTACTTGTTAGTAATATTGGTACTTTGGCACCATTAACAATTCCAGCAGCACAACCTCCAGATAAATAGACAAGAGCTTTAAAAATCGTATTTCCAGAAACAATATCAGGCACAATTATTGCATCGGCTTTTCCAGCAACCCGATTTTCTGAAAAACCTTTCACCTTTGCACTTTTTGGAGACAATATTAAGTCTAAGGCCAAAGGGCCTGAAAAATCTGCATTTTTTATTTCTTTCCTAGCCCATTCACATAATGTAGCTGCTTCTACACTACTTTCCATAGTTTCTGTAGGAACTTCCGTTGCAGACAAAAATGCTACTTTTGGTCTACTATTCCCTAAAATGTGCAATGTTTCGACAGCAAAACGTGTTGCTTCCTTTCTAGTGACGAGATTAGGCTTTATATTTACTGCAGCATCACTAATTAATAGAGGCCGTCGATCACTTGGATGTGTGATGAAAAATGAATGTACTAACCTTCTACCGGTTCGAAGCCCCGACTCTTTTGTCAATGTAGCTTTCATAAAGATATCTGAATGAAGATCTCCTTTCATTAATATATCGCCATGTGCACAACCACACACTTTTGCTGCTACCTTGGCGCTTTCATGTTCCCCTTTAGCAGCAATTATTTCAAAATTAGTAATATCCCAATTTAAATCGTCTGCCTCTTTCTCAATAGCTTTTATATCACCAACAAAGATTGGCGTCATAATTCCAATTTTTGTCGCTTCTAAAGCGGCCAACATAGGCAAAACAGAACCAGCATTAGCAATAACTACATTGGGCTTTTTCAGTTTTTTAGCGCGGCTCAATAAATGATTTGAACAAACTATCTTTTCTGAAGTTAAAAAAGGTGAATTTTCCATTAACCTATCTCTCTAACCTTCATAAAACTAGGGGTTCAAAATCTCAAAAGTCAATTAATTTTGACGCATGTCAGCAGCACTTATTCCCGCGACAGATACAGGCTTTTTCATTGCATCTCTCCTGAAAGGTTCACCCAATTCTTGGTTTAAAATAACCTCTATAAACGTCGTTTTTCCTTCGTTCATTTGTACTTTTATAGCTTCATCTAGAGTATCACGTAGTGAGTCCATACCGTCTACTTGAACGCCAATTAGACCACAAGACTTAGCAATCTTAGCGTAAGACACACCAGTGTCTAATTCAGTGCCTACGAAGTTATCCTTGTACCATAATGTTGTATTTCTTTTTTCGGCGCCCCATTGATAATTTCTAAAAATTATCATTGTTATGCCAGGCCAATCATCTCTGCCGCAGCTAACCATTTCGTTCATTGAGATACCGAATGCTCCATCCCCAGCAAATCCAACAACAGGAACATCAGGACAAGCTATTTTCGCTCCACATATAGCTGGGAACCCATACCCACATGGCCCAAATAGGCCAGGCGCCAAATATTTTCTTCCCGATTCGAAAGTTGGATAAGCATTACCAATCGCACAATTATTACCAATATCCGAAGAAATAATTGCTTCTTTTGGCAAAGCAGATTGTATCGCTCTCCACGCCATTCGAGGGGACATTTTTTCCGGCTCTCTCCCTCTAGCTCTTTCATTCCAAGTAGTTCCAGGATCGTCATCCTCGTGGTCCATAGAAGTCAGTTCTTGAGCCCACATTGACTTCGTCTTAGCTATCACTGCTTTTCGTTCTTGACGCCCATTATCACCCGCATTGGCACCAAGTTTAAGCAATAATGCACTCGCGACCTTCTTTGCGTCTCCAACTATTCCAATTGAAACTGGCTTTGTCAGACCAATTCTGTCAGCATTTATATCAACCTGTATAATAGAGGCTTGCGTAGGCCAATAATCTATACCATAGCCTGGTAATGTAGAAAATGGATTAAGCCTAGTTCCCAAGGCAAGTACAACATCTGCCTGTGAAATAAGCTCCATCCCAGCCTTCGAACCATTATAACCCAACGGTCCAGCAAAAAGTGGATGAGAACCTGGAAAAGCATCATTGTGCTGATAACCACAACAAACAGGAGCATCTAAACGCTCTGCCAACTTCATAGATGCTGAGATGGCATTTCCAATTACCACGCCTGCACCGTTTAATATAACTGGATTTTTTGCATTACTCAGGAGTTCTGCTGCTTTACTTATTGCTTGATCGCCACCACTTGGTAACTCAAAATCAATTACCTCCGGTAACTCTATATCAATCACTTGGGTCCAATAGTCTCTTGGTATATTAATCTGGGCAGGCGCAGACGCCCTTTTAGCCTGCATTATTACTCGATTTAACACCTCTGCGGTCCGTGTTGGATCTCTAACCTCTTCCTGATAAGCAACCATATCTTTGAACAAAGCCATTTGCTCAACCTCTTGAAACCCACCTTGACCCATTGTTTTGTTCGCTGCTTGGGGCGTAACTAGCAAAAGAGGTGTATGATTCCAATATGCTGTCTTAACAGGAGTTACGAAATTTGTAATTCCTGGACCATTCTGAGCAATCATCATTGACATTTCACCGGATGCCCGAGTGAACCCATCTGACATCATTCCAGCATTACATTCATGAGCAGCATCCCAGAATTTAATGCCAGCCACTGGAAACAGATCCGAAATTGGCATCATTGCTGAACCAATAATACCAAATGCATGTTTGATGCCATGCATTTGTAAAACTTTAACAAAAGCTTCTTCAGTTGTCATTTTCATAAAGAAATCCTTCTCAAAAATAAAGCAATGCGATTGGTTTGAATTGTCGTGTTATTCAAAAACCTCTGATAGTGCGATATCCATAGACGAAATAATTTCGTCTATATCATCTTTTGTTGCTATCAACGCAGGTGAAAGACAAAGCGTATTATTTAATCCAGGTAACGATCTATTAGTCATACCAATGATAACACCCTGCGACATACAGTTTGCTGTAACTGCCGCTACCATTTTCTCATCCATTGGCTCTCTTGTACTTCGGTCTTTAACTAATTCCGCCCCTAAGAAAAGCCCTTTCCCACGAACCTGACCAATAACGGCGTGTTTATCTTGTAATCCACTTAATTGGTCAATTGCATAGTGTCCCATTTCAACAGTATTTGATAAGAGATCTTCATTTTCAATTATATTGATGTTCTCTAACGCCGCCGCCGGTCCAGCAGTACAACCACCAAATGTCGAAATGTCGCGAAAATAATTCAATGGATCGTCTGAATTGTCTTTAAACATATCAAATACTTCTTCAGTAGTGACGGCGCAACTAATTGCAGCGTATCCTGAAGCCACCCCTTTTGCCATAGTCACAAAATCTGGTTTCACTCCAAAATGCTGATATCCAAACCAAGTACCTGTTCGCCCGACACCACATACGACTTCATCAATATGTAGTAATATATCGTACTTTTTACAGAGGTTTTGAATTCCCTCCCAATACCCGTCTGGCGGAGTTATCACTCCTCCTCCAGCAGTCACCGGCTCTAAACACATCAACCCAATCGTATCAGGTCCCTCTCTTAAAATAACCTCCTCGGTTGCTTTAACTACCTGTTCTCCGTAGTTTTCAGAGTCTTCAAATTGGCTACGGTATTCCAAGCAATGAGGCACCTGAACAAAGCCAGGGGTGAACGGTCCGTATTGGCTTGCCCTTTGAGGCTGACCGCTGGCAGATAAGCAAGTAATCGTCGTTCCATGATAGTCACGATCACGAAACAAAATTTTATTCTTTTTACCACCATATTTTTTTTCAGAAATTTGGCGAACCATTTTAAAAACTTTTTCATTTGCTTCAGACCCAGAGTTCGCATAATAAACTCTGCTTAGTCCTGGCATTTTTTGTAACAATTTCTCTGCAAACATTGATCCTGGGATAGACCCTGCTGTCTGAGCAAAATAATTTAGTTTTATAAGTTGATCCCTTACAGCATTAGCAATACTTTCACGACCATACCCGACATTTACGGTCCAAACACCCCCTGAAACCGCATCTATGTGCTCTTTGCCATGTTGGTCCCAGACTCGCATACCCTTGCCCTCAACAATAATTCGAGGATCAATTTTCTCATAAGGGGCATGCTGGCTCAAATGATGCCAAATATGTGCTTTATCATTCTCTACAACAGTAGTTAAATCATTAGCATTCAAATGCTGGTTCATAAGTTTTCTCCTCAAAATTTCTCAAATGGTAAATCGACCATAAAAGCTACAAAATCGATCTTGAATTTAATAATACTAATCCAAGAAAATCAAAAGGTAAAAAGGTAAAAAGATTACAATTAACACGAATAAAAGAAAATAAGGATAAAACTGGAACTCTTTTTATACCCAATAGATTAACGTATTATAACTTAAGAAAATTGTTTTACAAATGTTTTCACTTACATGTAGTAAGGATTTTAATTTCGTCTCAACCGTTCGAAATGTGAGGTTCCTCCATCATGATAATAAAAAGGATAGCCGCTCTGACTACTTCCATTCATAATAGAATAGACTTCCTTTAGGACAATTTGAGTGATGATCGGCAAATCGAGGCTCTCTGCGGCAGTCAATCCAATCCACTGTAAATGACTTAGTTCACCAGATGCATTTGAAAAATCATCTAGATCGCCATGAATATTTTCTGAATTGACTAAAAAAAATCTTGCGTCGAATCTTCGCGTCCTGCCAGGGGGTGTAATTGCTCTAAAAATCAAATCCATATTTTTGGCATTAGGCTGATAACCATTCTTAAAAAACTCCTCCCAGCTTTTATGTTGCGTTGTAGGAGTATGTTTAGAAAAAGATCCCAAAATTAAACCTGTTTCTTCCCAAAGTTCTCTTATTCCAGCTGCTACAATAGCAGATTCAATGCCACTTTCAGATTTCATTTTCAAATTTAGAAGCATCTCTTTATTAATTTTGTCATCAGGAATTATTCCTGAGTCTCCCTTATCTACAGCGCCTCCAGGAAAAACAAACTTATTAGGCATGAATGACGCTCCTTCGCCCCTTTGACCCATCAATACTTTTGAATTCTCATTCGATCCACGCAAAACTATGATTGTAGCAGCGTTTTTTACTTCAAAGTTTTTCATTACACTCCTACTATTTTTGATCAAATCTCATCTTAAATGGATGTTAGAATCCATGCATTTTTTTAGCCCATTGCAATCCAATTAAAGCGCCTTTTATTCTCGGAAGCAGATAGAACGTCAATAAAATTGCGACCGTACTCAAACTAACAGCCATAATCAACGGGTTCAGCCGGAAAAAGTCATAAAAAACTAGAATTAAAGGCACCAATAAATGCCCTAAAATCAAAATTGTAATATAAGCCGGCCCATCGTCAGCTCTTTGGCAACGAAAATCTTGAAAACAAGAACTACATTCCAATCTTACTTTTAGATAAGAACTCATTAATTCACCTTTGCCACATCTTGGACAAAGCCTTTTCCACCCAAAAAACATAGCTACTTTTAAAGAACGATTCAATTTCTCTTCCATAAATGGTCTTATTCCTAGTTGATTGTTATTGATTAACTACTGCTTGTCGGCAATTATCAAGTGCAACTGAGTGTCGCATTTTAACTCTTAATAATTTAACAAGACCTTTTGTTTGGACTAACTTTGGAAATATTATTCTTAATAAGTTTATTTATTATTGGATTTTTTGCTGGCATTTTAAATGCCGTCGCCGGTGGTGCTACTTTTTTAACATTTCCAGCTTTGATGTTGGCCGGATTGTCCCCAGTCTCTGCTAATGCAACAAACTTCATTGCTACTGCTCCAGGTAATATAGCGGCATTACCTGCATTCAAAAATGAGTTAAGAACTATTGGGAAAAGCATCTATGGACCCATACTTATATGCTCATTTGGGAGCATATTGGGAGCTGTAATACTTTTTTCACTGGGTACTGATATTTTTAAAAGTCTCATTCCTTACTTGATGGGTTTTGCGACATTACTATTTATCATTGCGCCAAAACTACGAAAAAAGTTCGTGGGGTTATCATTATCATCACAAAAACTGCCCATAATTCTTCTTTTCGCATTTTCCATTTATGGTGGTTATTTCGGCGCTGGACTAGGACAAATTGCGTTAGCAGTTTTAATACTGATTGGTTTTGAAGACCTCCGCACCGCTAATGCAATGAAAAATGCTGTGATTGCATCTATAAGTCTTCCAGCTTCAATAATTTATATTATGTCTGGTGAGGTTTTTTGGCCTTACGCGATCGTAATGTTTCTCGGAAGCGCTGGAGGCGGTTATGCTGGAGGAAGACTAGCAATTTCACTTCCTCAAGATTGTATCAGAAAAATTGTAATTATATTTGGAGCTCTTTTGACACTTTATTATTTTTTCATGAAATAATGTTGCGATTAAAACAAATTAATTTTCTTCGTCAATTCATTTTAGCGAAAACGTTGTCCAGATTTCAATAAAAGTAATTGTTAAGATCACTTATTGCTCTGTTTGTCACAAATAAAAAAGAACAATACAAGAACATGGCTTTTCTTTGCCTTAGAAAAGGTATAACCATATTTTACAGATAAAATACTTGAGATGTTTAAATGAGCTCATCATTAATTGCTAAGGCAACAGCAGCTAGATCAAACCATTATTTGGACGGTCTAAACCCAGAACAAAGAAGAGCTGTGGAAACAATTAATGGGCCTGTTTTGATGTTAGCAGGCGCAGGAACAGGGAAGACTAGAGCCTTAATCACCAGAATTGTTCATATTTTGAATCTTAGAAAAGCACGAACGAACGAAATTTTGGCAGTAACATTCACGAATAAAGCAGCACGGGAAATGAAAAACCGCATTCACTCAAATTTAGGTGATGCCGTCGAAGGCATGGCTTGGATTGGAACATTTCATTCGATCTGTGTGAAAATTCTTAGAGCCCATGCAGAAATTGTTGGATTAAAGTCAAATTTTACTATTTTAGATACCGATGATCAAATAAGATTACTGAAACAATTAATTCAAGCCGAAAACATTGACGAGAAACGTTGGCCCCCTAGATTGCTTGCTCATATTATCGATAGTTGGAAAAATAGAGCATTAATACCTGAAAATATTCCAGTCAGCGAAATGTCCCTTTTTGATAGTCGGGCATCCGAACTTTATGCCTTTTATCAAGAACGCCTCAAATCTCTAAATGCTGTCGATTTTGGTGACTTACTGATGCATGTGGTAACCATCTTTCAAAATGAAAGTAAGATCTTAGAAAGCTATCAAAAACGGTATAAATATATTCTAGTAGACGAATACCAAGATACAAACATAGCACAGTATTTATGGTTACGACTATTGGCTTCCTCCCATAAAAATATCTGCTGTGTTGGAGATGACGATCAATCAATTTATGGTTGGCGTGGTGCAGAAGTTGGTAATATCTTAAAATTTGAGAATGACTTTAGTAACGCAACTATTATTCGACTTGAACAAAATTATCGCTCTACGGAACATATTTTGGCAACAGCATCTCACTTAATAAATCAAAATAGTGAACGGCTTGGAAAAACCCTTTGGACAGCTGAGAATGGTGGAGACAAAGTAAGACTTATAGGGCACTGGGATGGAGATGAAGAAGCACGTTGGATTGGTGATGAAATTGAAGCCTCCCAATTAGGTAGCGCTGGAAACCAACCAATAAATGCAAATGAGATAGCGATATTGGTAAGAGCCTCCCATCAAATGAGGGCATTTGAAGATCGATTTATGACCATTGGTTTGCCTTATCGCGTTATAGGGGGCCCAAGATTTTACGAAAGGGCCGAGATAAGAGATGCACTTGCTTATTTTAGGATTGTAATCTCTCAAGATGATGACTTAGCCTTTCAAAGGATTGTAAATCGGCCAAAAAGAGGAATCGGTGAAAAAGCACAGCAAAAAATAAATATTGAAGCCAGAAAAAATAACATCCCGCTGGTCATGGCAGCTGGAAATCTATGTCAAAATAATGAGCTTTCTGGACGAGCAAAAAAGGAACTCACATCACTGTTAATGCAAATAACTCGCTGGAATGTAATGTTAACCAATAACAGCGTTAAACATATCGAATTAGCCGAAATAATTTTGGATGAGTCCGGTTATACCGAAATGTGGCAAAACGAAAATACTCCCGACGCACCAGGACGTTTAGAAAACTTGAAGGAACTCATTAAAGCTTTGGAACAATTTGAAAATATTCAAGGTTTTATAGAACATATATCGTTGATAATGGAAAATGAATCAGACGATGAAGCTTTAAAAGTTTCAATTATGACGTTACATGCGTCTAAAGGACTCGAATTTCCCCATATTTACTTACCTGGCTGGGAAGATGGACTGTTTCCTTCTCAAAGGTCTATGGATGAAACCGGCAAGATTGGTTTAGAAGAAGAAAGAAGATTGGCTTACGTGGGCATTACGCGCGCAGAGCAACTCTGCACGATAAGCTTTGTAGCTAATAGGCGTATTTTTGGTCAATGGCAGTCAGCTCTTCCATCTCGATTTATTGATGAATTGCCAGAAGATCATGTACAAGTCTTAACCCCACCTGGCCTATATGGAGGTGGTTTTGGGGCAGCCGCTTCAACAATATCATCCTTTTCAGATAACAGTGAAGGAATAGAAAATGATATTTATAATTCTCCTGGGTGGCAAAGAATGAAAAACAGAGCCACAACAAAAATAAATCCAACCACTGGAAATGACGACTATATTACTCTTGAACCATTAAACAAAGAACAAAGCTTGATAGGTGAGAGAATATTTCATCAAAAATTTGGATACGGTATGGTGTCAGAACAGGATGGCGAAAAATTAACAGTTTCATTTGAAAAAGCAGGTGAAAAGAAAGTATTAGATAAGTATGTTGTACGCGCAGAGCAGATTTTTACGTAATATCTTCCACAGTAAGTTCTTAACAACCAAAAATAAATATAAAGGGTTGGCCTTTTCTTAAGGGACATCTATACGCTTCGAATTTAACACCTTAAAGGAAAACTTTATGAACCGAGCTAGCGCAAATATAAATCTTATGATCAAGGCAGCTAGGTTTGCAGCAAAACGGCTACTTAGAGACTTTGGAGAAGTAGAGAACCTGCAAGTTAGTCAAAAAAGCCCAAGCGATTTCGTTACCAGAGCTGATAGAAAAGCAGAAGAAAGCATACAAACCGATTTGACTGAAGGGCGACCAAATTATGGTTGGTTAGGAGAAGAAAGTGGTGAAAAAAAAGGTAGTGACCCAACAAGAAAATGGATTGTTGACCCCTTGGATGGAACTACCAATTTCTTACATGGCATCCCACACTGGGCCATCTCGATTGCTTTAGAGTACAAAAATGAGATCGTTTCAGCAGTCGTGTATGATCCTTTGAAAGATGAGCTGTTTTGGGCTGAGAAAGGTTCAGGTTGTTACATGAACGAAAAAAGATGTCGAGTATCAAATAGACGCAACTTAAATGAAATGATTTTTTCTACGGGAATCCCTTTCGCGAACAAGTCGGGTGATCTGTCCTTAACGTTAGCTGAGTTAAATAATTTAATGCCAGAATGTGCAGGCGTGCGAAGGCTGGGTGCTGCCTCTCTTGATCTAGCGTATGTTGCATCTGGTAGATACGATGGATTTTGGGAGAGAGGTTTACAAAGTTGGGATATAGCAGCGGGGCTATTGTTGGTTAAAGAAGCTGGGGGCTTAATTGAGCCAATAAATATTGAAAACGATGTGTTAAAAGATGGTGAGTTAATTGCAGGCAATGAAATTTCTTTTGAAAAATTTTCCAAAATTATTCGAAATCGCTGATTTTCTCAACTAAATTAACAATAGCATCACCAGCATACATATCCCTCGAAACTTTATCATATCGTAAATATGCTATGCCTTTTCCAGAGCTCTGGGAAAACAAAAATCCACACTCATTGCCATCTGATAAAATCGGCGTGCCAATTTCAGCAGCACCCTCTACAAGTACCGTTGAAAATCCCTTCCTTAATTTAGTCTTATGTTTCATTCGAGCTGTAACTTCCTGCCCAATGAAACATCCTTTTTTAAAATCTACACCGGATAATTCTTCAAATCTTGCTTCAAGAATATAAGTGTCATTTTGAATTAGCTCGATACCAGATTGAGGGATACAAGCTCTTACATAAAGCTCTTTCCAATTTATTTTTGATTCTTCTCCAAGCACGCCATAAATTCGCCAACCCAAAGAATCATGTCGAGGATCTACCAAAGATGTCGGTACTTTACTACCTCGACCTCGTGATACTGGCATGTCAATAAGTTCAAGATTAACATCGGCACGAAGTTTATAAGTAGTTAGTTTGGATATCAGACTTTCGGAAAACGGTTTATAAGTGTCGATAAAAATATCATTTTTACGCTTAAAAAGAAAAAAATCACAAAAATACTTCCCTTGTGGAGTTAATAAAGCCGCATAAGTTAGGTCCTGTTTTACATTATTAGTTGCTATATTATTCAAAAATGCTTCATTATCTTTACCACTTACCTTAATAATTTGCCGATCCTCGCATGTTTCAATTGTCATAATTTTAAACTACTTTCAGATTATTAAATATTAAATTTAGATCTATATACTCTTGAACAAAAATTCAAATTAACAAGATTTTTTCTCAATCTTTTCAATAAGGTAAAATAATATGACTTTCAATAAGTTCACTTTATTAAGCGAAATTTCTCTCATTGAAGCTAAGTTACTTGTTTTTCGTTTTGATTCAGACTAGGCAGGCGTCGATTTAAATAATCTCAAGTGGAGAAACAAATGAAACGGCCTAAAATAGCACTAATTGGATCAGGAAATATTGGGGGAACTTTAGCACATCTAGCAGCAATTAAGGAACTCGGTGACATTGTAGTCTTCGATATTGCAGAAGGCTTACCCCAAGGAAAAGCTCTCGACATCGCAGAGTGTGGGCCAGTATCAAGCTTTGATGTTAATTTAACCGGAACCAATCAATATGAAACCATAAAAGATGCAGACATATGTATCGTTACTGCTGGAGTTGCAAGAAAACCAGGAATGAGCAGAGATGACTTATTAGGAATAAACTTGAAGGTTATGAAATCTGTCGGAGAGGGTATAGCAAATTTTGCTCCGAACGCTTTTGTCATTTGCATCACAAATCCACTGGATGCGATGGTTTGGGCGCTACAAAAATTTTCAAAATTACCTCACAATAAGGTCGTGGGCATGGCTGGTATCTTAGATAGCGCAAGATTCCGACACTTTTTATCTGAAGAGTTCAATGTATCGATGCGAGATGTCTCTGCCTTCGTGTTAGGTGGTCACGGCGATACAATGGTTCCCCTCACTCGCTACTCAACAGTTGCGGGTATTCCTCTAAATGACCTGGTAAAAATGGGTTGGACAACACAAGAAAGATTAGATTCGATTATACAAAGGACCCGGGACGGTGGCGCCGAGATAGTTGGCTTACTTAAGACAGGTTCTGCGTATTATGCGCCAGCTACTTCTGCTATTGAAATGGCCGAAGCATTCCTAAAAGATCAGAAACGAGTTCTACCATGTGCAGCTTATGTTGATAATGCTTTTGGACTCAATGGAATTTACGTAGGAGTTCCTACTATTATTGGAGCAAACGGGATCGAAAAAATAATAGATATTGATTTAAACAAAGAAGAAAAACTAATGTTTGAAAAATCAGTAGACGCCGTCTCTGGACTTATCGAAGCATGCAAAAACATAGATAATTCATTAAAATAAGTCTTATCTTTTTATTTGTGATCACAAATTTTTCATTTGTGATCACAAATAAGTAATTTTCTATTATATTATATTAATTTAGCAAATTCGTCGTTTATTATATTTTTTTTCTGTGTCACACCAAGAAAAAAACAGATTGGCGAAAGCGATGAATATTCACGAATATCAAGCTAAGGCTCTACTTTCCAGTTATAATATTCCAGTTTCAAACGGAAGAACTGTTATGCAGTCTGATGATGCTGAAAAAAAGGCAAAAGAATTAAACGGCCCATTGTGGGTTGTAAAGGCTCAAATACACGCAGGTGGACGAGGAAAAGGGAATTTCAAAGAAGATTCTGCTGGAGATGAAGGTGGGGTTAGGCTTTGTAATTCAGCATCGGAAGCAGCCAAAGAAGCACACAAAATGCTCGGATGTACTTTAGTCACACATCAAACTGGTCCAAAGGGTAAGCAGGTAAATCGCATCTATATTGAAGATGGGTCATTGGTCGCAAAAGAACTTTACCTAGCCCTTGTGGTAGATCGCACCTCAAGTCAGCTAACATTTGTATGTTCAAAAAGTGGTGGTATGGATATTGAGGAAGTGGCAGAAAGTAACCCTGAAGATATAAAGAATTTTTCAATCGATCCAGCTTCTGGATTATCAGATTTCCATGGACGACAAATTGCTTTTAGCCTGGGATTAGAGGGAGAGCAAATAAAACAGTGCATTAGTCTTGTTACAAATCTTTACAACTTATTTCTTAAAAAAGACATAGAAATGCTAGAGATAAACCCATTGATTATTGATAAAAATGGTCTTTTGAAATGTCTGGACGCTAAAATTGGTTTTGATAGTAATGCCCTCTATAGAAACAAAGATATTCTTGAGCTACGAGACGAGACAGAAGAAGACCCTAAAGAATTAGAAGCTTCAAAATATGATCTCAATTATATTGCATTAGATGGCGAAATTGGCTGTATGGTCAATGGGGCTGGTTTAGCAATGGCAACAATGGATATCGTAAAACTGTATGGAGCAGAACCAGCAAATTTTCTTGATGTAGGTGGCGGCGCAACCAAAGAAAAAGTAACCGAAGCCTTTAAAATAATAACATCTGACTCAAATGTGAGAGGTATTTTAGTAAATATTTTTGGAGGTATTATGCGATGCGATGTAATAGCTGAGGGCGTGGTTGCTGCTGTTAAAGAAGTTGGCTTAAAAGTACCATTAGTCGTAAGACTTGAGGGAACTAATGTAGATAAAGGAAACCAAATTATAAATTCCTCAAAATTAAATGTGATAACCGCAAAAAATTTAGATGAAGCTGCAAAGAAAATTGTGAGTGCTGTGAAAATTAAAAAGAATTAAGGAAATAAGATGTCTATTTTAGTTGATGCGACAACGAAAGTAATCTGCCAAGGCTTTACTGGATCACAGGGGACTTTTCATTCTGAGCAGGCAATTTTTTACGGAACACAAATTGTTGGAGGCGTGACCCCCGGTAAAGGTGGACAAGATCACTTAAAACTTCCTGTATTCAACACCGTGCATGAGGCCAAACATCATACAAAAGCAAATGCAACCTCTATTTATGTGCCGCCTGCGCACGCTGCAGATAGTATTTTGGAAGCAATTGATGCAAAAATTGAATTGATAGTCTGTATTACAGAAGGAATTCCTGTGCTTGATATGGTAAAAGTGAAAAGAGCCCTAACTTCTAGTGCGTCAAGACTAATCGGACCCAATTGTCCAGGTGTTATAACACCTGGTGCATGCAAAATAGGTATCATGCCAGCGCATATACACATGCGTGGTTCAGTGGGTGTGGTCTCGAGATCTGGTACTTTAACTTACGAAGCAGTTGGCCAAACAACAGAAGCAGGACTCGGTCAATCCACATGTGTTGGCATAGGAGGAGATCCAGTAAAAGGCACTGAATTTATAGAAATTTTGGAAATGTTTCTACAAGATGAAGAAACACAATCTATAATAATGATTGGTGAAATTGGTGGCTCAGCAGAAGAAGAAGCTGCGCAATTTTTAAAAGACGAAGCTAAGAAAGGGAGAGCAAAACCGACAGCAGGGTTTATAGCAGGAAGAACCGCGCCGTCCGGTCGGCGAATGGGACATGCTGGCGCAATTGTTGCTGGAGGCAAAGGTGGTGCAGACGACAAAATTGAAGCTATGAGATCAGCGGGCGTTATAGTTGCTGATAGCCCAGCTGATTTAGGCAACGCCGTACTGAGAGCAAATGCCCTATGATTAACCCAAGATCCAAAGTAAAAATAGCCAATCAAGATTACATTAGATACATTCATGTAAGGTATAAAATTGTCAGATATTAAGAAAAAATTTCTTGATTCAGCTGAATTACTTCAGGGTAATTCAGCTAAGTATCTGGAGCAGATGCATGCAAAATACTCCGATAATGCAAATGAACTTGATCTAAAATGGCAAGAATTTTTTATGAATTTTAATGACAGTGCAAATCTAAAAGATACAACCAGTCAAAACCCTTCCTGGTCAAGAAAAGACTGGCCTCCAATAAATGGGGAAAAGTATGGGTTTGGTGAGGAGTTACAACCACAATTCGAAAGTAAGATAAAATCAAAACTTACTCAAGAAGGGTTAGAGATTAATACTGATGAATTAAGGCGCGCTGTTTTAGACTCAGTAAGAGCCCTCATGTTGATCAGAGCATACAGGATAAGAGGGCATCTTGCTGCAAAACTAGATCCATTAAAAGTCACGGAAAATAATAATCTCCCTGAATTGGACCCAAGAACATATGGATTTCAACTGGAAGATATGAATCGCCAAATTTATATCGATAACGTATTAGGCCTCGAATTAGCCTCAATGAAAGAAATAATTGATATAGTTCGTAGGACATATTGCGGTACTTTTGCACTGCAATATATGCATATTTCGAACCCCGACGAAAGCCAATGGCTAAAAGAAAGAATTGAAGGTTATGGGAAGGAGATTAACTTTACCAAAAGAGGTCGGAAAGCAATATTAAATAAGCTTGTTGAAGCAGAAGGTTTCGAAAAATTTTTACACGTTAAATACATGGGTACAAAACGTTTTGGACTAGACGGCGGTGAAGCCTTAATTCCAGCAATGGAACAAATAATTAAACGAGGCGGTGCCCTGGGTGTAAAAGATATCATAATTGGAATGCCCCACCGAGGGAGATTAAATGTTTTGGTTAACGTTTTAGCGAAACCGCTTCGAGCCATATTCAACGAATTTCAAGGCGGTAGCTTCAAACCAAAAGAGGTAGATGGTTCCGGTGATGTAAAATACCACCTGGGAGCAAGTTCAGATAGAGAATTTGATGGAAACAAAGTTCATTTATCCCTAACTGCAAATCCCAGTCATCTGGAGGCTGTAAACCCAGTTGTTTTAGGGAAGGCCCGAGCAAAACAAGAGCAGTACAACGACGATACAAGAAGAAGCGTAATGCCAATTTTACTACACGGGGACGCTGCATTTGCGGGACAAGGAGTCGTCGCAGAATGCTTTGGTCTTTCTGGATTAACAGGTCATCGCACGGGTGGAACAATGCATATTGTAATAAACAATCAAATTGGTTTTACAACTGCTCCACATTTCAGCAGATCTTCACCCTACCCAACTGATATCGCTTTGATGGTAGAAGCACCAATATTCCATGTAAACGGCGATGACCCTGAAGCTGTTGTACATGCAGCAAAAGTAGCAACAGAATTTCGCCAGAAATTTGCAAAAGACGTGGTGTTAGATATTTTTTGTTATCGAAGGTTCGGTCACAATGAGGGTGATGAACCAATGTTTACTCAACCGCTAATGTATAAGACCATAAAAAACCATAAAACAACTCTTGAAATATATAGTGAAAGATTAATTAAAGATGGCTTAGTTCCACATACTGAAATAGAGGCATCAAAAAAGAATTTTCAGAACATCTTAAATGATGAATTTGAAGCTGGAAAAAACTTTCAACCAAACAAGGCCGATTGGTTGGATGGACGCTGGTCTCATTTGAACCAAAACAATGAAAATTATCAACGAGGCACTACTGCCATTTCTCTTGCGCAATTTAAGAAAATTTCAAAAGCACTAACTGATGTTCCAAAAAGTTTTGAACTTCACAAGACAGTCAAACGCCAATTAGCATCTAAAAAAGAGATTCTAAAAGAGGGTGTAGCTTTAGACTGGGCAACAGGAGAAGCACTAGCGTTTGGATCACTATTACTTGAAGGTTTTCCAGTAAGGTTGGCTGGGCAAGATAGTGCTAGAGGCACGTTTAGCCAAAGACATTCTGTATTAATTGATCAAAACACGGAAGATAGATTCTTTCCATTAAATCAGATTGATAAAAATCAAAAATACTATGAGGTAATTGATAGTATGTTATCAGAATATGCCATATTGGGTTTTGAATACGGCTATTCTTTATCGGAACCGAATGCTTTGGTTATTTGGGAAGCCCAATTTGGTGATTTCGCAAATGGCGCACAAATTATGTTTGACCAATTTATCTCATCTGGGGAACGTAAATGGCTCAGGATGTCAGGATTGGTTATGTTGCTTCCACACGGATTTGAAGGTCAAGGACCAGAACACTCATCAGCTAGATTAGAACGATTTTTACAGAACTCTGCTGAGGAAAATTGGATTATTGCAAATTGCACCACACCAGCAAATTATTTTCATATATTACGTAGGCAACTTCATCGAACTTACAGAAAACCGCTCGTTCTGATGACACCAAAATCGCTTCTTAGAAACAAATTTGCAGTATCCCAACAAGAAGACTTCCTTGAGGGTTCTAGTTTTCACCGAGTCTTATGGGACGATGCTCAAAAAGAAAACTCATCGTTAAATTTAGAGCAAGACAATAATATAAAGCGTGTCATCGTATGCTCTGGTAAAATATATTATGACTTATTAAAGGAAAGAGACTCTAATTATCTAAGTCATATTTATCTTTTAAGAGTGGAACAATTATATCCTGTTCCAGGAAAAGCGCTAATCAAGGAACTAAATAGATTCAAAAATGCTCAATTGATTTGGTGTCAGGAAGAACCCAAAAATCAGGGTGCATGGAGTTTTATGGAACCTAACTTAGAAGTAATTTTATCAGAACTAAAAATTAAAGCGAAAAGAGCAAAATTTGTAGGCAGACCGCCTTCAGCGTCTCCTGCGACTGGCCTGGCTAGCCAACACAAAGAGCAGCAAGAAAAAATTATTTTCGAAGCTCTAGATTTAGAAGGGGGTTAAGTAATGGCTATAGAGATACGGGTACCTACGCTTGGGGAAAGTGTTACTGAGGCAACAGTCGCAACGTGGTTCAAAAAACCAGGTGATTTAATCCAATCTGACGAAATGTTATGTGAATTGGAAACTGATAAGGTAACGGTGGAAGTCCCCTCACCTACATCAGGTAAACTTCAAGAAATAATTGTTAAGGAAGGGCAAACAGTAAGCGTGGATGCGCTACTCGCAATCTTATCAAAAGAAGACACTGCGCAAGAAAAGGATATTTTTAAAGAAATTGAGAATACCCAAGTTCAAGAAAATAATGACTTTAAAGAAAAAGATACTGAGGATGCGCCTTCTGCCAAAAAAATAATGCTTGAAAAGAATCTTGACCCTAAATCCATTACAGGCTCAGGAAGAGATGGCCGTATAATGAAGGAGGATGTGCAAAATATACCCCACAAATCAAATCAGGAAAAGCCTTCAAGTGTTAATGCTCCGATTAATGATGAAGAGCGAATAAAAATGTCTCAACTACGTAAAACCATCTCTAATCGATTGAAAGAGGCACAGAACACGGCAGCCATTCTTACTACTTACAACGAAGTTGATATGAGTGAGATAAAAAAGATAAGAACCGATTACAAAGAACTTTTTATGCAGAAACACGGCGTGAACCTAGGATTTATGTCATTTTTTATAAAAGCGTGTAGTCATGCCTTATTAGAGATACCTGAAGTAAACGCCCAGATCGATGGTGAAGACATTGTGTTTAAGAAATACGTAAACATGGGAGTGGCTGTAGGAACACCAAATGGTTTGGTAGTACCAGTAATTAAAAACACAAATATTTTAACATTTGCAGAAATAGAGAAACAAGTCGTTGAATTAGGTGAAAAAGGGCGAGATGGAAAGCTTTCAGTTCAAGAAATGCAAGGGGGCACATTCACTATATCAAATGGTGGAATTTATGGTTCTTTGATGTCTTCTCCAATACTAAACCCTCCACAATCTGGGATTCTTGGAATGCATAAAATTCAGGAAAGACCAGTAGCCATAAATAATGAAATTGTAATTAGACCTATGATGTATCTAGCTTTATCTTATGACCACAGAATTGTGGATGGAAAAGGTGCAGTAACCTTTCTAGTCAGAGTCAAGGAGGCTTTAGAAGATCCGAGACGATTGCTAATGGATTTATAATGATCACATTTGACCACATTGCAGTGGGTGCGGCATCCCTTATGGATGGGTTAGAATGGATCGAAGAAACATTACATATGAAGATTCCAGCTGGTGGCAAACACGATCAAATGGGAACCCATAATCATGTTATCTCGTCGGGAGATGACACCTACTTGGAAATAATTGCAAAAGATCCATTAGCACCTACTAAAGAACAAGCAACCTGGTTTGGATTAGACGATCCAAGGACTGAACTCTCACTTTATAAATCACCACGAGTAATTAGTTGGGTTTGTCGTACAGAAAATATCAATCGTACTCTAAGATTATTAGAGAATTTGGGAATTGACACAGATTTTGGCAATCCAAAAAATATGAGTCGCGGTAACCTACAATGGAAGTTTAGTTTAAGGAAAGACGGCCTAATCCCACTCTGGGGCTCTGCTCCAATCTTCATAGAATGGGCAGATAACTCAAAACACGTGTCTCAGGATATGGGTGATGAGGGCTTGAAATTCGAACATCTGCATATTGACACTCCTCATAAAAATGCATTGCAAAACCTGTTATGGACACTTGACTTCACGGATGCGCGCATATCTATCAGCCAAAGTAAAGACACCTGTTTAACTGCTACCTATAAGTTGAAAAATGGTAAGAAAGTATCAATTAATCAACGAGATGTAAGGAATTAATTATGACTGACTTTGATGTAATTATAATTGGGGGAGGACCTGGTGGATATGTTTGTGCCATTAAATGTTCACAATTGGGGTTAAAAACGGCATGTATTGACGCTGGCCCAGCCCTTGGTGGCACATGCTTAAATGTTGGATGTATTCCATCAAAAGCTTTGCTTCATGCGAGCCATCAATTTCATGAAGCTAAACATAATTTTTCTAACATGGGAATAATGTCTGGCTCTCCAAAAGTAAACTGGAAAGAAATGCAATTATATAAAAATTCTACTATTAAGCAAAACACGCAAGGCATCGATTTTTTGTTTAAAAAGAATAATATTAAATACATTAAGGGTCATGGTAAATTAATCTCTGAAACAGAAGTTGAAGTAGAAGGGGAAAGTTATCGAAGTAAAAATCTTGTTCTTGCTACCGGTTCGGAGCCAACCTCCTTACCAAATATCAACATCGATGAAAAATTAATTGTCAGTTCAACAGGTGCCCTTAGTCTAAAAAAAATACCTAGTACGCTTGCGGTTATAGGGGGTGGTGTCATCGGCTTAGAACTTGGAAGTGTTTATAATAGATTAGGAACAGATGTTACTATTTTTGAAAATCAAGACTCTATAATTCCAGATATGGATCAAGATATTTCCAAAAACTTATTACGTATTTTGAAGAAACAAGGAATGATCTTCAAAACTAAATGCTCAATAGAAAATATAAAAATAATAAAAAATAAATTAAAAATTGCGTATAAAGATTTAAAAAAAGAACAAGACGTTAGCGCTGAAAGCGACATTGTATTAATGGCAACTGGAAGAAAGCCATACTCGACCGGATTAGGTTTTAGTCAAATTGGCGGTAAAACAAATAAAAACGGCTTAATACCCACAAACGAAAATAAACAAACTAATATTTCCACAATATATGCTATAGGTGATGTTACAGACGGGGTTATGTTAGCTCATAAAGCAGAAGAAGAAGGTATTGCCGTTGCTGAATTGCTCGCTGGGCAAAAAAATAAAATTAATTATAACAATATTCCAAATGTAATATATACCAACCCAGAGGTAGCCTCCGTTGGGCTAACTGAAACACAACTAAAAAAAATAAATAGAGCTTATAAAGTAGGCAAGTTTAACTTTGCTGGAAATGGTAGAGCCAAATTAGTTTTTAATTCTTCCGGGTTTGTTAAGATATTGAGTGATCATAAAACTGACAGAATATTAGGCTGTCATATAATTGGCCCAAGTGCTGGTGACATTATTCATGAAGTATGTGTAGCCATGGAGTTTGGTGCTTCTGCACAAGATCTCGCCATGACCTGTCATGCGCATCCAACATTTTCTGAAGCTATAAAAGAAGCAGCACTTTCATGTGGTGCTGGAGCAATACATTCTTAATTGATCTAATTATCTTTTTTAGTTTGATAACATTCTTAATCCTTTGGTTACGTCTGTCCTGACCATTAACCGCAGGGACGACTCGTCAGCAGCTTTTAATGCGGCCAATATCAACTTATGATGTGTTGGTGCCTCTTTTATGGTTGCTTCCTCATAAAGTGATCTCATAGTAGGCCCTATTTGCAACCAAATATTTTCAATCAATGCCAACATTGCCGGTGCCTGCGCTCTTAAATATAAACTTCTATGAAATTCTAAATTTGCTCTTAAATATGAATTACTATCTCCCTGTATTACCGCCTGAGAGATACGACTATTTATTATTTGCATTCTATCAATAAGAGTTAGGTGTGCGCGTGGCAAAGCTCTTGCTGCAATTTCAGGTTCCAATAAGCCTCTCAAAGCTGTTAATTCCTCCAACCTGTCAGCGCTCAATACTGGTGTCATAAATCTACCAGTATTTGTGACAATCAGCGCTCCTTCTGCAGCAAGACGCCGCAAAACCTCTCTAGCAGGCGTCATTGAAACGCTGAACTGATCGGCCAGACCTCTGAAAGTTAAAGAATTCCCAGGAGTTATATCACCAAGCATTATTTTTTGCCTTAAATCTCTATAGATCTGATCTTGCAAAGACGGTTGATTAATTCGTGAATCTTCTTCCATCAAATATAATGTGATCACAAAATGATAGCTGTCAATGGTTTTTTTCAAATTATAAATAATTTGCGATCACAAAAATTAAATATACCTATTTTTTTCCAAATATCATGAACCTATTGGGTAGAAACTTACCAAACCTAAAAACTAAAGAAAAAAACCAGGGAAAGTTTATAACTCGACGTTTAGTTAACATACCTCGAGCAATTATTCCTGCTGCTTTCTCTGCTGACATTTTAAAGGGCATGTGAAAACTATTTTTTTCAGTAAGCCTGGTTTCTACGAATCCCGGATTAAATAACTGAACTTTTATATTCATTTTATATAAATCTGACGAAATATTTTCCGATAAATGCATGAGAGCTGCTTTACTTGCGCCGTATCCTATTGCTCCCTGCAAACCTGTAAATCCAGCTAATGAACCAACAATTACAATATGTCCATTATCTCTACTGACAAAACTTGGCATGCACGCACCCAAGACTCTTAGCGCACCTAAAAAATTTGTATCTGCCATCCTAATGACATCTTGATCAACCCAATTTTGAGAGTGCATCGGAGTGTACTCTCCCGCCATATAAACCACGCCATCAATAGGACCAATTGTGTCGTAAGCATTCCTTATGCTCTCTGAGTCAGTTACATCGCAATAAACAACTTGCGTCGGTATTAGGAGTTTTTCTGAAAGCGCATTTAACCTCTGAGTATCTCTTGCAGAGATTATTAATGAAGCGCCCAAATTATCCATTTTTTTGGCTAATTCATACCCGATGCCATCACTTGCACCTATAAGCCAATATCGCTTTCCCTTAAGGTTTTTCATAAGTTTTTTCTAAACGTCGCAACAAGCTCACCAACCTTCACTCCAAATTTTCTGAATTCCGACCTATTAATAATAGTTCCATTTTCCATAAGGTGCATCCAATCAATAACATTTATTTCATGTCCACCCAATTCTTGCGATAATTTTAGCTTATATTCTAATTTAACCGCTGAGCCCATCTGCTGCCCATTAGCTTTTCCAATTATATCCGGAGCTGTACCTTCAATTCTTCCATCGCCTAAAACTTTTAATCTCCATTGTCTAATCTGGTTTTTTCCAGAGGAGAAATTAAAATTTTCTATAAGCTTTCCCTCATTGCCTTTCCAACTTCCCTCAAAGCTGGCTATAAAAGTACTTACCAAGTTACCAGATAATCCATAAATCATACCCTCAGCTACCATAGGACCATTTAAACAATCTCTTATATCAAAAATATTCTTCTCTTCTTTAAATCTAAGAATATTTTGATTCTTAAATGCGAAGAACTGAAATTTTACTGTTATAAGTAACAAGCAAAAAGCTGTTAACATAAGAATAATCCACATCAGCTATTTTTCCTTTCAAATGGCCCATACTGCAAGGCAATCAAAGCTAAAAGTTTTAATGAACAAGGCAGCAGACAATAAAAAAAATTTAAATTAAAGAACTGACCTTCAACTTCTCTTTCTCCAGATACAAAACCAGTCATCGCCAAAATAGGCAAAATAACTCCAGCTGAAACTGCAAGGGTAACTTTATTAAAAAAACTCCAAAGTCCGAATGCAACAGAACTCTCAAAACCTACCCTGGAGATATGTGAAGCATACATTGCGGGTAAAATAGACATGTCAGCACCTAAGCTTGCACCAGATAGTCCACATATAATTAAGAACGGGAAAATATCACCAGAACTCAGAAAAGAGGTAAAACCAAACGTTACAACTGCTAGCAGCATACCAATAGATAAGAGTTGTCTTAATTCATAATAAGTTGTGAGTTTACCCCATAAGGGAACGGAAACCGCAGCGCTGATAAAGAAGGTCAGCAAGAATATTCCAGAAAAATTTGCCGCCCCTAATCGCGTCTCAACAAAAAACAAAAATAATGTTGAAGTTATGGCTACAGGACTTGCATTTAAGAATGCTAAAAATAAAAAACTACGAGTTTTACTATCCCTCAAGAAACTAAGAACTTTGACCTGTGAGCGTATTTTAGGGACGTGAGTCCAACAATTTCGCATGATGAAATTCGAAATTGTAAGCATAATCACAAGAGAAACAGCAAAACCTCCCCAAGGATCCATCCCAAAAGTTTGGAAAAAGGTTGGTAATAAACAAGCTGTTACAATACCAATTAAGGCACCAGTTTCTCTCCAAGCAGCCAAACCCTCATGTGTATTTATTGATTTTGATTCAACAAGAATGAGTCCTTGTGAGTAAAAACATATATTTAAATATGAAAAGGCGGTAAACATAATAAGCAAACACAAACCGGAATATACTAAAGGTTCGAATAGTGGATCTACCGCGAAAAAAAACCACACACTAAAACAAAGCATTACGATAAAAATTAGAACGGAGTTTCTACGATATTTTCCAATCTTTTGTGCTATTTTTCCCAAAAATGGATCTTGAATAACATCTATTAACCTCAAAAAAAGAAACATGGCTCCTACGTGCCATAATGATAATCCATAATGATCAACTAAGAATTTTGGAGCATAAATATAAATTGGTATCCCAACCGCAGCTAAAGGAGCCGCAAAAATTGCATATCGCCAATAGTCATTACTATTATGTTTGACCAGAGACCCCATCAGCGGCTTACAGTCTCAGTTGGTGGCTTTGGGCGAGCACTAAATGTAGCCTTTTTTATCCATAATCGTAAAGCCTGGAAATGTATTAAAAACAAAACCCTCGCAGAGCCAAATGGCCTCATAAATGTAGCGATTAATATTAATTTTGAGGTTAAAGGGCTACGCTTTCCTTCTAAAGTTGCTACAACACCTCCGCTATCGTGATTGTAATTAATTCTTATAAAAATTTGTTTTGCATTTATATCAAATGAAAATTTATAAGCCCCCTCCATCGGTTGAAATGGAGATACGTGAAGAGCTTTTTTGCTTGTTATTAACTTATTATTCTGGGTAATTTCACTAAGGTCATCGTTATAACACAAGTAGCTATGACGGTCACCAAATGTGTTATTTACCTCAACAATGACAGCTATAAGCTTATCCTTAGCATCAAATGCCATCCAAAAACTTACAGGAGTAAATCGTGTTAAAAACATTCTCGGTTGCGCTAAAAGTTTTACTTTCATTTCCGGCAAATCGATTTGATTTCTAGAAAAAATATCTCTAGCCCAACTAAAACCTTTGCCAAAATTGCGAAGGCCTCCATGATCTCTATCAAATATTGAAAATAGATTAACCTTGTTATGCGAAAACATTTTGATCTCATGTGGATCATTTTCATCAAAAAAAACAAAGTCTACTTTGTAAGTGAAAGAATTGCGAATTTTCCCCAATCTACCATGATACGTATGACCTTTTACATATTCGACCATCAGGCTACTTTTTTTACTTTTAATCGCTCAAATTGCTCTGCAATTCTAATAGCGCTTTCATAACCATCTTCATGAAAACCAAACCTCGTCCAGGCCCCACAATAATATGTGGAATTCAACCCTTGAATGCCTCTCAAGTCGTCTTGTGCTTGAAACGCCGCTTTATCAAAAACTGGGTGCTCAAACGTTGCTTCGTCAAAAATTAAATCTTCATTAATGTCAGATGATGGATTTAAGGATACAAATATTTGCTGGTCAGTAGGTAAAGATTGCAAAGAATTCATCCAATAGGTAATACCTACTTTCGGGTCGGGCTTCATGTGCTTCGACTTATAAACCCATGAAGCCCAAGCTCGTTTCCTTTTTGGCATCTGATTGGTGTCCGAGTGAACAATTGCCCTATTACTTTGATACTTTATCGATCCTATGATCTTGCTTTCCTCTTTGGTAGGATTTTCCAAAATCTTCAGGGCTTGATCAGAATGGCACGCAAAGATTATTTTATCAAATTTCTGCCAATCTCCGTTATCGGTCTTTAAAAATAATCCAGTCTCATTTCGCTTAACAGCAACGACCTTCGAACTTACTTTGATTTTTCCTCCAGCTTCAATTATCGCTTTGGATATCCTGGAGACGTACTGTTGGCTACCACCATCAACCGTATACCACTGGTTAGTATTCCAAGACAATAAAGAATGGTTATTAAAAAACTGAACAAGAGACTTCGCCGGAAAAACCTCCATCTGCTCTGGCGTAGAAGACCAAATAGCCCCCGATATAGGCAAGAAATAGTAGTTACGAAACCATTCACCCATTTTCATTTGGTCTAAAAATTCTCCCAAAGAGAGGTTAGGATCTCGAGATAGATCTAGTGCTGAACCGTTAAACCGTATGATATCTCGCATCATGTTCCAAAACTTTGGCCGTATCACGTTTCTACGTTGAGCAGCCATCATGTTAAAACTGCTCATCCCGTATTCAATCGCTCCATTACCAATCGAAGCTGCAAAACTCATATCACTTTTCTTGACGGGCACCTTCAAATTCTCAAACATTCTTGTGAGATGTGGATAGTTTTCGTAGTTAAAAACGATAAAACCTGTATCGACAGGTACTTCTGAGTCCTTACCAACAAATATAGTGCGAGCGTGACCTCCTACGCTCGGAGAGCTTTCGAACACTTCAACATCATTTTTGTCAGACAGCATGTATGCACAGCCAAGCCCTGATACACCAGCCCCAATGATGCCAATTTTAAAATTTTTTTCCTTCGGTTTAATCACTACTCAAGCCTTTCACCTTTTAATTACGTGTCAAATTTAAAACCAGATCATTTTTTTTGATCCAACAAGACCAACCTAGCGTAAACATTGCATGATACGAGAAAACACCATATTCTATCCTGACCAGGCGAAAAGTACCGATGTGTTAATGTCGCACATGGGAAAAGGACATAAACTTCTGTCAGAAAAGAGTATGAACAAAAATTCACTTCACAATTGGTCAGAATATTTGGAAAGAATTTCCAAGAATAAGGACCCTATCGCATTTAGACATCTATTCGAACATTTTGCCCCTCGAGTTAAATCTTTTTTAATGAAAAGTGGTGGATCTGAAAACCAGGCGGAAGAAAGTATGCAAGAAGCAATGGCAACAGTATGGCAAAAAGCCTCGATGTTTGATTCACAAAAAGCAAGTGCTTCAACTTGGATTTTTACGATAGCAAGAAATAAGCAACTAGATGCAATACGAAAAATTAACAGGCCAGAACCCGAAGAACTTCCTTGGATGGAAACAGAGCAAAGTGACGCACGTGATGCAATAATCATTCAAGAAGAACAAATTAATTTGGCTTTGGCCGTATCTAAGCTACCTAAAAAGAATAGAGATTTAATCGAAAAAGCTTTTTATGGAGACTTGAGTCATTCAGAGATATCAAACTTAACAAAGTTACCCTTAGGAACAGTGAAATCGAGAATACGATTATCACTTGATCGGTTAAGAAAAGAATTAGGTAAGAAATTACAATGAAAACAAAACACCACATCCCAAGTGAAGTTCTATCAGCATACTCAACAGGGTCTCTCCCAGAAGCCTTTAGTATAATAGTAGCTTGCCATATTTCTTTGTGTGATCAGTGTAGGGCAGAAGTAGAAGCCTTTGACACGATAGGCGGAGTGCTAATTGATAATGAAGAAATGGCAAATATTGATTTAAATAGTTTTGAAAAAACAATGAAGTTGATTGACAAACAAGATAACAGTCATTTAGTGCCGAGTTTAAAATCCAACGATATATACCCAACGCCTTTAAAAAATTATTTTGGCGGCAGTGTTGAGAATATAAAATGGAAATCTGTAGGGGGCGGGATAAAACAGGCAATGCTATTAAACAATAAAGAAGCAAGCGCTCGGTTGTTATCGATTCCCCCCGGGGCACAATTACCCGATCACAGTCATAAAGGCCTCGAAATGACAATGGTTTTACAAGGATCATTTTCTGACGAGATAGATAGCTTTTATAGAGGTGATGTTGAACTAGGAGATGATCATCTAACTCATACACCAAAAGCGGGTATGGATGAACACTGCATCTGCATCGCGGCTACCGAAGCTCCACTGGTTTTCAACAGTTGGCTTCCAAAATTATTACAACCATTTATACGAATTTGATTTTGCAAATTTTAAAATAACCATTTATGACAACTTCAGATCTATTTCTGGGAGGAATCTATGCAACATGGCGCAATAGCTAGAATGCAGCATTTTTCTATGGAAGTGAGCGATACTGACAAATCGATCGAATTTTATAGAAAAGTTTTAGGTTTTAAGTTAACTGAGAGACATCAGGCGTATGAAGTCGCTAAAATACCAGTAGAGCTAACTTTTATGAGATTAGGAAACTCTCATCATGAGCTAGTCTTAGTTCATAATCCAAAAAAAACCTATCGGAAACGCCCAACAAAACCAGAAGATGATCTTGATGGCCCTCCCTCATTTCATCATTTTGCACTGGAATGTGATACTCGAACAGATTGGTTAAAGGTTGTTAAATCTATTAAAGAACATTCTGTTCAAATTGTTAGGGGTCCTGTGGTACATAGTGGCTATGTACCAAGTGGTGATGGATCTTGGGGAGAAAATGAAGCGATTTATATATTAGACCCAGATGGTCATAGGGTAGAAATATTTTGGGCGCTCGCTAAGATAGGCAGCGATGGTATCCATATCAATTATAAAGGCGAAAAAGTGCCAGGTACCAAAACAGAAGAACTTTGACTAAGAATTCTGAAATCGCGATCGTTGGCATGGGACCTACCGGTACAACACTCGCTAATTTACTCGCTAATCGTGGTATATCCGTATCGATCTTTGAAAAACAAGAAACGACTTACCCATTACCGCGTGCCGTTCATTTTGATGGCGAGGTAATGCGAGTATTTCAATCAATCGGTCTTGCATCCGAAATTTCAGAACACTCTTTAGTAAATAAAGGAATGTTATTTAAGGATATTAACTCAAATATAATAATTGACTGGTCACGCTCTCAAGCCATTGGACCTATGGGGTGGTATGAAAGCTATAGGTTTCATCAACCAGACTTAGAGAATACATTAAGAAGAGGATTATCTCGATTTAAGAATGTGAAAATCAATTACGACTCAGAAATAAAAAAGATTTCTGATAATGGAAATGACGTTACAATCGAATTAAGTTCTGGCAAAACTCACACATCCAAATTTTTAGTTGGTTGTGATGGTGCACAATCGATTGTTAGAAAATTCCTACAGCAAGATTTAGTTGATTTAGGCTTTAAACAAAGATGGCTCGTAATTGACACCATACTCAACACCGACATACCACATTTGGGTGATCACACTGTTCAAATTTGTGACCCAATAAATCCTATGACTTACGTAAGAGGCACTGGAAAAAGGCGTAGATGGGAAATGAGATTGGTTGATGATACCATATCTGAAATAACCCCTAAGTTTGTTTGGGAAAAATTAAGTAATTGGATTTCAGAAAAAGATGCTCAAATAGAGCGCTCGGCTGTTTATACTTTTAAATCAGCAATCTCAAAAAAGTGGTCTAAAGGAAATGTTTTTTTAGCTGGAGATGCGGCCCACCTTATGCCTCCATTTATGGGGCAAGGGATGTGTGCCGGTATTAGAGATGTTTCCAACTTGGCGTGGAAACTTTCCACAGTAATAAATGGAGCTGATAGAAAAATTTTGAACACTTATACGACTGAAAGATTAGCAAACGTACAAGAATTTATTGATTTAACCGTCCGCTTAGGAAAAATAATAAATCAAACTGTCAAAGGAAAAAAAGAAGCTACTAAAATGGACTCTATATGGCCATCGCTAGGCCCTGGATTAGGGCCACGAACCAATCTAGAAGGGAAATTGGCTCCTCAGTTTATCTCAAACGATTCTTACAAAGCTGATGATCTTAGTCCAACTGGTTCATATACATTAGAAGTCTCCAATGAGCGGGTTCTTAGTGGATGTAAAGAATGGCTTAACAAAAATGAGATAAAGGCGGCTATAGTGAGGCCTGACTTTTATATATTAAAAATTAATTCTGAAAGAAATTCTCCAGAAAATTTGAATTCAAGTTTTCAACAATTCTATAATGATCTTTTAGGACTTCTGCCATCACGAAAATTCGTAGGTTAAATCGATGTATTAATAGGGAATATTGGGATTCTGAAGAAAGCATATTGACATTTACCCTAGATCCAACCCATTTTCCGCCATTACACAGACGATAAATTTATTATAATACTTAAGGGAAATTTAATGCCAATTGTTGTAGTAGAATCACCCGCTAAAGCCAAAACGATAAATAAATATCTAGGTTCTGATTATACCGTTCTCGCTTCATATGGCCATGTGCGAGACCTTCCACCAAAAGACGGCTCGGTGGACACAGAAAACCAATTTAATATGTTGTGGGAAGTTTCTTCTGGCTCTAAAAAACACCTTAAAGCAATTTCAGATGCGTTAAAAGATGATGATACCTTGATACTCGCGACAGACCCAGATCGTGAGGGTGAGGCAATAAGTTGGCATTTAGAAGAGGCGCTTATTAAACGCAAAATTATTACAAAGACAACCAAAGTTGAACGCGTTGTCTTTAATGCCATCACCGAGTCAGCTGTAACTGAAGCAATGGCGTCTCCTAGAAAAATTGATATGGAATTGGTAGAAGCTTATTTAGCCCGTAGAGCTTTAGATTATTTGGTTGGCTTTAACCTTTCACCTGTTTTGTGGCGAAAACTACCGGGAGCAAAATCAGCAGGGCGTGTGCAATCAGTCTGTTTAAGGCTTATTGTTGAGGCTGAAATGAAAATAGAAGCTTTCAAAGCTCAAGAATATTGGACGGTAAAATCTGTTCTCAGCACACCTGAAGATAAAAGATTTGAAGCAAGACTTGTAAAACTTGCTGGCTCAAAACTTCAAAAATTCGACTTGAAAAGCAAAGAAGCGGCTGAAATAGCAGTTCAAGCCATTGAATCTAGAAAGTTAATTGTAAAATCAATTGAAGCAAAGCCAATAAACAGGAATCCCGCTGCTCCATTTATGACTTCAACCCTGCAACAGGAAGCAAGTAGAAAATTTGGATTTGGTGCTAAACAAACTATGTCTATTGCTCAACGCCTTTATGAAGCTGGGTATATCACCTACATGCGCACTGACGGAATTGACATGGCTACAGAAGCAATAGAGTCCATAAGATTGCTTATAGATGAGCAATATGGTGATAAATTTAAACCAAACTCACCAAGAGTTTACAAAAATAAAGCCAAAAATGCTCAAGAAGCTCACGAATGCATTAGGCCAACTAATATTAATATTTTATCGGAAACGCTAATAAACTTAGATCAAGATCAGCGTAGACTTTATGATCTTATTTGGAAAAGATCAATCGCCAGCCAAATGGCATCAGCCAAAATAGAAAGAACAACAATAGATATACATTCAACAGATGAGCAAATTGAATTAAGATCAACTGGGCAAATTGTTCGCTTTGATGGGTTTCTAAAAATTTATGAAGAAGGGCAAGATGACACTATAATCGATGACGACGATAAACTCTTACCACCCATGACTATCAAAGATAAGCTCACAAAAATTGATACCACATCTAATCAACACTTCACTCAACCGCCACCTCGTTACACCGAAGCAACACTTGTAAAGAAAATGGAAGAACTCGGAATAGGACGTCCATCAACCTACGCCTCAATTGTAACTACTATTCAAGAGCGGTCTTATGTAAGGAAAGAAAAAGGACGGCTACATCCAGAAGATAAAGGTAGATTAGTAATAGCTTTCCTAGAAAACTACTTCAGACAGTATGTTGGTTATAACTTCACTGCCGGATTAGAGGAAGAGCTAGATCTAGTGTCAGAAGGAAAGTTAAATTATAAAAAAGTGTTGAATAATTTTTGGAGCGATTTCTCAGCGGCAATAGCCGAAACAGCTGACCTGAGAATCACCGAGGTTCTTGAAAAAATTAATGAAGTACTAGCGCCACACATTTTTCCCCCAAATGAAGATGGATCAGATCCCCGTATTTGTAAAAAATGCTTAGAGGGAAAACTATCCATGCGCACTGCCAGATCAGGAAGTGCATTTATTGGCTGCTCGAATTACCCCGAATGTAAATATACGCGACCTCTATCTGGAGAAATAGACAATTCGGAATTTGGGGGGGCTGACGGAAAGATTTTAGGTTACGAAGAAGAAGAACCTATTTCACTTAGAAATGGTCGATTTGGCCCTTATGTCCAACGGACACCTTTGGCAAGTGATCTAAAACCAATTAGGGCGTCAATTCCAAAATCACTAAATTTAGAGTCAATCGATTTAAAACTCGCCCAGGATTTACTATCGCTTCCTAGATTTATAGGAAAACACCCAGATGGCGGAACTCTCCAAGCGGCAATTGGACGTTATGGTCCTTATGTTATGTGGGAAATGGAAAAACAGGAAAATAAAAAAACAACCCAAAAAATATATGCTAACATACAAGATCCGATGGATGTATTCACTATTGGAATGAATAGAGCTGTTGAGTTAATCTCTGACAAAGCTTTGAAAACTGGGAGATCAAAATTAACACCGTTAAAAGAACTTGGGGATCATCCAGCCAAGGGCGGATCAATAAATGTGATGGATGGAAAATACGGGCCGTATGTAAAATGGGAAAAAATAAATGCTACCATTCCAAAAGATATCGATCCACTCAATGTTGACATAGAAATTGCACTAAAATTGATCGAAGAGCGTATCACTAAAAATGGCAAGAAGAAAACATCAAAAAAGAAAAAGTGACTTAGTAAAGGAAACATAATGATTGGAAAATTAAATCATGTTGCAATCGCAGTTCCTGATTTAAGTATGGCTATGAAACTATACGAAGGCACCCTAGGAGCGATCGTTGGTGAACCAAAAGATGAACCAGATCATGGTGTGACTGTTGTATTTATTAACTTACCCAATACGAAAATAGAACTCTTGCACCCATTAGGATCAAATAGTCCAATAGAAAAATTTCTAGAAAAAAATCCAGCTGGTGGAATTCACCATATTTGTTATGAAGTTGCCGATATAATATCAGCACGGGAAAAATTAATCTCCAATGGGGCACATATTTTAGGTAATGGTGAGCCAAAAATTGGAGCGCACGGAAATCCAGTACTATTCCTTCATCCTAAAGATTTTAATGGTTGTTTAATAGAACTAGAGGAGGTCAAAGATGACAATTAGTGCTGCCTTAGTTCTCTTTGCTGTAATTTGGTTTATGTGTTTATTTATTGCGCTTCCTTTGAGGATCAAAAGCCAACAAGAAGATGGTTACGTTGTACCTGGCACTCCACCCTCAGCTCCATCCATACCTAGACTTAGAAAAAAAGTTGTATGGGTTTCCATAATTACAATTATAATATGGCTTATTCTTGTTTATATTATTTCTTCAGGAATCATTCGGGTTCAAGATATTTCTTTTTTTAATAGAAGTGGTAATCAATAGGTTAAAGCTTTTAAGAACTGATCCATGTTGTGATCTTTTCAATATTTGGCCTAGGTCGTTCTGGAGGAACGATACTCTCTGTTCCTATATGAATATATCCAGCTACAAATTCTTCATCAGTTAAACCCAAACCTTGCTTTAAAAAAACGCGCTCGGTAGCAATCCAATCTGTTAACCAGTTCGCCCCCCAACCGCTAGCCAAGGCCACATTCAATAAACTTAAACAGACTGCCCCAGCAGACAAAATTTGTTCAACTTCTGGTATTTTTATCGACTCCCTTGGTGAAAAAACCACCGCAACCATGGTTGCCCCAGTTTGTAAGGCTGTTATCGTTTTTAATAATTTCTCAGGTGGTTTATCCAGCTGCTTTCCACGTTTATTGGTAAGGTCAACTAATCTTTTTAATGACTTTTCTTCAAAGACCATAAATCGCCAGGGTTCCAATTTTCCATGGTCTGGTGTGCGAGCTGCGGCTGTTAAAAGAACTCTTAATTCATCCTGTGTAGGAGCTGGGCCCACCAACGTTTTAGCAGGTCTTGACCTCCTATTTAGTAAAAAATTCACAACTTCAGCATTCTTCTTAAGCATTTTTGTTCCTATCTATTCATAGGTGTGGATAAGATACACCAGTATTTTTATCAAGTATAATTTAGCGAAGGGACTTACTTTTGACTCTAGCCTCTCTTTGCCCAATATAAATAGCTGCGCATATGATGATAATAGCTCCTAACAAGGTAAGATTATTTGGAATTTCCTCCCAAATAAAATAGCCAAATGTACCAACAAATATTAATCTCAAATAAGTGAAAGGAGCCAATACTGCAGCCTCGCCATAGTGGTAGGCCTGAATATCGCCGATTCCTCTCAAAAAGGATGTAATCGCTAATAATAATATTAAAAAAATCGTTATATAAAATGATAAATGAACCTCTATATTTGATAATACAGGGTGCGTGAGAGGAAGACTAACAAAAAAAGTAATCAAAACTGAGCTTATATATGCTGATAAAGAACCGTCAGCGGAAACTATACTTCTTGAAAAAGCTAACGCAAGTGCGAATAAAAAAGAACTTAAAAGTGCTGAGAACATGGCAGTATAACTACCTTCAAATCCAGGCTGCAAAACAATTAACACTCCGAAAAAACCTATGATTACCGCTAACCAACGCCTTAACCCAACTCTTTCCTTATTTATTAAGATTGATAGGATTGTAGCAAATATTGGCGCTGTAAAAAATAAGACGATAGTTGTAGCAATTGGTAAAACGGTTAATGTGAAAAAACCCAGATGTGTCGAGAAGGCAATCAATAAACCACGGAAAATATGAAGGTAAGGCTTTGAAAAGCGCAAACGGTGACGAAAAGCCGGTATAGCGACAACTGGTAAACATAAGAATATTGTTAATAACCCCGCCCGAAATAAAACTAATAATCTACTATCAAAAGTCTGTCCTAGCTCCTTTACTAAAATCGACATTACGCTAGCAAATGAAACTGACATCAATATCCAAATAATTCCAAGACGATTGTTGATATCTTTATTCATAGGTAATCCTTCTCCTTGTATTTGTTAAAGGTCAAGCTTAACTGAATTTATATTATGGCAAAGCGATTAACTTGATGATAAAGAAAAAAAAACTGGGTTTAATATGGGTCAAAAAAACCAAATGGAGTTGGAAAAAAACCGTGTAATTCACTGGTTCAAAGATCTTCGAGATGTGATCTTAAAAAACTTCGAAAATTTGGAGCACAATCAAGAATTTGGTAAGTTTCAAAAAAACAAACCAGGTAAATTTGACAAACGAAAAACTTCTCGTTTGAATTCAAAAAATATTAACCAGGGCGGTGGCGAAATGGCGATTATGAGTAACGGTCGCCTCTTTGAAAAAGTTGGAGTGAATATTTCAACAGTTTATGGAGAGTTAAGTAACGAAGCTATACAGATGATGACTGAGTCCAAGAATCTACCTCATTTAAAGGAAAACCCCTCTTTTTGGGCTTCCGGTATCTCATTAGTAGCGCATATGCAAAATCCACACCTTCCCGCTGTACATATGAATACCAGAATGTTTTGGACAAAGGGAGCGTGGTGGTTTGGTGGTGGGGCGGACCTGAACCCATGTATTGAGGATCCATTAGATACCAAACATTTTCATGCCATTCAAAAAAAATATTGTGATAAACATGATTTAAGGTTTTATCCAAAATATAAGGACTGGGCTGACAAGTATTTTTATGTTCCGCACCGAAAGCGAAATAGAGGGGTTGGTGGGATATTTTTTGATGAACACAACACAGGTAATTGGGAAAATGATTTTGCTTTTGTACAAGATGTAGGTCGAGCATTCTTACCAGCTTTTACTCACATAATAGAAAAAAAATGCCATTTAGATTGGAATGAAAATGATAAAGCCAAACAGCTTTCGCACCGAGGCTTATATGTTGAATATAATTTGATCTATGATCGAGGAACCAAATTTGGATTAAGCACAGGCCATGACCCTGATGCTGTCTTAATGAGTTTACCTCCAATGGCCTCCTGGTCATAAAACTGATTAATTAAGACCTTAGAGCATTCAACATAATTTCAACATTTTTTGGATCCGCATCTGGAGTAATCCCATGGCCTAAATTAAAGATGTACGGGCCTTCAGACATTTTTTCTCGAAGTTTTTTTGTTTCCTCGATAAGTTCTTTTCCGCCCCTGACCATTAGTTTGGGGTCTAGGTTACCTTGAACACAAGACTCAGTCTGTAAATCTTTCATAAAACTTATAGAAACACTTTGGTCTATAGCAATAGCATCCGCAGATATCTTTTTTGCAAACCCACGATACATCTTTCCGGCTCCCCTCGGGAAAACAATAACTGGTACATGGGGATATGAATCTTTAAGAGCAGAGACAATTTTACCTAAAGGTTTTAATGAATAATCAATCAATTCTTGACCACTTAATGAGCCCGCCCAACTATCAAATAACTTTATTACTTCTGCTCCAGCTTCAATCTGTTTTCTTAAATAGTGTATGGTTGCCCTCGTAATTTTTTCAATTAGCAGGTCAAAAACAAAAGTATTGTTTTTCATTAAATCGTGTGCTGGCGCTTGATTGCTTGTGCCTCGCCCCGCTATCATATACGTTGCTACCGTCCAAGGAGCACCAGCAAAACCAATTAAGGCCACATCTTCAGGCAATTTTGACTTTAGAAGTCTTACAGTATCATAAACTGGGGACAGCCTAGAATCTATCTCATCCACGGGCTTTAAATTATCAAAGTCATTTTGTGAACTAATCGTAGATAGTCGTGGTCCTTCACCCTCAACAAATCTCAAATCCACTCCTAAAGCTTGCGGTACTAATAAAATATCTGCAAAAATAATTGCTGCATCAAAACCAAATCTTCTTATTGGTTGTAGTGTTACTTCTGCAGCTAATTCAGGATTATAACACAATGAAAGAAAATCTCCTGCTTTGGCTCGAGTTGAACGATATTCTGGCAAATAACGCCCCGCTTGCCGCATCAACCAAGCTGGCGGTGGCGAAGTAATTTCGCCACTTAAAGACTTTAAGAGTAACTTCTTTTTTAACATTTGCTCTCCAATTGAGAGACAAATGACCCTTAAAAGCCAAACTGTCAATCAACTTACGGCAGTATAAGCCATTGCTGTTTATTAACAGCGATTGTAACAAAAGATATGATTAATAAAATTAACAAACAACAAGCAATAATACGAATAGGGACACGTGGCTCTCCTTTAGCTTTAATGCAAGCCAATGAGGTCAAAAGTTTACTTGTTAAATTAAACAACTTGCCTGAAGAAAATATAAAGATTTCAATTATTAAAACAACTGGCGATAAAATTCTAGACAGACCTCTTAATAGCATAGGAGGCAAAGGTTTGTTTACAAAAGAAAT